>PVMK01124184.1_pt1 | contig 38457 bp, 30 predicted proteins | sample 1853481 | NCBI WGS metagenome assembly PVMK01 (sample SAMN08533507, study PRJNA380276) | Marine sediment metagenome, whole genome shotgun sequencing project.
AGTGTTTGGGTAGACGATCAGGTTTGAGGCTTGGTTGACAGCATCCAACAGTCCAGGCAAAGGCGAATTTGTCTGCGATGAATTAAAGCGCAGGTGACCTCCAAGAAAGGGATTCTCATCAAATAGTAGTACTCGAGCACCTTTTTCAGCGGCCGTCAGGGCAGCGCTCAAACCGGCCGGGCCACCTCCTACCACCACCACATCGGCGTGTAGGTATTTTTTATCATAGCGACCAGGCGTGATTCCAGAATTCACTTTCCCCAGGCCGGCCACTTGGCGCAGCATACGCTCAAAGAAGGGCCAAAGAAACTGGGGCCTGATAAAGGCTTTATAGTAGAACCCGACTGGTAAAAAACGATCTCCCAGACGGGTTAGTGACATTACATCTCGCTTCAAGGATGGCCAGGCATTCTGAGCTGTAACACTCATATTTGCTTCGACTTTCCGAGTACAAGCACGCACATTCGGTTCATCTGCCACCTGAACAAGGCAGTTTGGACAATGTCCTGCACAACACATCAATCCGCGCGGCCGGTGGTACTTAAATGAGCGGCTAAATACCTTAACGCCAGCAGCTGCCAATGCTGAGGCAATGGTGTCTCCGGGATAGGCCTGAAAGGTTTTCCCATCAAAAGAAAAAGAAAACCTCCTTTCTCGATCAATGAGTTCCCCTGGCTGCGGAGAGAGTCGATTTACTGCCTGCTCTGTCATCTGTTACTGTTTCCTCATGGTAATGATGGCTTGGCTTGACGCAGTTATGCGAACTAACCTTGATCTGAATCTGTTTGTGTTGCTTCCCAATAGTACGTCTGCGCCATTACGTTTGATTTAGTATTGCGCTCGGCCAAAAACCACAGTTGGCAGCCTGCCCGGTGATACCACCACTCTTTTTGTTGACCCTGGGTATTGTTTTGCATAAAAATGTAATCGGTCCATTCTTCCTGGTCGGCCGCAAGAGGCTCTGGCGGCCGAGGGTTGTATTCGCCGCCATAGCGGAACTCAAGGATATTTCGCGGACCACAGTTGGGACAATCGACGCTGACCATAGATTACTCCGTTAAACTAATGCCCCACCGAGGCTGCGCCTTTCTCGCCAACGAGATCGTTCTCGAAAAAGCGAGACAAGCGGAACGGTTTGAGAACATCTGGCGTTCGACCGCGGGCGATCAGCTCAGCCATCCGTTTGCCCGATACAGGCGAGGCCTTGAATCCATAGGTACCCCAACCCACATCTAGCAAGAAACCTTCGACCGGCGTGACGCCCATGATAGGGCTGTAATCAGGGGTCATGTCACAAAGCCCAGCCCATTGACGTAACACCCTCACCTGGTGCAAAGATGGAAACAATTCCAGCATGTGTCCGGCAATGCCTTCGGTAAAGGCCAGTGAACCTCGCATTGAATAAGAAGCGAAAGGATCGACGGCCGCCCCCATGACCAGCTCGCCACGATCTGATTGACTCACATAGACGTGCAGACTGCCTGAGACAATGATCACGTCGAGGAAGGGTTTTAATGGTTCAGTAACACAGGCCTGTAAGGGATAGGTGGTAACTGGCAACTTCACAAGCACCATATCAGCGATCGTCGTGCACCAACCGGCCGTAGCGTTTAGCACGATCCCCGTTTTGATCGGCCCGCGGGTGGTCTCTACTCCTGTTACCCGGCCGCTTTTGACATTGATGCCGGTGACCTCTGTCATCTGATGGATATGGATACCACGTAAGTCCGCCTGGTGAGCGTATCCCCATACCACGGCATCATGGCGAATAATCCCACCTGGAGGATGATAGAGCGCGGCTAAAATAGGATAACGGGGATGCTGGCTAATATCGATGAAGGAACAGAGACGCTTGATCTCCTCCGGCCAAATGAGTCGCGAATCGACACCCTGGAGCTTATTCACCTCTGCTCGCCGGCGCATAGTCCGTACAGCACTGTCTGTGTGAGCCAGTGTTAGATGGCCCCGCTGACTAAACATGACATTGAAATCCAGCTCCACCGCCATTTGTTGGTACAGCTTCACGCTTTCATCATAAAACCGCACCCCTTCCGGAGTCAGGTAGTTACTGCGAATGATAGTCGTATTGCGGCCGCTACCCCCTGAACCAATATAACGTTTCTCCAGCACAGCAACATTGGTGATACCCTGTTCTTTCGCCAGATAGTAGGCGCAGGCCAAACCATGGGCACCACCGCCAATGATGACCACGTCATACTGATTTTTCAATGGCTGTTGGCGCCACATGCGGGGAGGTGGTCGATTGCCTTTAATGGCCTGGCGAATTAACTTTAGTGACATAAACCGCTACTCTCCAAGGGAACAAGATTAGGGACTTTACCAATGGCGAATTGGCAGCTAATCCTCCAGCAAATTGTAGAGCATTCTGACAGGCAATCAATACAAAAATCAACAGAGTTAGAGGCACTGGTGCATTTTGCATCCCAGGTACATTGTGTCATAATTAGAAGTTATAGATATACTCGTGATATATCAGTTACAATATAGGCAAGAATCTAACTACTTGCAGGTCTGCCGGCGAGAGGTTTGAACCCACTTGGACCACGGTGAGGATAACTTGTTTTGCAGCATATCTCATTGAGCCAACAGGCGTACGAAATCATAAAACAAAAAATAGTTTCTCTTGAAATGCTGCCGGGATCGGTGATAGAAGAGGTTTTTCTTCAACAGGAATTGGGGCTCGGCCGCACCCCCATTCGCGAAGCATTAAAGCGACTTTCGCTGGAAAAATTAGTTGTCATTCTCCCCCGACGCGGCATGTTCGTATCTGAGATCGGCATTCGAGACTTGCAGCAACTGTTTGAATTGCGCCTACCCTTAGAAATTCTAGCGACTCGTCTAGCAGCCGAACGAGGCACGGAAGATCAATGGCAGCGAATGGAAAACATTCTGGACCAACTCTATGAAGGTGAAGTCGATAACCAGGCCTTGATTGCCATTGATACAGCCTGTCACGAAATCATTTATGAATCTGCTGGGAACGAATTTCTCAGAAATATTCTGGTAACCCACTATGCTCTTAGCCTGCGTCTCTGGTATTACTTTTTAGCGAGAATCGGGGACATGCGCGATGCTCTATCTGATCACAAACTTATCTTAAAGGCGCTTCAAGCCAAAGATAGCGACAAGGCGGCCCAGCTTATGGAGCGACACATCCGGGCCTTTCAAAAAGAGATACAACAGGAAATGCTTGGCTTTGCCGATCCGGCGAATATCTTCAGCCAAAATCTGGCGATTTCCTGAATATAATTATCTGGAAATAGGTTTATGAAAAAACAAAATCGAAGAAGAAGGCGACATAGAAGGGCCGAGCGCAGCACCCCTGAAGAGTTAGCGTCTGTCGCTCGAGTAACGCAGCCCTTGCATAAATTACCTGTTTATAATCTGGTTGACGATGAAGCACTACAGCTGGTTCATCAGACTTCGTTGCGCATCCTATCAGAGATCGGTATCGCCTTCTACGACGATGAAGCACTAACAATCCTTCGAGAGCATGGGGCCGAAGTAGACGATGATGATGTTGTTCGCTTTGACCCGGCACTGGTGAAGGAATATGTCGCCAAGGCACCCAGTGAATTCACTCAGCTTGCCCGTAACCCGGATAATAATGTGATCATCGGGGGCCGGCATGTCTGTTTCGCTCCTGTATATGGCCCGCCTTATGTGGTGGATCTGGATCGAGGACGCAGAGAAGCGACGCTGGCAGATTTTGAAAACTTCGTCAAACTGGCTTATTTAAATCCCTACATGCACCATTCTGGTGGCACAATTGTCGAACCCACAGATAGGCCTGTGGCGACGCGTCATTTGGACATGGTTTACAGCCATATTAAGTATGGCGATAAACCTTTCATGGGTTCGGTGACATCGGCTGAAAATGCGGCCGATAGTGTCGCCATGGCTGAATTACTGTTTGGCAGCCAACAGATCAGGGAACAACCAGCTTTGTTATCCCTGATAAATATCAGCAGCCCACGACGCCTTGATGATCGCATGTTGGGGGCCCTGAAGGTATATGCCCGAGCCAATCAGGCTACCATTATCACCCCCTTTGTCCTCTCTGGCGCTATGGCCCCGGTCACAGTGGCTGGCACCGTGGCCCAATTGAATGCCGAGGCGCTTGCCGGCATCATCTTTGCCCAAATGGTCCAACCCGGCGCCCCCGTGGTTTATGGCTCCTTCCAAACAACGATTGATCTGCAAAGCGGTGCCCCTGTCTTTGGCGCCCCAGAGAGCCAGCTATCGCTCTATCTCAGTGCCCAATTGGCCCGCCACTATGGCTTGCCTTTTCGCAGCGGCGGCATGTTTGCCAGCGCCAAGATCCCCGATATTCAGGCTGGTTACGAATCAATCATGACCATGCTGCCGAGCATAATGGCCCGGGTAAATTTCGTCCTGCACGCGGCCGGTTGGCTTGAAAATGGATTGGCTAGCGGTTATGAGAAGTTTGTACTCGACTGTGAATTGTTGGGCATGTTCCACAAATATCTAGAAGGCGTTGATTTCTCAGAAGATGGTTTTGCGCTGGATTCGATACGAACTGTCGCTCCCGGTGGACATCACCTGGGCACGGAGCACACCATGCGTCATTTTCGCACGGTTTTCTACCGCGCGGAATTATTTGATTACAACTCGGCCGAACAGTGGGAGATCGATGGCGCCCAAGATAGTGTCCAGAGAGCCAACAAGAAGTTTAAAAAATTGCTCGCAGAATACGAGCCCCCAGCCTTGGACCCAGCCAAGGAAGAAGCATTGTTGGATTATATCTCTCGGCGCAAGGCCGAGCTTTAATCTGATACTGAGAAGCGAAATCTAACAACCGGCATTTCAAAGAATTTAGAAGGAGGATTTTAGTATGAGCGACTTTCCAGAACAGACTCAAGTTGTGGTAATTGGCGCTGGCATCGTAGGCAACTCCGTCGTTTACCATTTAGCCCAAAAAGGTTGGCGAGATATTGTTTTAATCGACAAAGGACCACTGCCCAATCCAGGTGGCTCAACGGGACATGCCTCAAATTTTATCTTCCCGGTTGACCATTCCAAAGAAATGACCGCCCTCACGCTGGATAGCATGGAGCAATTTAAAGAGATGGGCGTTTTCGTTGAATGTGGCGGCCTTGAAGTTGCTCGCACAGAAGCGCGCATGGAAGAGTTTAGGCGTCGCATGTCTTCAGCTAAATCCTGGGGCGTAGAGGCCCATATGATTACGCCCAGCCAGGTTAAAGAGTTGGTACCCTACATCGATACAGACATCATCCTTGGCGGGTTTTATATACCGTCTGTTGGCGTCGTTGATTCCTTGCGTGCGGGAACGATCATGCGGGAACGAGCCCAAGAAAAGAATGCCCTAAGCGTGTTCCCCAACACAGAGGTATTGGATGTCGAGGTTAAAAACGGCCGAGTGTACGGCTTAAAAACGTCTAGAGGAAATGTTCGGGCTGATTACGTCGTAATCGCCTGCGGTGTGTGGAGTCCACAAATCGCCCAGATGGCCGGTGCTTCAATACCTCTCACGCCGGCCGTTCATCAAATGATCAGCGTTGGTCCCATTTCTATGTTTGAACAGACCACCAGCGAAATCGAATATCCTATCGTCCGTGATATGGATACCTTCATGTATGAGCGTCAAAACGGCAATGATATGGAAGTTGGTTCCTATGCCCACCGGCCGATTTTGATGGAAGCGTCAGATATTCCCTCTATCAAAGAAGCGCGGCTATCTCCAACTGAACTACCCTTTACCCAAGAAGATTTTGAGCCTCAGCTTGAGCAAGCGTTGGAGCTGATGCCCGAAATACTCGGTGATGAACAGGCGGGCATCCGCCATGCAATTAATGGATTGTTATCTTTGACCTCCGATGGTATGCCCATTATCGGCGAGACAGTAGAGGTAAAAAACCTGTGGGCAGCCTCCGCTATTTGGATTAAGGAAGGGCCGGGCTTCGGCCGGGCGGTGGCCGAATGGATGACAGACGGTGCTTCCGAAATTGATATTCATGCCTCTGATGTAGCCCGTTTTTATGAATACGGCCGGACAAAAGAACATATTATAGCCCGTACATCCGAAGGGTTTATCAAAACTTACGGCATCGTCCATCCCCGTGAGCAGTGGGACTCAAACCGTAATGTGCGTACCAGTCCTTTCTATGGACGTCAGCAGGAGTTAGGTGCTGTATTTTTCGAAACAGCCGGTTGGGAACGGCCGCAGTGGTATGAATCAAATAAATCACTCTTTGAGGAGTACGGTGATCGGATCCAGGAACGCCCCCACGAATGGGATGCGCGCTGGTGGTCGCCTATCATTACAGCCGAGCAACTGGCCATGCGCGACAGAGTGGCCATGGTGGATCTAACCGCCTTCGCCATCTTCGACATTGTAGGCCCTGGCGCCTTGGATTACATCCAAAAAATGACCATGAATCAGATGGACGTTCCTATCGGCCGGGCGGTATACACACCCATACTGAACGCCCACGGCGGATTCAAGGCTGACCTAACTATTATGCGCCGCGGTGAAAAAGAGTTCCGCATCGTCACCGGGGGTGGTGATGGAGCCAGAGACAAAAAGTGGTTTATGGACAACCTTCCGGACGATGGCTCTGTCTACTTCATCGACCTGACTTCCTCCTTATGCACAATTGGATTGTGGGGACCACACGCCCGGGAGGTCTTGCAGTCAGTCACCGAAGATGATGTTACCCATCATGGCTTTCCTTTCGCTACAGCTAAAGATATCGTCATCAAAGGAATCCCGGCCTGGGCTCTGCGTATCTCTTATGTCGGCGAACTCGGCTGGGAGATTTACACCTCTATGGAACATGGGCTGAAATTGTGGGATACGCTTTGGGAAGCTGGGCAGGAATTTGGTATTGTGCCCGCCGGGATAGGTGTTTATGGTACGACGGCCCGATTAGAGAAAGGGTATCGGCTAATGAGCGCTGAGCTGGAGGCGGAATACAATCCAGTGGAGGCGGATCTGGCTCGACCTAAGGTCAAACGCCAAGATTTCATTGGGCGCGAAGCTTATCTCGAAGCGCGAAAGGAAGAGCCGGCAGCCATTCTATGCACGCTGACAGTAGATGATCACACCTCGGCCTCCGGGACGCAACGCTACATGCAGGGTCGGGAACCGATATTGACGCCCGACGGTAAACCGATTGTTGATCGCAAAGGACGGCGATCCTACGTTACCACCGCGGGTGCTGCTCCTTCCCTCGGCAAACATATTCTTATGACTTACTTGCCCCCCGAATATGCCCAGGAAAATACGAAACTGGCCGTTCAATATATGATGGAGATGTATCCAGTGACCGTAGCTGCTGTCGGCAGTAAACCGCTCTTTGATCCAGATGACGAACGAATGAAATCGTGAAGGCAATAATCAAGAGGCACGGGCAGAGTTTAGGGCAACCTGATATAAACAAGCGAGTGGCCTGTGCCCTTACTTCCAATGGATAATTATCAACTATGAATGTGCTTGTATGTATTAAACGAGTCCCCGCAACTGGCGCCACGATTATCCTAACTGCGGATCAGCGTAGGATAGATACGCGCAACTTGGGCTTCACCATCAGTCCCCATGAAGAATGTGCCGTCGAAGAAGCTGTACGCCTGGTTGAGGAATACGGTGGCTCTTCAACTGTCCTTACCCTGGGTGCAGCCGATGCCACGGAGCAGTTGCGTGATGCCCTGGCTCTGGGAGTTGATCGCGCTGTCTTTCTCGAAACAGATGGCAGCGAATGGGATCCCCGCGCTACAGCGCAGGCTATCGCTAAGGCCACCCAGCTTCAGGGAGAACAAGGCTTCGAGTTTGATGTATTGTTGTTTGGCAATGAGGCCGCAGATAGTGGAAATTATCAAGTTGGCGTACGTGTAGCCCACATCTTGGACGTGCCCTGTGTTACCGGTGTCAAGGGACTTGAGCTAAAAGATAATATGGCGTTGGCCAAACGAGAAACGGATGATGGTTGGGAGATATTTGAGGTATCATTGCCGGCCGTTTTTACTGTTAAAGAAGGGATCAATCTACCTCGGTACCCCTCGTTACCCGGCCGGCTAAAGGCAAAAAAGAAACCGATAGAGCAGGTGGAGCCGCAAGAAAGCGTTGGCGGTCTGGAAAAAGTACGTCTTCGAACATTGCCCACACAGGTTTCTAAAGTAGATATCTTAGGAACCGGTCCGGATACAGCAACGAAGGTAATTACAATATTGAAGGAATTGAGGCTGCTCTAACCATGATTTTGGTAATTGTTGAACACAAGGATGGAAAACTAAATACGGCCTCTCTGGAAACACTCACCATGGCCCGGGGATTGGCTGTTGAATTAAACAACTCTCTAGAAGCTTTGGTCATGGGTGAAGAAGCTCCGTCGCTGGCTGATCAATTGTCGACTTATGGGGCAACGAAAATGCATCATATTCAGCATGCCCAGTTCGGCGAATACGCGCCGGAGGCTATTGCCCATAGTGTTGTGCAATTAATGGCGATGTTATCGCCTGAGTCGGTCGTAGCGCCAGGAACCGACCGCGGCAACGAGATATTGGCTCACGTTGCAGCGATAGCCAATCTGCCTATGGCGGCCAATTGTACTGAAGTTCAACCTGGGGAAACCTATCAGGTTACTCGGGTGCGTTGGGGTGGAAGCTTACTGGAAGAGGCTACCCTTGGCGGTTCCCCCAAGTTATTCACTGTCGCCCTTAATATGGTCGATTCAAGTCAAGCGCCATCACCGGCCGATTGTGAACTGGTGACGTTTACGCCTGAACTAGAAGACAAAATGTTTCGCGTACAAGTGACTGAGCGTATAGAAAAGATCGGCGATAAGGTTTCATTGGCCGAGGCGCGGGTCGTGATTGGCGGTGGGCGTGGGGTCGGTAGTGCTGAAGGATTTGCCGTCCTAGATGAGTTGGCCGATCTCTTAGGCGGTGCCGTAGGAGGCTCACGAGTAGCGACAAACCTGGGTTGGCGACCACACTCAGACCAAATAGGCCAAACTGGTACTCGCATCGCCCCTGATCTCTACATCGCTTGCGGAATAAGCGGCGCAATTCAACATATGGTCGGTTGTAAAGGGGCCAAACACATTCTGGTGATCAACCAGGATGCCGAGGCACCCATCTTCGAGCGAGCCGACTATGCAGTAATTGGCGATCTACATGAGATAATCCCGGCCCTTGTCAACGAACTTAAAAAGGAAATGGCCGGATGAAGATACGGTTGTGTATTCTACGTCGCGGGAGACTTTGAGCGAGTAGAGATAATAACCAAAGAACCAGGATCGTTCTACATCTAGAGAAATAGGGCCAGTATAGGTCCGGTTGATCTGACGTGGCGAAGATGGTTATTTGCACTGGAATAGGGTAAAGTGGGAAATGGCTCCTGTTTTCAATTAATAGGCACTTGCAGAGCTATTCCACCTCAAAGTGTAACGATATCCTTTTCAAATTACAGGCCGTGACAAACTAACAACAGAACTTGGCATAGGATGAATCCTGGCAGCTGGCTACAGAACTACCCCCATTTCCTGGAACTATCGTTCCAAGCTACCCACCAATTATTGAAACTTGTCGAGCCGGTGATTGTTCGATTGGGATTTAGTCGAGTCGATCGTTGGATGCGGCCGGTTGAAGAACTTAGTAAAAGAGTGATTTTTGATTGCCAGATGTGTGGGCAATGTGTATTGCATTCAACCGGCATGACTTGCCCCATGACCTGCCCCAAAAATTTACGAAACGGTCCTTGTGGTGGTGTAAAAACCAATGGTCACTGTGAGGTTATCCCAGAAATGAAATGTATCTGGGTCTTAGCCTTTGAACGATCTCAGCAGATGCCCACGTTTGGCAGCGAAATGTTACTTCTACAGCCACCAGTTAATCGGCAAATAGAGGGTTCCTCTGCCTGGATTAATATGCTTAGCGGCAAAGATCGCGAGTTGCCGGTTGGCTGGCAGGAGGCGTCGCCGAACCCGGTCATCAAGATCGAAGATGTTGAAGCGTGGAAACCGAAACTAAATCAGACGGTCGTTTAGAAAGAGTACTTCGTTCGGGTCGCTTCGCCGTCACGGCCGAGTTGAACCCGCCTGATAGTGCCAATCCACAAGAAGTCTATGACGCAGCCTTAGTATTATCTTCGGTTTGTGATGCCATTAATGCTACGGATGCTTCAGGTGCAAACTGCCATATGTCTAGCGTCGCCATTTGCGCCTTATTAACCCGCGCTGGCTATGCGCCGGTTTTTCAGGTCTCATGCCGCGATCGAAACCGAATTGCCATCCAGGGAGACGTGCTTGGCGCGGCGGCTATGGGCGTAAGTAATGTCTTATGTCTGACCGGCGATGACGTTACCGTTGGCGACCAGCCCCAAGCCAAGCGGGTATTTGACTTCGATTCTATCCAACTGTTGCGTACGATTAAGATTATGCGGGATGAGGGAGTTTTCTTGAGTGGTCGTAAGCTCTCTACGCCACCAAGGTTATTTCTAGGCGCTGCCAGCAACCCTTTCGTACCGCCCTATGATTGGCGACCGCTACGCTTGGCTAAAAAGGTTGAAGCCGGGGCCGACTTCATCCAAACTCAGTATTGTTTTGATGTGCCTCGTTTGCGTCAATTCTTGAACCAGGTATGTGATATGGGACTGGATGAAAAAGTGCATATCCTGATTGGAGTAGGCCCGCTGCGTTCTGAGAAGGCAGCCGAATTCATGCGTACCCGGGTGCCGGGAGTAGTCATTCCCGATGAAATAGTGGAGCGCCTTCGCAAGACACCACCACAACGTAAACAGGAAGAAGGAAAACGCATCTGCATTGAGATCATTCAGCAGATACGAGAAATTAAATGTGTGTCAGGCATCCACTTGATGGCCTATAGGCAGGAGGAGCTGGTGGCTGAGATAGTTGCCGAAGCTGGCTTGTTGCCTCGGCCGATGCAGCCCCGCGCCCGAGAGAGGGACCCGCGCGTCCGTCCGAGAAAACGAAAACGGAAAAAGAATGGGGAGGAAAATAGCAGCGAGAGTAGTTAAGGGATCCCATGCGAGAACCATCCTTATCTGACAGTTCAGACACAATTCCAAGCTAGCAAAGATTTTTTGGCCAAAGATATGTTTTTTTCTTCTAAAGGTGTTGCGAACCGGTTCAAACATCACTCGTCTGGATAATAAATTCACACGAGTGGCTTCATTTTACCACATCGCATTAGCCTTGCCGGATCTCTTTATCGCTTTGTCTTAATATCTCCTGAACCTCTGCCTCGACCGAATCAGGCAACGATTCAACTTGGTGTTCATCCATTATGGCCAGTGTCTTCTCCCTTAAACGAGCATTGACACTCTGGCTACCTTGTTCTTCCCAAGGTTCCAAGCGCTGCCGGTCAAATACGCCAGGGATCCACAGTTCGCGCCAGTGGTTCATGGTATGGTCGTTGCTTAAGAATTCACCACCCGGCCCTACAGCGTCGATCACATCTAAAGCCAAGGCTTCATCATCAATACGGACGCCATCGACAAAACGCCGGGTCATTGAGATGATCTCGTTGGTCAAGACCATCAACTCAGGCGAGTTGGTCAATCCACTTTCCAGATAACCAACATCATGGTTGAGGTTGGTCTTTGCCAGCAAGGCAATCAGGACAGAGAATTGGGCGTCGGCCGCTGCCTGACCATCGACGACTTTACTATCACTATGTCCTGCATATCCCCAAACAGGCAGGCTATAGAAGCGGCTCATTTCGCCGGCCATCACTCGAGCAAGCTGAAACTCGGGCGCGCCATAAACACTAACCATCTCCTTCATATCCATATGGTGGACGCCATGGCCATAGAGGAAGGGAGCTCCGGGATTCTTGAGTTGATGCATGACCAGGCTACTGAGCACTTCGGCGTTCCCTAAGGCCACACCACCAGCTAAGGTGACCGGAGCGGTCCCGCCCATCATTGGGGCCGGCGAGTGGGTGATAGGTATCGAATACTGGGCACAAAATAGAAGTTTTTCGGTCGCTTCCAGGGCATGTTGTAAGGGCGACGAGGGTTCAGAATAGAGCAAGATGTTCGGATACTGCCCGAGATTTTCCTGCCCCCCCGCTGCGGCGGCAGCCATGGCTGTGATCGATTCCATGTCGGCTTTGGTATCGCAGACCACTACGATTGGTTTGGTTGTGTATCGAAGCATGGTAGCAAATTGATGTCGAAAATAGGTTGGACCTGGCACATCCCTTGGCACACCAACAGACATCATGAATTGAAGTTCTGGCAAAGCGTCAATCAACCGGGCACAATCAGCGATATCGGTCAAAAGAAAGTCTCGCCGCCTTTCTGAGCGGGGATCTAGATAACGAAAGGTATCTGAGCCGGGACCAAAATATACCTCATGCCCATCCAACTTGATGGCGACTTGCTCGCTGCTCCGACTATAAAGATTGAACGAACTTGGGGCGGAAGACAGCGCCCATTCAACTAAGGAAGGCGATATCTTAACTAGGTTATCCTGAACCTGGGCTCCGGCTTCACCCAATAGACGGATCGCTCGTGGACTATGGACGTGAACCCCCGTAGTTCGCAGGATTTCACAGGAGGCGCGATGAATTCGCAGACAATCTTCGCGACTCAACATAGAAATTTTCGGCCGGATTCGTGGTAAATCGGGTAAAGGTACAGCTTCTAACATTGGAGAGCGGCGACGCCGTCGCTTCATTTTTTTCCTCACATCCCACTAGCAACTTGTCACAATATTTTAATACCATGTAGGCACTCTACCCTACTGACTATCTTCCTGTGTTTTGAAGAAGATCAGCACATGTGACTTGCCAAAAAAATCCAAGATTGAGAAACATGGTCCGATTTTGAGGTAATAAATTCTAGGGTTGGAGTCTGTGGCTAGCCCTCACCAACACACCCTCTGCAAAGATGGGGACAGTATTACAGAATCTACATGCAATTTCTTTCAAACATATCTTAGGCCCAATACGGCCGCGCCGCTCCAACATTGGAATCAAGCTTGTATTGATCACAGGCAATTGTCGCGTCCTTGCCCATTACTCATGTTAAGAAGACGAATAAAGCCAAGAGTCAGAAATTGAGAGACCCGATAGTCACAAGAGTTTGTTTAAATGGTTTTTAAAACTAATTGTCGAGGCGCTCTGACTCCCCATAGAACCAGACGATATGCCGACATTCTTTGCAAATATAACAATCTCCTGATGGGTTCAATGGGTAATCTCGCAACGGTCAACTGGCTCATCCTGAAAATGCACTTTGCCTCCGGGTAGTCCAGGAGCGTACTCGCCCATGGTATAATGGCCCAGGGGGTTAACAAATTCATTACAGATGGTGGAACAATACCTGCGTGTTGTACTCTCTTTTATTATTTTACACCGGGAGAGCAATGGCTCGCTTTGTCTAAAGATCGGCCGGGGAAAGAACGAACATGATAGGCACCCTCCTAAACCAACGTTATCAGATTAAAGCAGAGATCGGCCGCGGTGGAATGGGTGTTGTTTATTGTGCTCGGGATACATTATTGAAGCGGGATGTGGCCATCAAAGTGATGTCCACCGGCAGTATGGGTACTGCCGGACGAGCTCGCTTATTGCGTGAAGCCCGATCGGCCGCCAGCCTCAACCACCCGAATATTGTTGCGATTCATGATGTTGGAGAGACAAAAGTTCCGGGTCGGGCAGAGATCACTTCCTTTATCATCATGGAACTGGTTGAAGGTCAGTCATTGCGCAATATTGATCTCGGCTCGATAAACGAAGTGGTCGATATCATGCTGCAGATCTGTATCGCTTTGGAACAGGCCCATCTTGGCGGCATCATCCATGGCGATCTTAAACCTGAGAACATTGTAATCACTCCCTCCAGGTCAGTGAAACTAATGGACTTCGGGCTGGCTCATATTGCTGGCCAAAAAGATATTGACCCTGAGGGCACCGTTACAGGTACACTTTCCTACCTTCCGCCAGAAGTCATCCTTGGCCAATCGACAAGCGAACAATCGGATTTCTATGCCCTTGGGGTTATTTTTTATGAACTTGCTTCCGGTCGCCCACCATTTGAAGGTGAAAATTTGGCGGCAGTACTATCGCAACAGTTGAACTCTGTTGCGGTTCCTCCTAGCACTCATAATGATCAGATTCCGTTTACTCTCGATACCCTGATCCTCCAGCTCTTGAGCAAACAACCCGAAGAGCGGCCGGCCTCCGTAGAGGTAATAAGGCAGGATTTAGAAGATTGGAATCATCAGGAACTGACATCAGTTCCTGATGCCGCTGGCGAGTATGGTTTGATCGGTCGATTAGCCAGTGGTCGTATGGTTGGCCGGCAGCCTGAACTAACTCAAGTAACGGAATTATGGCGGCGAGCAGCTGGCGGTGAAGGTCAAGTGCTATTCGTTAGTGGAGAACCTGGCGTAGGCAAAACACGTTTGATCCGAGAACTGACTGCCTTCGTTCGACTATCGGGCGGCTCGGTTTGGACCTCTGAATGTTATTCAGAAGGCACCGGGCCGTATGGGCCGCTCAGCCAACTCATCCGAGGATTGCTTCAGGATGACATTGACATACAGCTCCCAGATTATGTGCTATCCGACTTACTAACCTTGGTCCCAGACTTGCGAGCTAATTTCCCCGATATTCCTGCCAGCGAGCCACTGGAACCAGAGGCTGAACGAATACGTTTGTTCGAAAGTGTGCTCGCTTTGTGGCGCAAGATTAGCGATATTGGGCCGGTGTTGACTTTCATAGATGATATTCACTGGGCCGATAGCGGCACCATATCCCTCCTTAGCCAACTAGCCCATCAAGCCACTCATCAAAAGCTGATGATTGTAGCCACCTACAGAGAGGTTGAGCTTCACCAATCTCGAGCATTCCAGGAGTTGTTGACAAATCTATATCGAGATCGTCTGGTTACCCGCATAAAACTCACCCGTCTTACGGTGGAACAGACAGGTGAGTTGCTGGAGACCCTTTTTTCAGAAGCGGTCACAGGCGACTTCGTGCATTCAGTGCATCTAGAAACTGAAGGCAATCCATTTTTTATTGAAGAAGTATGTAAGGCACTGGTAGACAAGGGGCAAATATACTTTGCCGAAGGGCGCTGGCAACGAGAAAACAGTAGTCTGCTTGATATTCCCCAGGGTGTTCAAGTTGCCATACACTCCCGCTTAGCTAGGCTATCCTCCCTCGAGCAAGAGGTGCTGCATCTAGCTGCCTTACTAGGGCGAGAGTTCAACTACCTTCTACTAAAAACGATCTGCAAAACGGTAGCGAGTATAGAGGAAGATGATTTGATAGATGCTCTAGACAATGCCGAGCAAGCCCAAATCGTTGCCGAAGCGGAACCCCCGATTCCCATCCTGCTCGAACGGCCGATCCATGTTCCACATCCTTTATCCTTTACATTTACACACGGTCTAATTCATTCAGCTCTCCTTTCAGATCTCAGCACCCTCCGACGTCAACGGATGCAACGAAAAGTTGCCTTGGCTCTTGAACAAGGTTTTCCAGATCAGTTAGATGAACTAAGGCCTTTGCTTGGTCGATACTTCGCCGAAGCCGGCGAGGCTGATAAAGCAGTGAAATATCTACTCTCAGCCGGTGACGCCGCCCGTCGTCTTTATGCCTATGAAGAAGCTATTGAGGCTTACGAACAAGCACTTCTTTTTTTGAAGGAGCAAGAACAGGTTGACCAGGCTGCTCGTACGCTGATGAACCTGGGTCTTATCTATCACAATACGTTCCAATTCGAGCAGTCTCGACAGGCCTATGAAGAAGGTTTTGCCTTGTGGAAACAAACGGCCGAAGTGGCTTCGGAAACCTATGATCTAGAATTACAATCAAAGCAGCAGCTCAGCATTCATATCCATAGTCCGCGATCGCTCGACCCGGCCAAATGTGCAGATGGTGTTTCGGAGATCTACATTCGTCAGTTCTTTAGTGGCCTGGTAGAACTTGGCCCAAATGGAGAGGTGTTGCCTGACTTGGCTGAAAGTTGGGAAGTGCTTAAAGATGGGCATCGTTATGTATTTCACCTGGGTCAGAAAAACTTTTGGAGTGACGGCACACCTCTTTCTGCAAGCGATTTTGAATACGCTTGGAAGAGAGCTTTAAATCCTAAATATGGCACTAATGCAGCCGGCTTTTTACATGATATAAAAGAAGCGAGGGCTTACAATTTCAATGAGATAGACGATCCTGAAAAAATTGGTGTTTGTGCTCCAGATAGCCATACACTGATAGTAGACCTCGAAGGTCCTACAAGCTATTTTCTGCAAGTCCTGACTCGTGGTGTAACCATGCCGGTTCCCCAGCACGTTGTACAAATGCGGGGGGACGTTTGGGCAGAGCCTAGCAAAATCATCACGAACGGTCCTTTCCGACCATCTAGTTGGCAGCGAGACAGACGATCGGAATTCAAGCGAAACCAATCTTTTACTGGACGCTTCGTGGGTAACGTGGAAAAGGTATTAATAGAAATGAATCCCAAGGCGCCTCTGCTTGAGCTTTATGAAAATGGCCAGCTCGATGTATTGAGACTCAACGATCTATCACTTTCAGAAGCAGAAAACGTACGTTACCGGTACGTAAACGAGTACATGACATTACCCGTCGCTCTCACCAACTACCTGGCGTTTGATGCCTCCTGCGACCCTTTCAATGATCCAAAAGTAAGACGTGCCTTTGCTTTGGCTATTGACAAGTCACGCTTGGCCAACACCCATTTAAGAGGTCGCGCCTCTGCGGCAGCAGGTGGGTTTGTGCCACCGGGAATACCCGGACATGTACCAGGTATCGGATTAGTCTACGATACCGATCAAGCTCGCGAATTAATGGTTAGGGCGGGCTATCCTGATGGACGCGGCTTCCCCTCTCCAGAGTTCTTAGTGATCCGGCGCTCGGACTCAGGGTCGGACTCATATAACGAGGAACTTCAATCACTTTGGCAACGAAACCTTGGTGTTACTGTCATTATACGCGAATTGTGGTTTGCTGATTTTCTAGAACGTTTGGAAAATGAGACGCCTCCCATCTGGAAGTCCGGTTGGGCGGCCGACTATCCCGATCCAGACAGTTTCTTACGTGTGTGTCCGTCGCGACATACAAGCAGTTGGGTAAATCAAAGATACGAAGAATTGGTGGAGAAAGCCAAAAGGATGGCCGACGCTATTGAACGGCAAGCTATGTATCGCGAAGCTGAAGAAATCCTGATAGGGGAAGCACCATTAATTCCACTGCTCTATTCGCGAGATCATTTGTTACTGAAACCTTGGATCAAAAAATATCCTGTCGAACCTGTAGGTGGCTTGGCCTTAAAAGATGTCGTGGTTACGCCTAAATCTTGAGGGAGCGTCAGAAAGGCGCTTTCCGAATTAGATCTGAAGGTGCGAATAAACTAAATTATCTGGATTTCACTCGTATGTCATCAAAACGCGTAGCATGGTTTGATAGCTGACTAACTGCTTTGGGAACTGTGCCAGCAGTTTTATTGCGACACTCAATCAGTTTAACTCAAACTTCTGTGTCAGTTAATAGCGCATCGTCGCTCAACACGTACGTTACCATCGGTTCGCTTTTTCCCTTTAATTCAATAACTCGTTCTTCCAATCGTTCTGTTTCCAATCCTGCGGCCTCGTACGCGGAAGCACTAATCAGGATTTCGCCTTGACCGGCACTGGTCGAAAGACGAGCCGCAGTGTTAGGTAGATCGCCCAGAACGGTAATATCTGACGTGCCTCCTTTTAGTCCCACTGAGCCAACAAAGGCGGTACCGGTATGGACCCCAACTCCCAACGGAATCCAAGGTCCTTCAGCTCGATAATGGCCCGTGTCCCGGAGAACTAGTTGGGCCGCTTCTATCGCCCGACGGGCATGTTCTGGGCCGGCAAATCCCGGGACATACATACCCGCAATTTGGTCGCCAATGATCTTATCTATTAGGGCATCGGTCTTGATCATGACCTGGGTGGCAGTCTTGTAAAATCGGTTGACGAGCTTACTAAATTCGGTAGGACTCATTTCTTCAGCTAGAGTTGTTGAACCACGAACATCAGCAAAAAGCAAGGATAGCTCGACCTCAGCTCCTCCTTGATATTGGCGGGCGAATTGCTCACATATATTGCAAAGTTGGGGATTCAAGTTTGAAGGATGTTTGCCAAAAACATACTTTGTTACTATGTTGCCTGTTCCCTGAAAGGGTGCGTAACAATTGTTGCAGCGTGGGTATCCTGGCAATAGCCGGAAAAAGCGTCGCATCCGGCGTTCCTTATTAATCTCTCCTGTCGTTAAATAAGTATGCCAGAGATGTTCAACGGCATCATCTGGTTCGGATTTTTCTGTCATGCGCACTTCCTTTTCAGCCATAATACTTTCAGGTGATAGATCTTCAATAGGTGAGATAGCCTATGATTTCTATTTGTTAGAAGTTACTGCTCTTTTCAAAGCGTTTACACGTTTTCTGCAGGAACATCTGATTCACCAACCCGCCCTAAAAAGTCTAGTACAGCCGGAGACACTTTATCTGGCATTTCAGTCTGCGGATAATGACCGGCACCTTCCACAAGCAGCAATTCGGCCGACAACTGGCCGACGATCCACTGCGCTTCCATCTCTGGATCAGGCCAATCGGGATCCTTGGTGCCCATGACCACTAGTGACGGCAACTGCACCTGAGCAATCCGTTCTGCTGAGGCCGTCTTGGGGCCGAAACCCAGGCCTTTTAAAGCCTCAAAGCGGCCAGGTTCTCGCAAATTAGTTAACAACTTATCCATGTATTCGTCGAAGTCGGCCGGTTTTTGGGTTGGATAAAGGGTTTTGTAATACATACCCCAGCCTCGCACTTTCCAGGGTCCGTTGAGCGCCACGGCCGTCATCAGGTTCTGCATGAATCCGGGTTGTGCATCACGAACCCAGGGGCCAATTAAGACCAGAGAGCGGAAAGCTTCCGGCCGTTCGACAGCCGCCCAAACCATGGCTCCTGGCGAAAACGAATTGCCGACGACATGGGCTGGACCAGCGTCGAGGTGGTCGATCAATGCCAGGATGTCACTTCCGCTGGCGGGCAGGCTATATTCGCTCCAATCAACGCTCGACTCGCCGTGGCCGCGCAGATCGACTGTCACAACGCGATAATCTGCTTCAATCAGGACTGGAGCGAGGTAACGATATTCGCTACGCAATGTGCCCATACCGGGCTCCATAATAACCAGGTCGCCGTCACCTCCGGAGTCATCATAAGCTAAAGTGCCTTCTGGTCGCTCAAAGAATTTGGTTATCATCCTTACCTCCATTATGTGTCATCTAAGAAAGCCTCATTCAGTGGATCGCTTCAACATAGGTGCGTAATAAGGTGGCCTTAGTGCTTGCTTTCACATAAAAATTTCCCATTGCTGCTGGTAAGAGCGTAAAAGAAACGCGGCCGAGTTCCATTTTATTGATTTGAATTGTACCCTGCAGTACCCCCCAGATTTCCAGGCTTTGGCCATCACAATTCCCTTCGTATACTGCTCCGGCAGTCATCTCCAGGCGTTCAGTGACGAAGTACTGGTTACGACATAGTAACGCTCGACGAATACCGTTATCAGATTCAATCAGTTTGGCAGGTACCCACTGTGGTTCCACTTGATCAAAATTGATAACATCCAAGGCTTTGTCGATGTGCAGCGGCCGTGGTTGACCATTAGATCCAAGGCGATTCCAATCGTATACTCGATAAGTCGTATCCGAATTTTGCTGGATTTCGGCGATTATCAGACCATCCATTATGGCATGAAGGGATCCTGCCGGCACACAGATATGATCTCCCGCGCTTACCGGAAGGTAATGCAGAAAAGGCTCTAAACGGCCGGCAAGTAGTGCCTTTTTAAAAGAATTCCGACTCGTCCCACGCTTAACCCCGAGGATAAGCCGGGCACCTGGTTCCGCAAACAACACAACCCACATTTCCGACTTGCCTAACTCGTTTCCTTCGTGGGCTAGAGCGTAATCATCCCCGGGATGGACTTGAACAGAAAGAGGTCTATTGGCGTCCAAAAGTTTAATCAGCAGGGGGAATTTACCTCGTTCTTGGGCCCAAAAACTGTTTTGACCAATGAGGTCCAGGCCAAGCTCTGCATGTAATTCAGTCAGGCGCAAGCCAGCATAATGACCATTATCGACGATGGTCGTGCCGTTTTTATGACCGGCGATCTCCCAACTTTCGGCGATAATGCCCTGGGGCAAAGATCGGCCGAGATGTTCCAGATTGCGACCGCCCCATATGTAATCTTTCAGAACAGGTTTGAATGTTAACGGGTAGAGGGAGCTCTTGACCATAATTTTGCCTTTAGAACTGAATGTATCTTGTCGCTAGCAGGTTTAGGTTCGACTGCAGGCGCGACGACGAAATTGGAATTTGTTTTGCTCGTTTAACAAAATGTTCAGATGGTAATCAAGAGAGAAGGAGGTTTCGACCAACAACATCATTCTATTCAGCACTTTCGAGAGCATTTTCGCTTCAAAATCAGTCGGCAAGGCCAAGCTAACTAATGTCCGGCACGGCCGTACTTTCCAAGGAAACCCGCAACCCAAAGGCCGACTCCATAAGCAAAAGCGCATTGCGTTCGGCCTCCCACAATTCAACTGCCGGGTATTCGTCGGCAATCAACGTCAGGCGCAAAATTTCTTCGTCCCAGGTAGCGATAATATCATCTACATTCGAATTTCGACCGCGCTCCAAATACTCGGCCAGGCGCAATATAGCTGCCAGCTGGGTGACTAGCCGTTTGTCGTCGCCCCCTAATAGCCTTTCATATCCCCTAATCGATGGTTTTCCTTTGCGATGGTAGCGGGTTAGCAGGGCGATTATAGCTGTCTCTCTAGGGGTATAACCTGGCAATCCGCTGTTAATGATAAGCATTTGGGAATGCTTGTGGTGCGCATCGTAGCTGATGACTGAGCCCAGGTCATGAAGCAGGGCGGCCGAATCGAGTAGTTCTCTTTCAGCCGAATTGTAGCTATGTAGAGGAGATAATTGATTAAAGAGGCGATCGGCCAAGAAGCGGACGTGAATGGCGTGATTCTTCTGGTAATGGTAAATGCGGGCCATGTTAAGAATGCTAAAAGAGCGAACCTTGGCCACAACTGGATAGGTCAGGTGATCCCAAAAATGTTCAAAGAATAGACCTTCTCGCAAACCATTTACAGAAATGGTTAGTTGCCCGGCCTCCAGGCGTTCCATTATGGTCTGAATGACCATGGCCCCGGGTAGAATAATATCAGCCCGATCACTGCTAAGTCCAGGAATCTTCTGACGCTCGGCCAATGGCAACTCAGTAAGTTGGCGGACACTTTCATTTACAGATCGGTGACTCAGCCTAAATCCGTGCAGCGTATTCAATGGATAATCGCTGCGAGCGGCCTCCATCTTTGCCAAGTTGCGGATGGTACCACCGAGTCCAACCAGCAGATGGCTCGATTTCAGCTTCTTTTTTCGTAACCAGGTAACAAGATCTAACTGTTCGTTGATCTCCGTTTGAATATTTCGTCGCTCGGCCGAGGAGATAATATCGCCATCGATAAATTTCTCGCTGAGGGCTAATGATCCAAGGCGTAATGAGGAGCCCCGCTGAAAGCGACGTTCTCGTACTTCTGAAATCTGAGCACTACCACCTCCAATATCGACCACATACCCGCGGACCATTGGCACCTCGTTCAGTGCACCCAATGTGCCATAATAGGCTTCGCTCTCACCGTCGAGAACCCGCAGGGTAAAGCCAAGTTCCTGTTCCACTCGCTCAACAAAACGGGCTCCATTACGGGCTTCGCGTACGGCACTAGTAGCCGATGGGATAATCAAATCTATGCCATAACTATCACAAAATCGTTTGAAAAGCCTTAAGGTGAAGAGGGCCCGGGCCATACTTTCTTCGGTCATTTTTGAGGATTTCATCCCCTGGCTCAAACGCACGACCTCTCGAATTTCATCCTCGAGCCGATATGCGTGACCTGGATCGGCACTTATCACCACGATACGGGCTGTGTTAGAACCCAGATCTATAACTGCGATGCGTTGCACTGCCTAAATTCTCCTTAGCTAATGCCTAGATTCTTCATTCAACCTTATGGCTTTGTTCAAGCAGTATTATGGATGAAAACTGCGCATATTTCGAACGCTTAAATATGTTGAGTTTACTTAAAGCCACGTCGCGCAAGCGTTATGATATATTCTCGCCATTGAGTCCATGTTTGTGCTTAAAGGCCATGATCGCGTTGGCGGCTCGCTCAACTCCCCCAGCTTCGGAAAAGGAATTCTGAATCCGCTCAATTCCCTTGGAAACTGATGGATCGGCCAGAACCCTTTCAACAGTCTTTTGTAAATACTCCACACCAACTTGATTAGGTCCTAAATATAGTCCAGCGTCTAATTGCTCTACTCGCGCAGCGTTGATGGATTGCTCCAGGGTATTAGGCACGACAATCATAGGAACACCGTATGTTACCGACTCGGCGATGCTGTTCATGCCACCATGAGTGATAAAGACATCCGCTTGCTGCAATATAGACAATTGGGGAACGTACTGGGCCACCGTGAAATTTTGTGGAATTGGCTCAAATATCTCTGGATCTATGGCTCGCCCCACCGATAATATGACCTCATAACGATCATCTGTGAAGGCCGACAAACAATTCCGCAGGAATTGAAGATTGGCCTCATACACAGTACCAACGGCTATATAGATCAGTTTTTTATCTCCCTGCTTGGAAATAGCTATTGGTTCTTCCTGGCGATTCGTCTCAATAACAGGTCCCACGTAGAGATAAGAGTCATCAAAGTGATCGCTGTATGGTTGAAAATAGCGAGAAGAAAACACGATATTTGATTCGGCAGAACTTGAAAGCACATTGACGTCCTGCAATTTCCTTAACTTATAATCCGTCATGATTTTTTTGGTTTGTCGTTGCAGCCGGCGCCAGTAACCATAGCCCGGTCGAATACTTCCCAGCATCTTCTGAAAAACGCGTTTGTCACCCAGGATTGTTCGCCAAAAGAATGGTAGGTGGGGAAAGCTGGCTACGGCCGGGATATCAAACCGGCGACTGGCAATGTTACCCCAAGGCGCACTCATGTCAAATAACAAATAATCTGGGCGCTCTTCTTCCACAGAAGAAAGTACTTCTGGCAATAAATCATATGTCGCTTCAGCAACCAGACCGCCCACATGAATGGTATGCGCTACTGTACGAGACTGTTCAAAGGCTTTAGCAGCCCCATAGGCCCGATATTCCGCCCCTGTGGCCTTGATTCTGTCGGCGAATGCCGGGATGGAAAAGTAGGTAACGATATCACCCCGATGTACCAGCTCGCGAATTAAAGGCAGGGTTGGGTTGATATGCCCATGGTAGGGGATGTTAAAAAACCAGGCGCGCGCCATAGTTACTCCAAAAGATATTGATTCCCATTTCCAATAATCAGTCGATCGACCAGGCTAAGAAAACGATTACCCTCCAACGAGAATATCAAAGAGGCCGCTTAATTTTCATTGTATCGCACCGGTGCCTCAAACACCATTGCGCAATTCCCACTGAAATGTCGGCTATGTTTGTGGGATTATTGGAGAGTTTACCCCCAACCATTTACCGGACCAGATCGAATTCAGGTGGCAGAAAACGGCAATGGCTTTTCTTGACAAACTGTACTCTGTCAGGAACATAAATGTTGATTCCAGCAGTAAGCCTGCCGATCCGGATGAGATTGTGCTTATAGTTTCTACTTAGCGCTTTCGGGAAAATCAGCTGGCGATGTTGAAGTAGAGACCTTCCAGGCAGACCAAGCTTCTTCGTCTTCCCAATTCCACCATGGTTCGCCACGATCCCGTAATTCCTTAACCAGCCTATCCAAATCCTTGTGGAGTTCCTGCTGAGCAGTTTCCGTTTGTTCTACAGCCAGAGTGTCACCGCAGTCAAAAGAACGAGCCAGTTTCTTATGCATAGCTGCTTGTTTGTTCAACAGGATGCAAAAAAATGCCCGCAGGTCTTCGCTACTTATGGCCTCTAAATCATCGAGCATGGCTTTCTCCCTTCAGCCCTATCAAAGCCGAACGGCAATAGAAATGGTTTTCATATCGCAGCCAATTATCACATCTCTAAAGACAGTATAGCATGAATTTTTAGCGGCAATTGGGTCACCTATTTCCTAGGCAAACAGCGTGTTGCTAAAAATCTGTCCTAGCGTCAGGTTTCTCAGTGGTTTAGCTAAGACTGCTGATGGAGCGTATTATTGCTGCCTTGAGGACTATTTCAAGGGAATTGATCGTAATTATTACCTATTTTCTGCTGACATAATTCAAGGTACCATTAGATGATATTGGTTTTCCAATCAAGGATGACCTATGTGGCCTAATTGTTTCAAAAAATACCTGGCATCCCTCCTGTTCCTTATCGTATGTCTGGCGATGGTTGTCAGTTGTGGTGGACTTGAGGAATCTACCGCACCGGTTGAGGAGTCAGCGGAGCCGGATTTGGAAGAAACAGCTCCTAGTGTAGAGCCAACCAGTCCTAGCGAGGAATCGACTGAAGCGGAAATTCTCTCGATTGAAGAAGCACTGGCCGAAATAGATGCCCAGTTAAAAAACACCTTGCGCGGTAGTGTCGCTCATAGCGCTCCTTCAAATATGCAGCTCGATGAAACGGCCGAAGTCACCCTGCTAGTAAGCCCATCTTTATCAGAAGATGACTTAGCATCTGAGATTACAACAGATGGTGAAGTGAAAACCACTCATATCAACATTACCCCCTGGATGCATGCTGAACTAATAAGTCTCGGACCCAAACGCCTTCAGCATACAGGCACTCCACGGCGACGCCCAACAGCCACTCACCAACGTGGAGCCAACCGAATGGACTTGGTTAGTTACAGCCCAGGAAGAAGGGGGTCGAAGCCTCATCCTAATCATTTCGCGCTTAGTGGAGGTCGAAGACCGGGAATCATGGCGTCAGGTTGAAGAGTATAACTATCCTATTGAGGTGAATGTTACTTTTGGGAATCGTCTACGGAATGCGACGGCCGGATTATGGGATATTAAGTGGTTGATAGGTGGAATAATTTTCCCCATTGTCGCTTTTTGGATTATCAAACGCCTGGACCGTTGAGCCAAAGGTCAAACGTCAAGACCACTTGATTAAACTTTCGCTGACTTCCAAAGCCAGGGACTGGTTATTTTAGAAGGGTTCGGCTAATCGCCTAAAAAGTATCAATACCGCTCGCTCTTGAATGACAATGAACGTTCCCGTAATCTTCTCTTAATGCACTTAATCAGGCAGAACCTGTTTTTAAATTTTAGAGCAGATTAGGGTGAAAAATTAACGCTTAGTTCATACCGATCTTCGCTATTCAGGGCTCCATCATTAGCGACAAGAAGGAAGTATCGTCCAGCAGGTTGTTGACCTGCATCAATGGTTTTGCTGGTGCTTTGGTCTCCATTGTTCATAATAAAGACGCGAGAGAAACAATCTTGTCCCTTGTATAGGGCAATTTGGCCCAAAACAGGTTCAAATTTTCTTAATTCGACCACCAAATCTCCAGTAGTTGACAAATCAAATACATACCAGTCTCAGGGCATCTTCGGCAAAGAACTTGTAGGTGGTGTTAACATTGATCCGATATGCCTGGTCACATGAATCATTTGGTTCGCGGCCGGAGAACCATTCGGGATGATCGGCAGATACACATCAAAGCGCCGGTCTAAAACAATAACTGATTTTTCAGCATTGTTATTGGCTGGAACAAGGTCAGTCTGACCACTTGATACTATCGTAGAGGTTTCTATCAGACCATCGTGTTCGGTATATACAGTTGTACTCAGTATGACATAAGCATCAGAGAGTGGAACGATTGGGCCGAGTTGGCATATTACGAGGGAGTCGCCACTGCAACCTGCTCCTTGGCTTGTTTGCGAGTGGCTCAGTTGCACATCTGAAGGAAGCGTTGTTGTGACAACCACATCTGAAGCTAGCGATGGGCCCTCATTGGTTACCTGCAGAGTATAGGAAAGTGTTTCGCCAGCAACCACCGGATTGGGCTGACCTGCTATTTCAATCCTGAGATCAACCATCGCTATGACCTCAGTTGCTTCAGTGGTCGTATTGTCGTCCAAATCGGGATCATTTACCTCGCTATCGACAGTTGCCGTATTGACCAGCGCTGAATTCTGTCCAGGATCAACATCAACCAAGATCTTTATGCTGGCTTCTGCACCAACACTTAACGTATCAAACTGACAAGTGATAATCGAAGTCCATTCACAGGTACCCCCAGCATTATTTGTCACAGATTTAAAAGTAACGCCAGCGGGCAGGTTGTCTATGGCAACAACTTCACTCGCATCTGATGGCCCCGCATTTCCTATCAACAGTGTGTATTCCAAACTCGTCCCGGCCGTTACCGGATCCTGATCGTCCTGTTTCTCGATGTACAAATTAGCCGACACTCCAACGGGCGTCTGCAAAGTATCTTGATTGTTGGTCGTATTTGGATCAATAGCTAAGCTAAGCACACTGGCTGAATTCTCCACTGATTCGACAACCGAAGGAGCAACATCTACAACCAGCGAAACGGTAGCGACTTGATTTACCAATAAATCTCCCAAATTACAGGAAACGGGATTGGCCGAGTCACAACCAGCACCTTGGCTAACGGTGGCCTCAACTAGCGACAATCCTGCTGGTAAAACATCGCTCACGTTCACCTGCGAGGCGACCGAGGGGCCAACATTCACGACATTAACCGTATAGGTAAATGATTTTCCGGGAATGACCGTAGTAGATGATCCCGTTTTCGTAATGATCAGATCACTTATAGACCAAATATTATCGACTGCAATTGAACTATTATTAGAAGGAAATAGATCTTGAGCAGAACTAAAGACAGTGGAAACAGCGGTGATAATTCCAGTAGCTTCTGGATTAATGCTTACAACGATTATCGTTTCCTTTGTCTCACCAGCATCCAGCTCTCCCAAATCACAGTTAATACTGTCACCGCTAAGGTTACAGTCCGGGCTCGATACAAAGTTGAACGCAGGTAGGATGGCGCTGTTTATGGTCACTTCCCGAGCCATCGAAGGTCCAACATTCGTTACAACTAGTGTGTATGTTAGCTGCTGACCAGCGACAATTGGTCCCGAAGAGACATAATTGACGATAGATAGGTCAGCCTGATTGTTGATCGCTGTTTCTTCCGTCACCTGGTTGTTGTTTGGATTGTCATCCCCGACAGCGCTAACCAGTTCAGCCCTATTGGTGATGACGACCGGCGCGGAGGAATCGACGGTGACTACAATTGTAACATCCTTGCTCTCACCCGCAGCCAGCGAGCCTATAGGACAGGTCAAGACGTCTTGTAGTATGCATCCAGCGGTGGCTGACAACAAGCTAACCTCCGCCGGCAAAGTATCTGTGATCGTGACGCCGACAGCATCGTCAGGTCCAAGATTTTCGACACGAACGGTATAGGTAAGGACTTCCCCGGCAATAGCTGGATCTGGACTGTCAGACTTGGTGATGGCTAAATCAGCCGAACCGTTGATATTGGTAACTTCCTTGACATGGTTATTGGCGAGATTAGAGTCGGCCGAGGTGCTACTTACATCAGCTTGATTGGTGATGATGCCAGATACGCCAGGCGCAATCGAAACGACAATATTCACTGTTTCGCTAGCTCCATTTACCAGGTTACCCAGATCACAAATCACGTTTCCAGGATGAGTACAGCCGGCACTTGCCGAGATGAATGATACTTCGACTGGTAAGACATCGTTGATTACAACGTCCGTTGCCGCAAATGGCCCAAGATTTTCAACAGCAATGGTATAGGTTAGCACTTCACCGGCAACAGCCGGATCGTGGCTGTCAGAACTGGTAATCATCAGATCACCAGCAGGGCTGACTTGGGTACTCTCCTGAACACTATTGTTAGCAGGTTGAGAATCAGGCGTGATACTCGCCACAGCAGCTTGATTTGTTATGGTCCCGGATACTTCGGAACCAATCAAGACAGTGATATCAACCGACTCGCTGGCTCCATTAGACAATGTGTCAAGCGTACAAGTCACATTAACTGTATAGGTGCAGCCAGCGCTGGCGGAGACAAACGATACTTCGTTTGGCAAAACATCGATGATCGTAGCCTCGGTCGCCTCAAACGGACCATGGTTTTCGACCGTGATAGTATAAGTTAGTACAGTACCGCCAGCCGCTGGATCATGACTATCAACCTTGGTGATTGATAAATCGGCCGCGGCATTGACCGAAGTGCCTTCCTCGACGTGGTTATTGGCCAGATTGGGGTCGGTTGTTGCGCTAGATACATCCGCCTGATTTGTGAAGACCCCCTCGACATCTGAACCAATCAATACAACAATGTCGACTGACTTGTTGGCTCCATTCTCTATACTCCCAAGAGAGCAGACCACGTTGACGTTATATGTACAGCCGGCACTAGCGGAATTGAATGACACTTGAGTGGGCAAGATATCAGTAACCACAACGTCTGTGGCTGCGAATGGTCCAAGATTATCGACCGTGATTGTGTATGTCAGGACCTGACCGCCGGAGGCCGGGTCAGGGCTGTCGCTCTTGCTGATCGCAAGATCCGCATATGGAGATACATTGGTCGAAATGGTTGTGCTTTCGTCCCCCGGATTAGCCTCGATCGTGTCGCTAGTTACAAAAGCAGTATTTTCGATGGCCCCTGTTACGGCGCTATCAACATTGACAGCGATGGTAATTGTTTTGGATCCATCAACGGGAATAGAACCCAAGGAACATTCAACATCCCCTGGATTATTACAACCAAGGCTGGCAGATTGAAAAGTCAGTCCGGCTGCCAGATTGTCAACGACAACCACATTCGTGGCCACCGATGGGCCTTTGTTATCAACAGTAATCTCGTATGTCAGCACACCTCCCACAGAGACTGGGTCGGGATTTGCCAACTTCGAGATCGAGAGGTCAGTTGTCTCCTGGATGGAGGTCGTTATCGTGGTGCTTTCATCGCCCGGATTGGCTTCGGGGGTATCACTACTCACTACAGCATTGTTGGCAATTATGCCTGAGCCTTCGCTGTTAACAGTTACCAAAATCTCGACTGATTTGTTGCCCCCGGCTGGAATTGCACCCAAAGAGCAGACGATGACTCCTGTATTGTTACAACCTGCACTTGCTGAGTTGAAGGAGACTTCAGACGGTAAGGTATCGGTTACAATCACATTGGTCGCTGCCGAAGGGCCATTATTATCAACAGTAATTGTATATGTCAGAATTTGACCCAAGGTTACCGGATCGGGATCAGCCGATTTCGATATGGATAGATCGGCCGTCCGCCTGACGTTAGTCGAGATTGTAACTTGCTCGTCCCCAGGTTTGCTTTCTGGTGTGTTGCTACTTACCCCAGCCGTATTGGAAATCGCGCCATTTCCCTCGCTGTTAACGGTAACTGCAATAATGACCGTTTTACTTTCGCCGACCTTGATATTATTCAGGTTACATTCTACCTCACCTAGCAGAATGCATTCGACGCTAGCCGATACGAAGGATACTTCAGCCGGCAACGTATCGGTGACGACGACCTTTGCTGCTCTATCCGGACCTGCATTATTTACCGTAATAGTATACTCGAGAAGTTGACCGACACTAACAGGATCTGAATTGGCCGATTTGGATATAGACAGATCAGCTTCCGATGGTGGTGGTGCAGCCAATTGGTAAACCTGAGCAGGGATCTCTAAAATTACATTGCTCAACTTTTTTGCTAAATCAGGCCGCGCTCCGCTATTCAAAAAACTATTCTGCATGCTTACTGGAGCTAGGCTTTTGTCTTGTCCAGTGGGAAAAGTTACGTCTTTCTGTTCAGCCGCATCTGCAAGACTTGAAACCAGAAACAACATGATCAAAGCGGACACCAAAACACTTATAAAGATTGCCGTATTGACTCGAATTTTCATGATTATCGCTCCCCAAATGCATTTGAGTATGGATTTGTTACTGAATACTGTCTAAACAACGCCACGAGATAGGCAGCGTTTTGTAATATCCAGGCCTTCGATAGTGTCAGGTTCATGCCCAGACTAATCATTTTCCTGGCAGTAAGCAGACTACCAGAAACGGAAATGGTAGTTGCCGGTGAAGATGCGAAATGCATTGTTGTGACCTAATCTATTGTCCCGACAGGAGTTGCTCCAGCTTCCTCCACGCCAAAAACCAAACCTCAGCATCCACTGTACCTTAGGCTAAGAATAACGAATAATGAGCCAAAATTTCTGACAGACCCTGGTTTGGTTACATATAGATAATTACCACATCATCATGAATAAAGCCAGCATATTTACGTGAAATATCTAAATAATTAAGTTGCCTTTTTTTAGACGGCATCGACTAGCAAAAGGAATAGTTTATTTGTGCGCCAACATCCTCGCTTCAATAAACAATGCTCTAACTGTAACCGTAGTCCAGCACATCTAACAGAATAGATGCCCGTTCCTTCCACATTGGTCATAAAAATTCCCCGGAGTCAGGTAATGAATCGCTCGATTAAACCGACAATAAATATCATACCACAGCATAACAGCAATTGTTTGCGAACCTTTGGCAACTTTCAGCGATCTTGTGCGGAATTAGCAGGTTTCGACACTGATATCCAAATGAACAAGGCGTAAGAAATCAATCGCTTTGCAGGTGACAAGGGAGCTAGCAGTTTGAAAGGGACCTATTTATGGTAGTAACTTGGTCTATTACCCTGTGGTGGAGATTCACGGTGCTCAGGCATTTAAGAGTAATAGGCTGAAAGCCAGCAGCTCCGCCAACACGGAGGCTATTAGCAAGCCTACACTCCAGAAACCGAGGCTGTCCCACAGCCGCGGATCGGCCCAGGCACCGCGTTGCATTCTCCAGCCTTGCCAGATGGCTAAAGGGACGATAGCTAGAAGGGCCAGCGCAACAAGACCCGGCAGGCCTAGCAAGACGAGCAACGGTAGGGCACCATAAGCCAGCACCAACACGGCCATGTACAGCCGAACGGAGCCGCGAGTGCCCAGGAAATAGACCAGCGTGTGCTTGCCAGCGGCCGCATCGCCGGCCGCATCGGGCAGATTGACGACCAAGAGCATGAGGAACTGGAAGCAACCGAGGGGAAATGCAACTAGGAATGGTAGGATTTCCAAATTTCCAGCCTGGAGGTAGAACCCAACAACAGGGGTCATTCCCGCTATAGCGATGGCCCCAGTCAATTCGCCCAAGCCGTGCATATTTAATTGCAACGGTGGCGAGCTATAGCTCCAGGTCAAGCCAATTGCTAACAACAGCAAAGGCAAAGTCAGGGGACCGGAATGAAGGGCAAATGCCAACCACAAGGTAGCAAACAAGGCCACAATACCCATGATCACGGCTGTCGTGAGGGCGACCTGGGGCCGAACATATCCGTCAGCCAGGATGCGACTACCACCCGACCAACGAGTCGGCGTTGGGTTGGCTTTGTCGGCCGCCAGGTCAAAGTAATCGTTGCTATAATGAGTCATTAACTGAGTAGAGGTCACTGCCACTTGTCCCCAGAGCAGGACAGGTAGACTTAGCTCGACACCACGGTATAGGGCCATAATCACCCCTAGCCCATACAACAGAAACCCACCCAGCAGGAAAAGCGGTCTACCTAGACGTAGGAAATAGTAAAAAATTTGTAGATTTCGTTGGATAGCAGCCATCGACTACTTGAGAAAATACGTGCCCATCAAAAGGTTTCTGTTATGTCTTAGACTCCATTTCAAACTAAGCTTGTATGCCAGTCCGAATGATGGTGTTAAGGCTAAGCAAAATATACTCGGCATAAAAAAGCGACCATAAGAACATGTAAAAACGGGTAATTGCGGCTGAATCAGTCAGATCGACGGAACGACTCACGATCAGAAAAAGGGCCACAATAAAAAGATGAGCGATGAGCAACACAAATCCATCTGATCGAGGCAGTATCGCCAAGGAGGCAACAATCGGTACCAGGTAGAAGGCCACTAAAATAAAACGACCGCCATTAAATACTTTTTCTGGACCCAATCGCACAGTAAAGGTGCTAATGCCAAATTCTCGATCTCCGGATAGGTCAGGAATATCCTTGTACAGAGCAATCACCAAACCGAAGCCAAAGAAAAAGATAGCCAGACCTACAACCAGAGGCCATGGTATTGGAGAATTGGGCTGCAACATTTGATTAAAATGCAAAAACAGACCAACGTTTGCTACGAAGCCGCGAACAAGGGCGATACTAAGAGCAGCCCATAACGGCCGGCCTTTTAGAAACAATGGCGGGAGTGAGTAGGCCGTTCCTATTATTATTGATAAACCAACGGTAAGAAGGAGAAATTGGCTTTGAGTAATTGCCAAGCCAATGGCTAGTAGTGCTGCCAGGGCCACTATCCACTTCCCTTGCCTGAGCGAAAATTCTCCTGATGCTAGCGGCAAATACGGCTTATTAATCCGGTCGATTTCGACGTCCTGTACCTGGTTAAGGCCGACAATATATAAATTGGTCGCCAAACAAGCAACAAGCGCCGCCACCAGGATAACCAGACTACTCGAGCTCAGGAATTGAATACCACCAGCCAGTACGAATAGTCCAATGACCTGGAGACTGGTGGCTATTATCGTATGGGGGCGACAAAAGCGAATAAAAGCAGATATATTATTCATCGGCTATTTCACACGGGATAGACTAAAATTCAATGATGTAATTGGAATCGATTAGTAACTCTGTGCTAAGCGGAAAGAGGTATCAGGTGAGCGCATCAAGCTCTTTGCTTACCTTTGATAACACAAAGTTTATCAGAAGCAAGCATTTTGAATGGGGCAACCCCCATAAGAACGTGTTTCTGCGATACCATTTTGGGCAGCCATGATTGCTCAGCCCCTAATCACCACCTATTATGATAGTTTATATCGACTATTAGCTTGGGCGAACAATCAATTCCGGTCGCAGAAATGACCCGGCTATGCTTTTTTATTGGCAGACTCAGTCACGCTTAAAGATTTATTCTTTCGAACGTCGCTTGTTTAGGGCTAAGATAAGCACAACGGTCACGATTCCGAGCAGCAAAGCTGGGAGCCAGACTGGAAAAGGAATTAAGGGTTCGGGAGGTTCCGGTGGCGATACCTTGGCATTAGACCAGCTAACACCGCTTGATTTGGCCCCAAGCATGTTTGCACCCGAGAAATCAGCGCCGCTAACATTCACACCTAGCCAACGACTGCCAGTCAGATCAGCGTCAGTTAAATCAGCGTTCTCCAGGTTGATGCCCGCAACCCATGTATCATTTAGTTGAGATTCTGATAGGTTAGCGCCTTTCAGATTTGCTCCAGCAATGACTGCTTCGGAAAGGTTGGTTTGGCTAAGGTCAATCTTTTCGCCATTAAATCCCACCAATCTTATCCCAGCTAAATCCAGGTTGCTCAGGTCAAGATCACTCAGATCCCGATCCTTTTTAAAGGTTGCTTCAAGGTCCGCTCTATTTGCAGGTTTTTCTAGTTCCATGGTTTTCCTTCCTCGTTCGTTATTGAAAAGAATGTGGTGAGCATCAAAAAGTGTTTATTGATCGTGACTCCCAAATAGTATAGCTACCGAGATATAGGAACGAATTAGCAGAATTGTCTGGACCTTCATTTGAACCTTACACCAGAGTGAACTATAGCTACCCAATCAAATGTCGAAGACTATAGTATATGACATTGCCGATTTACGCCTTGCTAGAATATAGACGAAAATTTTGGGTTTGTCACCCCATTAAAACGATAGACCAATAAACGCAATACCAGGCAGATGCGGCTTCATATTTTATAGATTTGATTCCGTTGATGGCTAGCTTCCAAGAAACCACAAACTGCTCCAGGACAGATCGGTTGTCGTTTATTTGGTGTTGTAAATGAAAGGATAATAATGGCCAGCAAGGAATCCCTTTATCGAGTCCCGATTCCTTGTGTCTGGGTGGGAGTGATTTTTACCTGGCAAAGCAGGATTTCAGTCAATTAGAAATCACGTCCAGAAATGTTTTGCCATTCGGCCGTAAGCGTTGCCGCTGATCCGTGTATCAGATATCGTGATCAAACAATAATCATAAGAGCATCCTGGCCTTTTGGGCAGGAGTAAGGCCTCTCAGTGCATTCAATTTTCAGTTAGCGATTATTCACAATCTCATTGAATAGAGAAGTCGATATGGCAAAAGCATTAAAAGTCGGCATCGTCGGGGGATCTATTGCCGGTTGTTCGGCTGCCATTTTGATGTCACGGGCCGGGCACGATGTAACCGTCCTCGAACGCTCAAGAGGAGCCTTGCAGGGACGCGGTGGCGGAATCGGCACGCCAATGGCGACGTTTAAGTCTCTTATTGAAGAGGATATCATTGATGCTGATTTCCCCTATTTGCAGGCAACAGAAATGCCATTTAGTGGCCGCACATCAGCAGATGACGCTTGGGCTAGACCACTGCTGAGAGTGGTTCGCCTAGTTCTTTAGCGTTGCAGAAAGTTCTATTGTATTGACGGCCGCCAGGGCTTTGGATACCGGACACTGCGCTTTGGCTTTCTGGGCATATTCCAAGAATTCTTCTTCGTTTAAGCCGGAAACATCGACCTCAGTAACTAATTTAATGGTATGTATTGTGGGAGCGCCATCCACACTGTCGAGGTAGACCGAGGCTTCTGTGTGAATACTGTTGGGGACATGGCCATCCTTAGATAGGAGAGCCGAAAGGAACATCGAATAACATCCGGCATGTGCTGCGCCGATCAATTCCTCAGGATTGCTGCCTTCACCTTCCTCAAAACGAGAGGCGTAGGTGAAGGGCCATTCCTGCTCGGCGCTGCCGACCTTCATCGTACCTTTCCCTTCCGCCAAGCTGCCTTGCCATTGGGCTTTCGACTTTCTTATTGCCATTTGTTATTTCTCCTTAGGTGAGTTTTGTTTTGTGCAAAGTACTAAAAAAGAGGAGCTTAAATGATGTGCTCCTGCTCTTCCGCGGTCAAATGTTAAACGAGGTCATCGAAACCGGGAATAACAAGACACCGAAATTACCTTACTGCCCCTTATTCGTCAACTAGTTTAGATTAGACATTGTTCAAAGGAATAGAAAATTCCACAGGCAAGTATCATAACCCCACTGCATGTCGGAATTATTGCGAGCTTCTTTTGTTGAAGTAAGCATACGATTAAGTGGCTGATTATCAAACTCTTGATTTTTCCAATATAAGTAATTCCTCATACCCTTTCCTTTCGGCAACTGAATCGCTTGGGGACTCTTGTACTTGCAAAGTGAATTCCCGCTTGGTAAACAGATCAATAATGGCCTGCGGTTGGACCACAAAAGGTGGCCCACCTGGACGATTGCCGATTGGGAAAGCCAACATGATCAATTTTCCCCCTGAATTTAGCAATCTGGCAACCAGATCGGCATATTCAGCTCTACGTTGAGGGAGGATCGCACAGAAGCTGGTATAGTCTAGAACGTAGTCGAAGCGGCCGCCCCAAGTTAAGGGCAAAGAAAAGAAATCAGAATGAACGATCTTAACCGGATATCGCGGATCATCTAGCTGGTTCATTGCTTCCACAGCTGCCTCAGAAAAATCCACGGCCGTGACCGTGAACTTATGCTGGGCAAAAAGGCGAGCATCATGTCCCCGGCCCGCTCCTAAGACCAACATCTGGCCAGGTTCGAGCAGATCCTCTTCAACCAGTCGCCGAAATACTGGCGTTGGACCTCCTAGATCCCAAGGGAAGCGATTAGAACTGTATAGATTGTTCCAGAAATGAGGTGAATCGCTATCAGTCATGCAACTTCTTTACCTCATCTATCCAGTCCAGGTCAAGCCCCAGGTCGTCTTTCAGAAATCGACATGTCGCATCGTAATTGTGGACAAGCATACCAATCCAGCGATATTCGGTTACTTTCATCTGTGACCTCCAATTCTGTTTAGGATTGTTTCTGAAAGAGATTCAGGCGAGAAACGCCAATTTTTTCACAATCCCAAAGGACACTGTCTTCTTTTATAAGTATACGGTACCTCCCCGTTGTTCAATTTGTTTGATCCATCCGGGTACAACGGACAGCTTATTCCATCTCAAATCTAGTTTTTTTAGTCTGCTCAATTCTCCAATTGCTGGGGGGAGAGCAATCAACCTATTGGCCCGCAAATCTAAATATTCCAGATCTCTTAAGGTGTCTAAGGATGCCGGAAGAGATGTCAGCTGATTATTACGCAGATCCAGGTAGGTTAGACTTGTTAAATTCATCAGAGAGGCTGGCAACTCGACCAACTTGTTGTTCATCAGATGCAATTCTAGCAAGCTTTTCAGTTCGCCAATTGCCTCCGGTAACGAACTCAGCTTGTTATCGTAGATTCGCAGCTCCCTCAGTCTGCTTAATTGGCCGATATTCTCGGGAAGAGAATGAAATTGATTATGGCTGATATTCAAATAAGTTAGATTTCGAAGATTTTCGAATGAGTTGGGCAGAGAAGACAATTGATTGTGGCTCAAATATAGAAAGGAGGTGAGCTTTTTCAGATTGCCGAGTGATTCGGGCAGAGAAGCTAACTCATTGTGACCTAAATCCAATATCTCAAGGTTAGGCAATTTTCCGATGCTCTGAGGGAGCGATTTTAGTTCGCAGTCATGTATATACAATTCGGAAAGATTAATCAGGTTCCCGATTGCCTCGGGGAGGAAGAAAGAGGGTTTTCACCCAAAGACAAGATCCTTAGATTGGTCATCCGCCAGATAGACTCAGGCAGAGAACTTAGCTTGTTGTTTCGCAAAGTTAGTTCATGAAGCTCGGTCAATTGTTCCAGACATGGGGGAACCGAGGTAAGTTTATTGCCGGATACATTCAGTCGTTTAAGTTTTGATAATCGACAGATACTGTCCGGGAGAATTGCTAAGCGATTATCATCTAAGTGAATTTCTTCAAGTTCCTGCAGGTTCTCCAATGACTCTGGCAAGTAGGTTAGGTGATTCGTATCAAGAACCAGTTTTTTAAGCTGAATAAGATTGCTCAGTGATTCGGGCAGCGCTGAAAGTCGATTGCCGGTCAAATCGAGATATTGCAGATTGTTTAATCGGCCGGCTGACTCAGGGAGGAAAAGCAGTTCACAGAAGGGTAAAGAAAGAGCAACGATAGCATTGTCTCGAACATAAATACCCATCCGGTCGGGAATATTGCCGGCAGCCAGGGCGGTGGCATGAGTATTAAAGACTGGAAGCGTTTGCCCTTCCGTTAATTTGCCCGTATCTCGAAGCAAATTCTCTAACTCGAGGAGGAACGTGTTTTCATTCATTTCAGAAGAATCAGGATTGCAAATTTGGCGAGGCGGCGCTTAATAACCAGGCGAGACTTAGTTCTCGCCCCAACCAAGGCAGAGAAAGGAGCGACCTGCCGTGGGCAAGGGGCAAATACCTGTCTAGATCAAATAGCTCTCCTTGGTCATTAAGTTGACCACCATGCTAATCAGTTCGATCGACCAGCAATAAGTCTTTAAACGCTTCTTCAATCGCCGCCAAGGGTTCCACCATTGGACCGCGAAGTTTGGAATCGATTTGCAGAGAGGCCAGCCATTCGCGGCACGATTTGGCCGCTTCGTACAATTCAGAAACAGCTTCATCTCCGGCATAAGCCTGCTTGATAGCTGTCGTGTATTGCTGGTAGATCATATAAGGCATTACATCACCTTTCAGGAGGAGAACTCTACTTAGCGATAAAGGTCGAGGATTTTTCCAGATAAAAAGGCATTGTCTTCATAGCACCAGACCCAACTTTCCTCCAAACGAATTGAGCGGAATATGGGATGTCCGGTTTCTTCGAAGTGCTGCTTCATATGTTTGTGCTTTGCGGTGTCGCAGCAGCCAACATAACCACAGACCAGGCACATACGAAGGGCGGGCCACGCATCACCCATCTCCAAACAATCATTACAAACGTCGGTCGTGGGTTCAGTAACCCGGATCATATCTACATGGGCACAATCCTTATCGGCAACTTGACCGGTAAAAAGCAACTTTAGCAGAAATTCTGGTATCGAAATGGGGTGTTTTGGCGGTTTATCCATATCTTCCGGCGGTGGCACGAGATCGATTTGTCTCAAGGTAGCTAAGATGGACGGTACAGGAAGATCCTGCCAGTAAAAAGCGAATTGACCATTGGCAAAACGGCCGGTAATTGTTGAGGTCCAGGAAGCTTCCTTTCCATTACCAGGCGCACCCCATAAACCATTCGAAAATGTGCCGCTTACTGTCAACTCGAAGTCGAGCATCTCACCAGCGTCGACGAAATTAGTTGCGGCTAGCTGAAGATCTGGAAAAGCGCCTAAAAGATCGCCGCTTACCTGGCTCAGTACCTCTTGGGCCGTCTCTTTGCCCTCTTTGGGCGAATAGTTGTAGAAATCTGG
>PVMK01156393.1_pt1 | contig 38451 bp, 39 predicted proteins | sample 1853481 | NCBI WGS metagenome assembly PVMK01 (sample SAMN08533507, study PRJNA380276) | Marine sediment metagenome, whole genome shotgun sequencing project.
GTCACTTCAAGATAAATCTGACCATTATCTCAGTAAATTTGGCTTTGTTCCCGAGTTTAAAGCTGGATGTAATGCGGGAGAAGTAACTGCTGCTGAAATAGGGATCATTAAAAGAGATATTGCCTACCATGGGGACGTAATTAATACTTCTTCCAGAGTACAAGATATGTGCAATGTGTTACATCATGATTTGTTAATTACACCTTCAGTAATAAACAATGAAATTCCTTTGAAGGGATTCGAAATTAAATCGGTTGGACGATATAAATTAAAGGGGAAAGGAATTGAAACCGAATTGTATTCAGTTTTATTGAAAGCCCCTAACAATGTATAAAAACGACAAATTTATTAGACGTTACAGTGAAAGTTTTAAACTGAAAGTCATAGAAGAATTAATTACTGGAAAGTATAGCAAATTCTCAAAACCTAATAAAACATAAAATTTCGGAATATAATCCTGACAACTTTGAATTTAAAAATATTGAACGACCTGAAAAATCAATTATTAGAAATTTAAAAATTGATACAACAAAAGCGTATGGGATTTGGACTCTAGACCCCACATGTACCTATTTGTTGTATAGTAATGTGGAGTAATGCACAGTAATAGAGAGTTTTCTAGCTTCTATTAATCTTTAAAAATAGTAATATTGAGCTGTATGGGTGTATAAAGGTTTGAGCATCAATTCAAAAATTATATGCAATTGTACTATCTTTGATATGCTTAAAAATTAATTCATTGCAGACCTTAATATTAATTGGAAGTGTAATAGGAATAATAAGTAGTTTTATTCTTATTATTTATGCTGTTCTTTCAAAGAAGGGAAGTAGAGCAGCAAACCTCGTTTTTGCATTGTTTATTTTTGTGTTGACTTTACGAATTTTGAGATCCATTTTGCTTGATTTTTTTGATGGAATAAATGAATTATTACTAATAGTAAGTACTGCAGGATTTATGACAATAGGACCTACCTATTTATACTTTACAAAAGCTATAACTAATTCAGAATTTAAGTTTCATTGGAAACAACTAATCCATTTACTTCCTGCAATTGGCTATATATTTATTTGGATATATTTTGATCAATTAAGAGGTGATGTGCAAGTTTTGCGTATTTATTACAGAGCAATTTTATTACAGTATATTATTTATCTTTCATTAGCAATTTATTATTTCACTCTCAATACCCTAGATAAACCTCATATAAAAAATCAACTCAATATTATTAGTGTATTTTTATTAGCTATATGGTTTGCTAATTTTCTGAATGAAGTAGCAGGATTTCCCTATATTTCCGACGCTATTCTGTACGGGTTATTGATGTTTTTATCTTTAAAAACAATCCTCAACAAGGGATATATTATTAATTTATCTAGTTCAAAATATAAACATACGGGTCTAGATTCTGAGGAAAATCAAAGAATATTAAAAGAATTAGAAACCCTATTAGAAAAAGATACAATTTTTAAGAAAAATACGCTATCACTTGTCAAACTGGCTAAACTATTAAACACCAATACGCATGCATTATCACAGGTAATAAATGAAAATAAAGAACAGACGTTTTTTGAGCTCATAGGGTCATATCGTATCAAAGAATCTAAACATCTTTTATCTGATTCATCTGAATTAAAAATATCAGAAATCGCTTATGAAGTGGGTTATAATTCTCTTTCTGCCTTCAATACCGCTTTTAAAAAATCGACAGGCTTAACACCAACAAAATATAGAAATGAAAAGGTCGACTCGTAATATTATAGCCATATTAATTGTGGTATTTCCAATTTATTTGGTCGCTATTATAGAAAAAATAATGGTTAAGACAGACCTTTCAATTGATGGTATATTTGGAGGGAGTATGCTTTATACGTTTTTAGGCCTTTTAGTTATTTACTTCACAAATAAATATCTTCTAAAAAATTCACTAAAAGTTTTTATATCACAAAAAGGGTCTTTACTTCTAGATATTTCAATTTCTTTTTCACTCTTAATTGTTATGTTTTTTGTATTTAAACTTGGTGAAGCCACTTACAACCATTGGTTTATTGTCGACATAGATAAAACAAAAATTTCGAACACATTAAATGAAATATTTTCAAATAATGAGTATATCATTTTTCTATTGATTCCTTTTGTTTGGCTTACAGAAATTTTTATTGTGCTTTCTCAAGCATTCATCTTAAATAATCTTTGGGAATTAAAATCAAATAAACTCTGGAGTTGGGTTTCTATCATTGGCATGGCATTATTAGGTGCTTTCGTTCATATTGATATTGGTACACCCGGAGTAATTAGTTGGTTTTTAATATTAACAGCGTCAAGCTTTATTTATTTTAAATACCGAAGAGTCTATCCTATAATATTTGCAAGTATTTTATATCAAACTATCGACCTTATAAGTTATTGGGTGTATGTCTTGTAAATAATTTATTGTCAGTCTTTTACGTTATTTGTTTTTGCTTCCCGATAAGGCAGTCAGTCTTTTTTTTAAAAAATTGTGAACATTGCAATGAATTTAAAAAAGCAATTATAATGAAAACATTTAAAACTTTATTTGCACTATCTATTATTGTATTTATCCCTTTTTCGGTAATGGTATGGTTTAGAAATCATCAATCATCTGGCTTTGCATCTGTTGAGATCATTGCGTACCCCTTACTTTTTGGCGGGCTTAGCATTGTTATTTTATATTTATTTAAAAAATATTTTTTAAAAGAAAAACTTTCCGATTTTAATTCTGGAAAAGGCAAATGGACAAATGATATTTTATGGGGGTTGTTTTTAACAGCCATCTATTTTATTTTTTTCTATGTAGAAAGATTAACACTTTCTAATTTGTTAAGCTTCAATCCAAATATGGAAATGTTAGGGTTGATGTTGGATATACGTAAAAATCCAATATTATTGATATTATGGTTTGGACCTGTTTTATGGATTGGTGTTGCTTTATACGAAGAACTTCTCCGAGTTTTTGTTCTTACCAGTTTATGGAAATTCTCAAATAAAAAGGGTTGGACTATTTCAGTTGTATTAATCAGTGCCTTAATTATGGGTTTTGCACATTGGAGCCAGGGATCTTATGGAATAGTTACAATAGCTACTAAAAGTTTAGTGTCAGGTTTCTTTTTCTTCAAATACAGGCGTTTACTACCCCTTGTAATCGCGCATGTTTTGTACGATGCCATTCAAGTAGCAATGTTGTTAATCACATATCCTCAATAGTTTAAATAAATTATGAAAGTGGAAAAGCAAAAAATAATTCTAACTACAGTCTTAATAATTGGCTTAATGTATACTTGCAAAGGTCAAAATATTGAAAATCAAAATATTGAAATACTTGATATTGTTTGGGAAACTATAAATACAGAATATTTTGATGCAACATTTAATGGGCTTAACTGGCAAGCTGAATATGATTATTATAAGCCAATAATTAAATCATGCAAAGAAAACGATTCTCTATATCATTATCTAAATCAGATGCTTTTCAAATTAAATGTTTCACATTTATTTGCACTTCCGGCAAATTATAAAGATGAAATTGGGTCACCTCAATTGTTTCTTGATGGCACTCTAGGAATAGATTTACGATTAATAAATAGAGAAGCGATAATAACTTCGGTAAAAAACAATTCAGTAGCTTTTAAAGCAGGTGTCAAACCAGGATATCGAATTACAGAAGTAAATGGAAAAACTATTAATTCATTTATTGAAGAAAAAAGAAATAGCCCCAATCCTCCATTTAACAATATAAATATAAACTTACTTAGTACTGAAAATATTATTAGAGAGCTTTATGGTACACCCGGAGATGCAGTCGGAATAACATATTTTGATGAAAAGAAAAAGGAAAATAGAGTATCTCTTCAGCTTGAAAATAGAAGCAGTCAGAAAGTTTCTTTTATTCCTTCATTACCCCCTATGTATGCTTCTCTTTATAAAAGAGTTATTAGTGATAGTATTGCCTATATTCATTTTGATGTTTTTTTGCCTGTTTTGTTAGACTCAATTGTGAGTAGTATTTCTGAATATAATGAATATCCAAATTTGATTATTGATATTAGAGGAAATCCTGGAGGCGATTTTATTACAAGAAGAACTATAGCAGAACAGTTTGTTAGTGAACGTACTCTCTTTTGGAAATATCAACGAAGAAATGATGTAAACGACGTGTATTTAAATCCGGTACAAAAACCATACAAAGGTAAAGTAGTAATTCTCATTGACGAATTAAGCAGTTCGTCTAGTGAAGAATTTTCAGGAGCAATGAAAGCAATTAATCGTGCTACAATTATTGGTCAGAAAACTGCTGGAAAAGTTGTGACCATGGAAATTGTAGAGCTCACAGATGGAGGTCTTTTTGTTTATCCAAACCAACAAACTAGAACTTGTAAAAATAAAGTTTTGGAAGCTGCAGGTGTTTTACCTGATATTGTGGTTGATTGGAATAAAGATGATTTATTGATTGGGATTGATACACAACTTGAAAAGGCTATTGAATATTTGACAAATAACTGATTTATAGGTTAAACTCTTTAGATTTAAAAGTTGGTTTTTGTGTTTAATCAATTAAACCTATATTCAAAAAAAATATCAAATAAGTTTGAGCATATATTTTAGCTGTCAAAATAGCGTTTTGTTTAATCCCTTTATTCATAGCGCTTTCAACGAATATAAGGTGAACTTTTATAGACCACATGCTGATTTTTGGCTGACCGCTAAATCATTTTATGTTGTGGATTATGACGGAGATGGAGATATGCCATAAATTTTAGACAAAAACGAAATCACAATATTCTACAATGATTTTATTCAAAAAGGAATAATTTCTTCTACGGAAAATGATACTTTAAAAATAAATGGGCTGGTATTGACGTTGATTCCGAATATGTTAAGTTTGAAAACTAAAAAACACTATGTACAACAACGGGTATAAAAAATAGCTAAGTTTGAGCTTAATTCAAAGGTTTGTGTATTTTTACTGTGGATATTTTCCTGCGGAAAATCCTAGCGAATTTGTCCACAACGCAATCATAACCAATACCGTTACCCACCATAATGAAGAACCTACTTTCTATACTAATATTTATCTTAACTTTTAACGAATGGACTTAAGTCTGATTTCTTATCTCTCCTTTCTTATCAGCTTCCAGCTTCTATTTGTTGGTATTTTTCTTATCACACATAAAAAAGGAAACAGACGCAACAACACCCTGCTTGGTATCATTTTTATCATGATCGCTTGGAATATGGGAGATCTCACACTGCAAATGAATGGAATTATTTTCAAGTGGGAATTCCTACAACTACTTGATGACAGCTTTTTTCTTCTTTATGGTCCTATATTTTACATATACGTTCAGGGCGTCATTTTTAGAGATTTCAAATTATCTAGTGGAAACCTACTGCATCTGATACCTTACCTATTGCTTACTATTACACTCCTATTCTCAAATAACCTTCCGCCAAACCCATCGGAAGATATCATCATGAACGATATTCCCTGGCAGTTCTACCTGATAAGTGCTTTTATGTATGTCCATATCTTTGTTTATCTGAGACTGGCCTACAAATCTCTTTGTAAGTATCGTCAAATCATTAAGAACAAATATTCTCAAATAGATCAAATTAATCTGGATTGGCTTAGTTCTTCTCTTAACACTTTTGGTCTACTCACTTTTGTATCACTGATTCACAATTTCATATCCTTGGCGGGAAATAGATCTGTATTTATTATCGCCTTAGTTCTTTTGCTCGTTTTTATCTTTTACTTCGTGAATAAGGTCATCCTTAAAGCACTCCGACAACCAGAAATTTTTGCGGGTATCGCTCAAAATGAAACCACCAAATACCTGGGGTCGAATTTGACACCAAGTCAAATTGAAGCATACAAGAAGCAATTATTGACTTTGTTCCAGGTTGAAAAACCTTTCTTGAATCCTCAAGTCAGTATTACCGATTTGTCTGAAAAACTATCCGTATCTACCAAGCACCTATCTCAGGTAATCAATCAATCGTTTAACAAAAGCTTTTTCGATTTCATTAATACCTACAGAATTCAGGAAGTTCAGCAAATCCTGAAAGAATCTAAAGATGATAAATTGACCGTTCTCGAGGCAATGTATCAGGCAGGATTCAATTCCAAATCTTCTTTCAATATGGCTTTCAAAAAAGAAACAGGACTAACACCTACCGAATTCCGACAAATGATTTAACAAATGCGTTCGACATCCTGATATCGGTCTATTGTGATTGAAATAGTTGATATACTTGCTGTATCAATTTAAAACTTAGAATTATGCAGCAATTAAAAAATTCAAATTACCCTTCAAATGCTTTCGGACGATTTTGGATGAAAGTTCCCATAGTCATTCGCTCAATACTAATCGGTTTTGGTGTCAGCTCTTTAGGTGTTAGTATTTGGACTATCGTGGCTATGAGCCTTCCTGGACCCTGGTCTGTGTTACTTATGGGTACTATTCTCATTTTTTTCTGGATGTACTTCAGTGGTAAATGGAAGCCTTCAAACACACAAGTATTTCGCTGTTTTTGCATAAGGCAAATCAATCTGAAAAGACCTGTATGGGTCTGGGGGTTGGTGGCTGCCTTTTTCATTGTTCTATTTCTCCATTCCAGCTTCATATTAACGTTTCGCATTGTTGAATTTCAGCCCGAAATATTTAAAAACTTGAGTTTCATAAATGATTTACCAGCTTTGCAGGCTTGGTCAATTATCATTGGGATATCAATGGTGGCAGGAATATGCGAGGAAATCGGCTATCGGGGTTATCTGCAAAAACCGCTAGAGCAAAAATATGGCCCTGTTGCCGCCATTTCTATTTCCTCACTGGTGTTTATTGTTATTCATCTACATCAGGCCTGGTTGGTTAGTATTTTGGTGCCAGTCTTCTTTATCTCCTTCATGATTGGGTACCTGGCCTATGCAACCAATTCACTTATTCCAGGCATTATTGCCCATGTCACATTTGATATCATAAATGTATCCTATTGGTGGTCAGATGTTATCGGCACATTTGAACGCAAGCCTATTAGCATGACAGGTGTAGACAATCACTTTATCATTACCGTTGTCGTGGTTCTTCTATCAACGCTATTATTCATTGTTGCCATCAGGAAATTATTGAAACTGAAAGATTCAGCAGATTTAATAAATCGACCAAACATGCCAAATTCTGCAATCATGAAAACTTAATATCTGTTGAACTGATCATCGTATTCTTTGCTCACTGATAAACTATAGTCTGAAGAGGTCATTGAAACTTTTGTGCAATATCTTTAAATATTATTAGAATAATACGTTGTGTAACAATGTATATAAAAAATAGCGGATTAAGTGCCGAAACGAAAATGATTTTTATAAATTTAAGGTCACCAATAATGCGAAAAGTAAGTGTATAAAAACCGCTACTTTTCTTATACTAAACGTTGTGCTCCATTAGGAGTGAAAAATAAAAATGTAAAAAATGAAAGCCTCAATACGTAGAAGATATGGTTCACAAAATCAGATAAAAATTGAGAATATTGAAAAACCAATTCCCAAAGACAATGAGATATTAATAAAGGTTTATGCAACTACAGTCAACAGGACAGATTGTGCAAACCTTACAGCCAAACCTTTTATTATGAGATTTGTTTTAGGGTTATTTAAACCAAGAAAAATAATAATAGGGACAGATTTTGCAGGTGAAGTAATATCAATAGGAAAAAATGTCAAGTTATTTAGTATTGGTGATAAAGTTTTTGGTTTTAATGACACAGGTTCTGAATCGCAAGCTGAATATATCACAACAACAGTAGAAAATTTATTTCTTATTCCAGAAAAGATAGATTATAAAGAAGCAGCTGCAAGTTTGGAAGGAGCTAATTATGCTTACACCTTCATTCATAAAGTAAATATTCAACCTGGTCAAAAAATTCTAATTAATGGTGCAACTGGTGGGATTGGTTCTGCTCTCCTGCAATTTGTAAGACAATATGATGTCAAAATAACAGCAACATGTAATACTAAAAACATCAAGCTAATACAATCTTTAGGTGCTGACAAAATTTACGATTATACCAAAGAAGACTTTATAGATGACAATGATAAATATGACTTTATATTTGATGCAGTAGGCAAAAGTACATTTGGAAAGTGTAAGCCATTATTAAAAGAAAAAGGGATTTATATATCTTCAGAGTTAGGACCTTATTCCCAAAATATTTTTTATCCCATATTGACTTCAAGGTTAAGTAAAAAAGTAATCTTTCCTTTACCCTATAGTAAGCAGAAAACGATACCTTATATTAGTAATCTTTTGGAGCAAGGAAAGTTCAAGCCTGTGATAGACCGAGAATATTCATTAGAAGATATATCCAAAGCTTACGAATATGTAATTACAGGAGAAAAAACAGGGAATGTAATAATCAATGTTTAAAAAATTAAATAACAAGAGCGCAACAATGGTTATAATTCATTGTGGTTTTGTGCCACACCAAAGTTTATTATATTTAACACGGCTGATTTGTACAGTGGGAAATCTTAATGGATTTATCCACAACGAAATCATAGCCGAACCGTTGGCAGTAATATTGACCCGTCCTGAAATATGTATACACAAAACAACAAGTATATGTATAAAAACGACAGAGTAACCAGACGTTACAGCGAACCTTTCAAATTAAAAATTTTAGCCGAACTTAGTACTGGTAAATACACTAAGAATCAATTAGGAAAACTCTATGGTATTAATCCAACAACCATCAATGAATGGATTAGAAAGTATGAACGTAACGACTTAATGAACACTAGAGTTATGGTAGAAACTAAAGACGAGATATCTCGTATTAAAGCTCTTCAAAAGGAAATTGAACAACTTAAGAAACTCGTCCTTAAAAAGGATTTAGATGAATTAGTAAACGATTCCTACTTGGAAGTAGCGGCTCAAAAACTAGGCTATAAAAATGTTTTAGAACTTAAAAAAAAACTAAACATCAAGCTTTAATTTTAGCCATAGATAAAGCAAAAGGATTTGCTTCGATTAAAAACGTATGCGATTGTTTTAACTTAAAACGAGATGCTTACTACAAATATAATCGTAGAGTTAATCAAAGAAAGTCGTTTGAACAAGAACTTTTACATATCGTAAAGAAACGACGCAAATCCTTACCTAGAGAAGGTGTAAGAAAACTAATGAAGTCTTTAAATCAAGACTTTGAAAAACAGCAATTAAAAGTAGGTAGAGACACTCTTTTTAAGGTTCTTAGAGAACATCAAATGCTCACACTAAGAAAGAAATACAGTGCAAGAACAACAAACTCCTATCACAGATTTTATAAGTATAACAACATTATTAAAGATGTAGAAGTAAACAGACCTAACCAGGTTTGGGTATCAGACATTACCTATATCAGAACCGTAAAAGGATTTTGTTACCTAGCACTCATTACCGATATGTATTCTCGAAAAATCGTAGAATATGACATTAGTGATAGTTTAGAACTCAAAGGATGCGTGAGAGCTCTTAATAAAACCTTGTATCAAGCCAAATCTATTAAAAGACTTATACATCATTCCGATAGAGGAATACAGTATTGTAGCAATTTATACACACAAATACTTAAAAGAAAAAAAATAGATATTAGTATGACAGAGGAAAATCATTGCTATGAAAATGCACTGGCTGAACGTGTAAATGGCATTTTAAAAGACGAGTTTTATCTCGACCAAACCTTTACAAACGTGGCTCACGCTAAAAGAGCAGCAAAAAGTGCAATTAAATTGTATAATGAAATAAGATTACATTTATCTTTAGACTTTAAAACACCGAATATGGTATATAAATTAACAGCCTAAAATCAATTTTAACCTGTAGCCGTATTTTAGGACTAGACATTTTAAACTAGTAAACATTCTATCAATATGAAACTCATTAATTATTTATATATTTTTTTCCTTTTTGCTAATATTAATTTTGTAGAAGGACAAGGAAAAATAGTCGGCAAAATTACCAATATAGAAATGGCATATCCATTTTGGACTCCTGATGCAACTAAGATAGTATTTCAGTCAAATTGGAACGGAAATTGGGATATATTTATAATGGATTCTGATGGATCAAATATTAAACAGTTGACATTTAAAGAATCAAATGAAATTACACCAACTGTTTCCCCAAATGGAATGTTTATATCATATGTATCTGATGCAATTGGTAGCAATCAAATTTATATAATGGATATTGATGGTTCTAATGACAAAAGAATTACTAACAACAAAGCAGAGAATATTCATCCTTTTTGGCATCCTAATGAAAATAAGATAATTTTTAACTCAAATAGAGTTACATCCTCATCATTTGAAATATTCGAAATTGATTTAAATCAACGCAAAACAAAGAGGCTAACTTTTAATGAAATTTCAGAAACGTTTGCTTCTTGGTCACCAAATGGATCAAAGATAGCCTATGTAAAATGGAATGATGAAGGCGGTAATATTTTTATAATGGATTATAAAAGTAAAGAGGAATTACAGATTACTAATCATAAAGAGTTTGATGGATGGCCAATTTGGTATGGAAACGATGAAATAATATTCTCATCTTTTAGGGTTGAACCTGCTCAAATTTTTAAAATTGAAATCGAAAATAAAACAATAACTCAATTGACAAATAGTAATGAAGAGAATGCACGACCAAATATATTAGAAAACAGTTTAGTATACAATGGAATGAGAAATGGAACTATGAATATCTATGTCATAAAACTCTAATCATACACAAAACTGTTGGCAACAAGTATTAAATTCATAAATTAGTACATTCTAAACCAGTTTAATAACAATTAATCATGAAATATTATTCAGTATTAGACGTAACACCGACAACAGAGGATTGGATTCCTGATTATCTTCCAACTGCAAATAGTTTGGTAGCCAAACATGGAGGAAAATATTTGGCCAGAACTGCCAGTCACGAACAAGTTGAGGGTGAAAAAAAAGAGGCAGGGCTTCGCATTATTTTGGAGTGGCCTTCAAAAGAAGCAGCCATGAATTTTATCAATGACCCCGAGTATGCTCCTCACTTAAAGGCGAGAACCGAAGGATCGGTTAGTCATCATTATTTGATAGAAGCAAAGGACGAATTTGCATAAATTCTTTAGGATACAAACGGTTAATCATCATAGCCGGCAACAATAGATGTAGCTGAAATAGGAAATACCATTGTATCTGACTTTGTCTTAGCCGAAAAAATATAAAAAGCCAGTTGCCAACAACGACTATAATATATCGTGGGTAAGTGTTTTACCAGAAGTAAGAGATACTAAAAAAAGATATAGCTAGCAGACTATAAGAGCTAGTTTAACCACAACATACCATATACAAGCACGTTGGGCAACATAAAAAACTTGTCTTGGATGAAAATATTTAAATATCAAGAATGGCATATTTTAATGTTGATTGCATTAGTCTGGATTCTATACTTTTTTACTACAACTGATATAACTATTCTCAAAGGGGAGTTATGGGGAATAAGCACTTTATATTGGGGTATTTTAACCCTAATGTCACCTGTTATACATCAATTTTATGTACTTATTTGCTGGCGGTCCGAGCTGTATTATAAAAGCATTTCTAAATTGTTTGGTGAAAAAGGATTTAAACTCTATAAAATAGGTTTTGCTATTCTTATTCTTTCTCGACCTATAACTATTCTCTTATTGGCTATTTCAAACACTAAGACAATAAACATTAATAATTCTTTCTCTTTTGTTTTATCAGGAATATTAATTATTCCAGTAATTTACCTCTTTTATTCATTAAGGAAATATTTTGGAATTGATAGAGCTTTTGGAATAGATCATTTCAATCCTGAAAAATTTAAAAATGCTCCAATGGTAAATCAAGGCATTTTTAAATACACTTCTAACGGAATGTATGTATATGGATTTTTGATTCTTTGGATTCCTGGGATTTTAATGCAATCAAAAGCAGCTATATTAATGGCATTATTTAATCATATTTATATTTGGGTTCACTATTATTTCACTGAAAAACCAGATCTAAAAATGATTTATAAAGACTATAATTAACGATTGCCCAACAATGCATAAAAGCAATAACGGATGAATTTCGTACTCGGAAATCCAAACTGTATTGCTAACTTTGCTAAGTCCCAAACCAAAGGTCAGTGCTGAACCGTTACTGGCTTTTATACGAAAACGTTGACAATAATTTAAACACAAGCTCATGACATACAAAAACATGATTTATCTAGTTCTATTAGTAACTTTGTTCTCCTGTAAATCACAAATAGCTAAAGAAGAGGTGCCTCCAAAGGCCAAAAATGTTATTCTTTTAATTGGAGATGGCACAGGTTTGTCACAAATATCATCAGCATTTTATTTTAAGAAAACTAGTCCAAATTACGTGCGTTTTAAGTATATAGGGCTTATCAATACGTCTTCGTCAAGAGAAGATATTACTGACTCTGCTGCAGGTGCTACGGCTTTTGCATCAGGAGTAAAGACATATAATGGTGCAGTTGGTGTTGCCGATGATTCTACTGAAGTTAAAAATTTGGTTGAAATTGTATCACTGCAACATATCAAAACCGGAGTAATCTCTACTTCATCCATACAACATGCTACTCCAGCAAGTTTCTATGCTCATGTTATAAATAGAGGGCTCTATGAAGACATTGCCGCAGATATGATCGTTTCTGATATTGATTTTTTTGCAGGAGGTGGTACAAAGTTTTTTAATAAAAGAAAAGATGGAAAAAACTTATTAGAGGAATTGAAAGCGAAAGGGTTTGGGATAGATACTACTGCCTTGGGTAACTTTGCAGGAATCAAACAGTATTCGAAAATGGCTTATTTATTAGCAGAAAACCATATGGATCCTGTGGCCAAAGGTCGTGGTGATTTTTTACCTAAAGCCACCGAATTAGGTATACAATTTCTTAATAAGGATGCAGATAATTCTAATTTTTTCATGATGATAGAAGGTTCACAAATAGATTGGGGAGGTCATGCCAATGATGCTGAATATCTTATCTCAGAGCTTATTGATTTTGATGATGCTATTGGAAAATCTCTGGATTTTGCAGAGAAAGATGGTAACACATTGGTAATTGTAACTGCCGATCATGAAACTGGAGGATTTACCTTGTCGTCAACTCTTAAGAAAACAGAAGATGGCAAATCTTATAGTGATTATAATGAAATTACGGGGACTTTTTCTACCAATGGGCATTCGGCAACATTAATCCCTGTGTTTGCTTATGGTCCAGGAGCTGAGGCATTTTCTGGTGTTTATGAAAATACTGAAATCTTTCATAAGATATTAGAAGCTACTAATTGGAATAATAAGAATTAATCGCTCATTTGTATAAATCAAACGGAGAAACGGAATTGGAATCTGATTTTGACTGTAAAAAATAAAAACTATTGCCAACACTGTGTAAAAATAATTGCTTGGTTCTCGCCTACTCGGAAAATCCTGTGGATTTTCCTCTGGCTTGTTCCATTTTTAGTAAGTTATTTGCTTTCACACGCATCTATCCTTACACAAAACGTTGGTTGTCATGAAAAGAAATAAAATGAAAGATCAATGCTAAGATTCTTTCGAGGAATAAGTTGGAAACTAAGTTGATGTAGGAAATCTGGTGGTATCTAATTTATGCTATTGGAGAGATATTTCTGGTGATGATTGAAATCTAATCGCTGAATATTTCTATTTTAATTGTGAATGTAAAAACCATTGAGATACCTTTAGTTTTTCTTACCTTTATACTATATCATGATAAGCAAGATGACATCATTGTTTATACGCTTATTAAGATTAATATGACTTAGGAATTAAAAAACAAAAACTAATGAGTTTACTAACTGTAGGCGTTTTCGGAACTTCAAGAAAAAAACAAGAAAAAAGAGTACCCATTCACCCTGATCAATTGGATTGGATAGATCGAGAGGTCAGAAGTCATTTGCTTTTTGAAGAGGGTTATGGATTACCTTTTGGAATGAGTGATCCCGAATTAACTGTATTGAGCGCTGGTGTTCTTAGTCGAGCTGAGCTATTTCAGCGCTGTGATATCGCTTTATTAGCTAAACCAGTACAGGAAGATTTTGATGACATGAAAGAGGGTACCATCCATTGGGGCTGGCCTCACTGCGTACAGCAAAGAGATATAACACAAACTGCTATTGATCGAAAGCTAACGCTTATTGCCTGGGAAGCCATGCATCGTTGGTCAGCTCACGGAGATTGGCAATTACATATCTTTCATAACAATAATGAAATCGCAGGATATGCTGGTGTACACCATGCTATGAACCTGATGGGAATCGATGGAAACTATGGACGAACTCGTAAAGCAATTGTGGTTAGTTTCGGTTCGGTAAGTAGAGGTGCCATAAGAGCATTGCAAGCCAGGGGTATAAACGACATTACCGTATTTACCCAGCGACATTATTTTTTGGTGGCCGACCAAATGGCCGGAGTCAATTATTATCAATTTGATGAAGATGAAAAAGGTAATCTGATGTCTCTACATCCCGATCATCAATCCCGTCCATTTATTGAAGAATTAATTGATGTTGATATTATTGTGAATGGTATGCTTCAAGATACCGATCAACCCTTGATGTTGGTGACTGAAGGTCAAAATGATCGACTGAAACCAGGCTGCTTAATTGTGGATATCAGTTGCGACGAAGGTATGGGCTTTTCATTTGCCAAACCTACAAATTTTGAAACGCCGATTTTTAAGGCTGGAAATGTATTTTATTATGCTGTAGATCATTCGCCTTCATATCTTTGGAATGCCGCCACTTGGGAAATTTCTAACAGCCTTACTTCTTATTTGCCGATCATAATGGGAGGCCCCGAAAAATGGGGAGAAAGTGAAACCATTCGACGAGCTATTGAGATTCAAGATGGAATAATTCAAAATCCAAAAATCACATTTTTTCAAAAAAGGTCAAGTGAATATCCCCATCGTGAACTTTCGGCTGCGACCTAATGGAGCAATCTTTCCATACAAACATTTGAGAAACCATTTTTTAGAGGCATTTAAAACCAGCCTTGTTTGAAATATGATGTAGATGATGAATCAAAATTTGTGAATTAGATGTTTCTAACAATAATTGAATTTTTAGAAAAGGAAATACCAGATATGACCAAATGAAAACGACCACCAACAAGGTGTATAATTAATTGCTGGGTCAGTTTTACTCTGGAAATCCTACGAATTTTCCTCAGGTTTGGTTTTCTTTTACTAAATTAGTTGAGTAACAATCTCAACTAACCATACACCAGCCGTTGGTGGTCATTAAAAAAATAAACCAATTTATTATAAATCTATTCATGAAATTAATTATCAAATTGTTTGGAATACTAATGCTCCTTTCAGGTATATCATTGCTTATTAAGCCTGAAATCATTTTGGATTGGATAGAAAATAATATGGAAAACACCTCACTATATATATCTGCAATATTCGTTAGGTTAGTTTTTGGTATTTTATTTATCGTAGCTGCTCGAGAATCAAAATATCCTGGCTTAATTAAATTTTTCGGTTACCTGTTCATAATAGCTGCCATCATCTTTACTTTCATGGGTCAAGAAAGTTTTCAAGACTTTATTACCTCACTTATTCCTGATGTCAAACCCTTTGCTCCTTTAAGTGGTCTACTTAGTATTGCATTTGGAGGCTTCCTAATTTATGCATTTTTAAGGAATAAAGAAGTAGAGCAAAAATAAATTAAAATGAACCAACAACAAATGCTATAATTAATACACTATAATAAATTTACCCTAACTTTATGTGATTATTATTAACAAATAAAATGAATTATGGCTACCCAAGACACTTGCTGCACAATTGCACCTTACTTTCAGGTACATGATGGAAAACTAGAATCCTTCAAAATACTTTGTGAACGTTTTATTGATAAAACAAAAAAAGAACCGGATTGTTTGTATTATGGATTCACTTTTGATGGTGACAAAGTTCATTGTCGCGAAGGGTATAAAAATGCACAGGGATTACTTAATCATCTGGAAAATGTCGGAGCGATATTGCAGGAAGCTTTAGCAATTGCTGACATTACGAGATTGGAGGTACATGGACCAGCTGACCAACTCACACAACTTCAGGAACCTTTAGCTGATTTTAATCCTGAATACTGGCAACTAGAATATGGATTTAGGCACTAAAAATTTAATAAAACAACCTGTTCTAACAAAAGTTAAACTGCATTAAAACGCAGTTTAGCCAAGCCGTTAAGGAGTATTTAAATAATTAGAATTTAGCCCATATAAAGAAAAATTAAATGAAAAAATTACTACCAGTCTTTTTATTGATTTCCATAATTTCTTGCAATACAAATAATAAGAAAGAGGATTCTGAAACTTTATGGACTTCCCTTTGGAATGGACAAGATCTTGCTGATTGGCACACCTATTTGGGAACTCAATACAATGCAGTAGTAGATAGCCTAGGAAATACTGTTGAACCTTACGGACTTGATAATGATCCACTTCATGTTATAACAGTGAGTAAGGTGGATGAAAGAAATGTTATTCGAATTACAGGTGAAGCGTGGGGGATGATTTTTACAGAGAAGGTGTTCAACAATTACCATTTGAAGCTTAGAATGAAATGGGGTGAAAAAATGTATCCACCAAGAGAAAATGGTCCGCGCGATAGTGGGTTGCTTTACCATGGTTTTGGCGAACCTGGTTCGGCTAATTATTGGATGGGTTCTCAAGAACTACAAATACAACAAGGAGATATGGGAGATTACTGGCCTGTAGGAGATGTAGAGATAGATATTCCAAGTATTCCATATAAAGACAAATACTATATTTATAAAGAAGATGCCGATTTGAGGACATACCATTTTGCGGAAATTTTAGAAACAGCAATTCAAGATAGTCTTGCAAAACGAAGGGTGTTCAAAGCTTTAGATGCTGAAAAACCTCATGGCCAATGGAATGATATCGAATTGATTGTAATGGATGGTAATAGCATACATATTGTCAATGGAAAAGTCGTAATGCGTTTATTTAATTCAAGAATTGGAAGCAGTCAGAAACCTCTTAATTCAGGAAGAATAATTCTGCAATCGGAAGGTGCTGAGGTCTATTATAAAGATATTTATATCAGACAATTAGCAGAAATTCCTGAAGAATTCAAGTAAAATATATTATATGGTACCGAAAAACACTCCTTAACATAATATATGAAATCATATCACCCTTCGGGAGGCTACACTTCATATACTAACCGTTAGCCACCATTACATAAATAGATAGGTGTTTTTAAAAAGAAAAGGATTATAGTTTAACTTTAAGGTATAAATTACATTAAAAAAAAGAATGACCATTGATCAAATTGCTATATTATTAATTATCGTAATGACTTTTTCCCTTTTTATTTGGGGACGTTTTCGATATGATATTGTTTCTATTATTGCTTTAGGTACTTTATTCATTGCTGACCAGATACTGGGGGGAGAAACATCAAAATTGGTCATGGATGAGTCTGATATATTCATTGGCTTTGCACATCCAGCAGTAATAACTGTTGCCTTGGTACTTATAATCAGTAGGGCACTAAGGAATTCTGGGGTAGTTGATTTGATTTCTCGCCAAATAGCCCCTTTTTCTAAAAATCAGCTTACCCATATCACTAGCTTGACCGGAGTAGTAGCGATTCTTTCCGCTATTATGAATAATGTCGGCGCACTTGCCTTAATGCTACCAGTCGCATTCAAAAGTTCCATAAAACAAAAACGATCACCCAGCATTATTCTAATGCCACTTGCATTTGCTAGTATTCTAGGGGGAATGATAACCATGATTGGTACGCCTCCTAACATTATAATTTCTGCTTTCCGTAAAACACAGCTCATTGATTTGAAAGCACGAGCATTGGAAGACCTATCCTCTTCTTCGGCTAAATATTTTGCATCTCAAAATATAAATATTGAACAATTTAAACCAGAAGCATTTAGTATGTTAGATTTTACTCCAGTAGGAGCAGCAGTCGCATTAATGGGCATATTATTTATTGCTCTAATTGGTTGGCGGTTGATACCCAAAACACTTCATAAAAAATCTATATCGGACTCTCTTTTTTCTATTGATGAATATATAACCGAGATACGTATTCCTAAAGGATGCAAATTTATTGGGTTACGGATAAGCGAAATAGAAAATTTAACAAAAGACAGGCTTACCATATTTGGACAAATATCCAAAGATGAAACGTTGGGCCTGCTCCACAATGAGCATATCATTAAGGAAGGAGACAGGTTTCAAATCAAAGCTGATCCTGTAGATCTGAAGGGGAATGATGGACGAATATGGTTTGCGACTTACAAAAATAATGCGCCAACGTATAGACCGGTTAAAAGACACGAATACTGCTTTTAAGGAGGTGCTGATAACACCGGGTTCATTATTAGAAAATCAAAATCGATATTTTTTTCATAAGCATACCTCAAATACGTTGATTCTCATGGCTGTTGCACGTCAGGGACAACCTATACGTAAACGTCTTGGAAAGATGATTTTTAAAGTCGGAGATGTATTGTTATTACAAGGTAGTACTGATAATCTCAATGATAATATAAGTTCTCTCGAACTTATACCTCTGGCAAAAAGAAATGTGAAGGTAGGTGTATTTTCTAAAGTAGGATTAGCATTATTAATTTTCGGCTCTGCCATTGCATTAAGTATGTTCGGTGTTCTACCCATCACATTGGCTTTTACAGGAGCTGTATTGATGTATCTTTTTACGGGTATCCTGCCCCTCCGTGAACTTTACCAACAAATAGATTGGCCAATCATCGTATTATTGGGCGCCATGATTCCTGTAAGCAATGCGCTTCAAACAACAGGCAGTACGGGATTAATAGCTGATTTTATGTTAAGCATGACCACTAATTTACCGTCTTGGTCAATTTTGGCTTTAATTATGATTATTACCATGACTCTTTCAGATGTAATCAATAATGCAGCAACAGCTCTTATCATGGCACCAATTGCAGTTGAAATTGCAATATCTATAGGGGTTAGTATTGATCCATTCCTAATGAGTGTAGCAGTTGGGGCTTCATGTGCTTTTCTCACACCTATAGGTCATCAGTGCAATGCACTTATACTTGGACCTGGAGGATATCGATTTTCTGATTATTGGAGAATGGGTTTGCCATTGGAGTTTCTTATTGTTATAATAGGTACACCCTTGATATTGTATTTTTGGCCATTATAAAAAATCAATATAGATTTAATGATTGTTCTTATAATATTTAAACCTTGTCTGAATCGCCCTCTCCTCTAATATGAGATACCAATACGGTTAGGGTAACGTATTAAGGTGGTACAATACAAATCAGTAGCTTTGGTAATATTTACTTATGGCATTTAAAAACACTTTGGAAAGTAAGTAATTTATAAAGCAGTAAAACGATGGCTAACAATGTATAAAAATAATAGCGGTTTGAGTGCTAAATTCAAAGGCTATATACTTAACTTTAACAATTATTATTCGATAAAGAGATGAATGTTAAAACTGGAATAATATATTCTTCGGTAGACGGACAAACTCTAAAAATTTGCAATAAACTTAGAGACGAATTCCTACAAAACAACCAAAACGTTGAACTAATCTCTATTAATGATTTTAATGAAGATGTAACCAATTATGATAGGCTTATTATAGGCGCGAGCATTAGATACGGAGTTCATAATAAAAAAATAATTGATTTTATAAATACCAATAAAAAACAACTTGATTCCATAAAAACAGCTTTCTTTTCTGTAAATCTGGTTGCAAGAAAATCAGAAAAAAGCACACCTAGTACGAACCCGTACGTGATAAAATTTTTTAAGACCATTGATTGGACACCTACTATTGTTGAAGTTTTTGCAGGAAAACTAGACTATAAAAAATACTCGTTTTTTGATAGAATCATGATTCGATTTATTATGTGGATGACCAAGGGACCAACTAACACTAGTAAAGAAATTGAATATACCAATTGGGATAAAGTGAAAGAGTTTGGAATTCGACTAAGTAATATGTAAAGAAGCTATCAGGAAAGTACTAAACACAACAATAAATATAGAGCATTAAAACACTCCATAATCCAATCGTTATGCCTCATAAATAATAAACGAAATTTGACTAAATTTATGAATAATTAATATAGATTATTTAATAAATATTTTAACATTAATCGATGAATAAGGAACTGAAATTTAAAATTTTGTTTTTTATATTAATAATGTGTTACGGATGTTCAATAACTACAAAACAACCAGTAATACAAGACGTAAAAGGAACTCACCCATTAGTCTTAAATCAAATATGGTTAGCACACGAGCATATTTTAGTTGATTTTATAGGAGCGGACAGTATACAGCCTAATAGATGGAACCATGATTCAATAATTAAAGAAATAATGCCTTATTTCGAAGAGCTAAAAGAATTTAATGTAAATTATTTTGTTGACGCCACGCCTAATTACTTGGGAAGAGATGTATTACTTCTTGAAAAAATTGCTAATAAAACAGGTATTAGGATTATTACAAATACTGGGCTCTATGGAGCTCGCAATAATAAATTTATTCCTAAATATGCTCAAGATATAACAGCAGAAAATCTTGCTGAAATGTGGATTAATGAATATCAGAATGGGATAGATGAAACATCGATTAGACCGGGCTTTATTAAGATTGGTATTGATAATTCTGATTCCTTACATGCCATGCATCATAAGTTGGTAAAAGCTGCAGCCCTAACTCATTTGAAAACAGGTTTAGTTATAGCATCACATACGGGAAAAGCGATAGGTTTATGGCCACAATTGAACATTCTTAAAGAAATGGGGGTTTCGCCAGAGTCTTTTATTTGGGTGCATGCCCAAGTAGAAAACAATAATGACAGTTATCTTAAAGCTGCAGAAATAGGATGCTGGATAAGTCTTGATGGATTAGGCTGGGAATTGGAAAAACATATTGAAAAAATATTGTTTGCAAAAAGAAATGGAATCTTAGATAGAATTTTAATTTCACACGATTCTGGTTGGTATGATCCACAAAAAGAAAATCAAACTATCAGACCATATACAAATATTTTCAAGAAACTCTACCCAGAGCTAAAATCACATGGATTCACAGAAGATGAATTTAAATTATTGATTACTGTTAATCCATCAAAAGCATTCTCGATAGAAATCAGAAATTACCCTTCAGATAAAAATAATAAATAATGCTACGAGGCATAACAATGTATATAAAAAATAGGCGAAACAGTTGGTATATTAAGGGTTGTAGTTCGCTTCAATCTTTGTGTAATTTGACGGTGAAGAAGCCCGCAATCGCCTATTTTTCATATACTTAAACGTTACCACACATTATGACAGTAAGAACATATAATCTATTAGGAAAATAAACACAATAATGAAAAAATCAGATTTCATGTGACTTGAATGGGTGACAAGATGCATAAAGCCATGTCAATTCTGGCCATTCGGTATTTCTTCCCTTGGTTAATCCGACAGCTTACAAATTGCTTTATTTGCCTCTAGTTTTTGCAACTTTAATACCTCAAATCTTACTTATTTGTCAGGACCCAAAGCTCTACTTCTTCGGAAGAACGCCAGTGCTGATCTCGCTTTGTTTTTTCAGAAGCAGCTTTAACGGATTTTTTAAAACATTTTTCCAATTGAAATCTCCCACCTTTGGCTAGTTCCTTCTCTATCGGATGCTCTTTTGTCACATTTGTTATTTGAGCTAAATTCGAGAATATGAGCACAAGCTTTCCTTCATGTAAAAGCCTTTGTTTTGCTCCTGCAAAAAAATCAGGGAATAGCTTTTCATTGTAGTAAATAGCTTCATCCATACTATCCAGATTATGAAGTTCCGGCAACCAAGGAGGGTTAAAAACAATCAGTTCGGTCTGTTTTTTCCACCTACCAAAAAGATGCCCTAAGTCTAATTCTATCTTTCGAGATAACTTTGTATCTCCCATAAACTCTGCTAATCCAATAATCGCATTGGGATTTGTATCTGTCCCAAAAACCTTTTGAAAACCATACTTTATCATTTGTAAAGAAAGTACTCCACTCCCAATACCAACGTCTATTGCTGACTTTTTAGGCCCTTTGTAACGTTTCAACCAATTGTCAAAAAGCACCAAATGTTCAAAACGTGTAGGAAAGTAAGTACCATAATATGGATGTAATTTATTTCGAAGTACAGGAATAGAAATCCCATTTAGGTACCACTGCCAAGCACTATTTAGACCTTGTACTTGAGGAAAGGATAACAAGAAATCACTAGTCTCTGGATAAAGTTTTTCCAACCAGCCGATCGAAGGAGATTTCTTTACTGCCAATTTATGATCTACAATTTCTATTAAAATAAGATTTGAGAGTTTACGATATTCTGACCGATACACACGTTGCTCCTGAAAAGACGTATTCGGAAATTTTCTATTCAGATGCGCATGTAACTCCTGAAGAAGTGACAATCCATTATTATAAAACTCTGTTATTAATATAGGGTTCCCGGCCTCCAATACTTCAATCGCATACTGAACATCTGTTCCACGTTTAAACGACTCTGTTTTTTTTTCAAACGCAATAGGTTTTGGTTTGTTTACCTTTATATCTGTAATCATTGATTGGTTTTCCTTTAGCACAAAGGTAAGTAATCCTTTCTGGCGATTCCTGTGACTTATGTGGTTGATAAAAATAATGAAAATATTTATGCTTCAATAATTACTAATTTGGTAACATATTCTTTAACTATTTTTGTTGTAAATTTGAAAAAGATAACGACTTTCCATATCTAAACGAAAATGACTGAAGTCTGAAACGCAAAAACATCCGGCAGGTTTAATTTCTTTCTTCCTGAAGGAATAGCCAATAATTTTTCTTAACTAAAAAGTATTACATGAAAAGAATTACGACATCGCGTTCTATTTATTTCAAATTGAAAAACAAAAAATATGCAATTGTTCCCAAAAAGGAATTCATCATTCCCGAGTACTTAAACATATATAAAAAACGGTTTAAGAAAAACTGGGGGAAACTGGAAGGAGCTTTCGGTATCGGAGGATCCGGTATTTCTATTTCTTGCCTGAATCCGGGAAAATTGTAGCTTATGCCCTAACTCCTTATTATCAACCTGCCCAAATCAACAAATATGCAGGAGATATCGACAGAAAATTTGACTCGTTAAAAAGTAAGACAATGAATAATCCCTTTTTCCAAGAATTAGTTCAATTTGACTTCCGGCAACTGCCTGTTTCACAAAAAGAAAAATGCGAGCCCTGGATGGTCTATATACATCAAATACGGACTGTAGCAACAGGAGTTGAAAGTGGTGAACCAACACCAGAAGGCATCCACCACAATGAAAATGACTTTGTTTGGGTTCATTTAATCAACCGTGAGAATGTTACAGGAGGTATCAATGGTATATACAGTAATGAACAGAAATTATTGGAGAGTTGTATGCTTAATAAAAATATGGATTCAATTGTATTGTGGGACCCAAAGGTGATGCACGGAGTAACTTCAATTCACCCAAAAGATCCCACAAAAAATGCAATCAGGGATGTTTTGTTGATATGTTTTACCCATTGCCCCGGTCTTCAACTTCCAACAGGAAATCCTGTTTTAGATTACAAAGAAATAAAAGCCAACATAAATCCGCCAGCCTTGTCGGAACACGGGCTCTAAAAGAAAAACAGATATGGCAATCTATACCAGAATACAAGCATCAGATTTAGTAAAAATAGTTGATCCTTATCAAATTGAAGTGGTAGATTTTACTCCAATAGAAGGTGGTAACACTAACTCGAATTATCATATACAAGCAAAGAAGGGCGAATATATGCTAACAATAGCGGAAGAAAAATCATTGCAGGAAGTACAAAGATTGGCTACCCTTCTTCAATGGTTGGACGAACATCATTTTTTAACCTCTCAGGTTCATGCCTCTATTACAGGAGAAATGGTGACCCAATATGCAGGGAAACCAATTTTGGTAAAAAAGTGGGTTTATGGAACGGTGCATGAAAATTTCAGTATCGATGAATTAAATCAAATTGGGAACTCTATGGCACGGTTACATCAAATCCCGGCACCCGATTATTTACCCAAATCACATCCTTATGGGCAACAGGTTTTTTCATCAGTTATTGGTAAAGGGCTTGATACAGAATATGAACACTGGCTCAAGGAACGACTTCAATTCCTTAAAAAAAATATTCCTGAGGATCTTCCTCGGGGATTGGTACATGGCGATATTTTTTTTGATAATGTTTTGTTTGAAAATAATAAGATAAAAGCCATTATAGATTTTGAAGAAGCCTGCAATTATTACTTGATTTTTGATTTGGGTATGGGCGTATTAGGACTTTGTAGAACTGGTGGAAAAATTGACCTGAACAAAACAAGAGCATTGATAAAAGGGTATGAACAAATACGATCCTTGAGATTTGCGGAAAGAGATTCTCTACAATTATTTATCGAATATGCGGCTACTGCTACCTCTTGGTGGCGTTTTTGGAAGTATAATATTCATTCACCAAATCCTGAATTGAGGAATAAACATTGGAAGATGGTTCAGGTAGCTAAGGAGGTAGAAATATTGGCTAAAGAATACTTTTTGTCAATTGTATTTGAGTAAAGACAGTTATGTCCGTAAAGAAGATAATGGAAAAAAGGCAGAAGGGAACAACGTGTATAGCACATTGATTCTGAATTTATTATCGAAAATTCTTCGCACTTTTACTATCTTGACTTCTTAAACCGAAAGTCCTAGCAAATTTTCACACAACGAAACCATACACTAAACGTTAGCATTCATTAAGACTAACTAATGAAATTATGATAAAATTCTTTAGAAAAATACGTTATAACCTCATAGAGAAAAATAAAACTGGTAAATATTTAAAATATGCTATTGGGGAGATTGTACTTGTTGTTATTGGAATATTGATTGCCTTAAGCATTAATAATTGGAATGAGTATCGAAAAGAAAGAATCAAAGAACAAACGATATTGATGCAATTAAGGGACGATTACAAATCAAATCTACTGCAATTGGAGCAAAAAATTGAGATGCGCAAAACTATCATATATAATGCTATTAAAGTTCTGAACATTATAGATAACCCCAATGTAGTTAATAGAGACAGTTTAATTACCTATTTATCAAACTTAGGAACAGATCCCACTTTCGATCCAATACGGAACGACTTAAACAGTTCAGAAAATATAAGATTGATTAGTAATAAAAAATTAAAAAGATTGCTATCTAATTGGACTTCAGATATTGTTGCTGTGAAAGAAATGGAATATATATGGTCTGGAATTGTATATCAGAAAATGCAACCTACATTTATGAGTTTAGGGATTTCAAGAGATTTAACTAATAAATATTGGAACAATACTAGAATGATCTGGTTACTTGATGAAGGTTCTTTTACTAAAGAAACTCCAATTGGAAAATCAAAGTTAGGTGCCTCTTTACCAGAAATTACTGGCAATAGAAATATTGAATCCCTAGCATCTTATGCCATTAGTTATAATAGATTAGCAAATCTTCAATCTAAGACGCTTCACGAGAGGATTACTGAAATTTTAAATTTAATAGATAGTGAAATAGAAATAACGAAAGGCTAATAACGTGTATAGTTCATTGCTTCTGATTTTCCTCGCGGAAAACCTTTGCGGCTGAACTATTGGTTCGTTTCTTTTTGCTAACTTAGTTCTACGCAACGAAACCATACACGAACACATTAGCGATAATTGTAACAGGCCACAAGAACTCCAATGACAAAAAAGACCTTAATTTTATTTAGCTTTATATTTTTAAAGTTTCTGCTACAATACTTTGTACTCAGTCCAGACTACGACTTGCAAAGAGACGAATACCTTTATCTTGACCAAGCGCATCATTTGGCTTGGGGTTATTTATCCGTTCCACCTGTCACCTCTTGGATTTCCAGCATTATTTTTCTTTTAGGAAATTCCATTTTTTGGATTAAATTCTTTCCTTCATTGTTTGGTGCTTTAACAATTTTTGTGGTTTGGAAAACAATTGAAGAATTAAAAGGGAATTTGTTCGCATTGATATTAGGTGCAACTTGTATTTTGTTTTCTGCTCTTTTAAGATTAAACACATTATATCAGCCAAATTCCTTTGACGTTTTAAGTTGGACAGCTTTTTACTTCGTTATCATTAAATATTTCAACACCGAAAAACCGAAATGGCTTTTTGTTGCGGCAATAGTATTTGCTCTTGGATTTCTAAACAAATACAATATCGTTTTTCTCCTTTTAGGCCTTCTCCCTGCTATTTTACTTACTGAACAGCGTAAAGTATTTATTCAAAGGAAATTATACATTGCACTATTTTTAGGGCTATTATTCATTTTACCAAACCTTTTGTGGCAATACAATAATAATTTCCCTGTTGTTCATCATTTAAATGAATTAGCAGACACTCAATTGGTAAATGTTGACAGGCTAGGTTTTTTAAAATCACAATTACTTTTTTTCTTGGGCTCTTTATTTGTAATAGCTTTCTCCATATATGCTTTACTTTTTTACAAACCTTTTAGAAAATATAAGCCTTTCTTTTGGACATTCTTTTTCACGCTAATTCTTTTTCTATATTTCAAAGCCAAAGACTACTACGCAATAGGCCTTTATCCTATTTATATTTCATTTGGTTCAGTTTTTCTTGCGAATCTTTTAAATGAAGGATGGAAAAAATATTTACAACCTGTAGCTATTGCTATTCCAGTATTAGCTTTTATTCCTATGTTCAGTATTGCATTTCCAAATAAAAGTCCCGAGTATATAGTTGCACATTCAGAACTCTACAAATCTTATGGACTACTTCGTTGGGAAGATGGTAAAGACCATTTACTACCACAAGATTATGCTGATATGCTTGGATGGAAAGAATTAGCAAAAAAAGTAGATTCCGTTTATTTAAAATTATCTAGTCCAAACCAAACACTTATACTTTGTGACAATTATGGGCAAGCTGGCGCAATAAACTATTATACGAAAGAAGGAATTAAAGCAGTCTCTTTTAATGCAGACTATATTAACTGGTTTAATCTAGACCGACAATATATTAATCTCATTAGGATTAAAAACTATAAAGAAAAAGATAATGAATTTAAAGAAACAAGTCCGTATTTTAATTCTGCCATTTTAGCTGACTCTATAACAAATAAATATGCGAGGGAATACAAAACAATGATATTTGTTTTTAAAACGACCAATGTAGATGTTAATAAAAGAATTAAAAGTGAAATTGAAGAAATAAAAAACTACCGCTAACATAGTGTATAAGTAATAAGGGGTAAAGTGCTCGCCCCAACGTGAGAGCAATAAACAAACACCACCAAATTTCCAATTTGACGGTTTAATGAGGAAAAATTAAAACGTAAATGTGTAAATTTGGCTAAGAGGAAAACCGAAAGTTAACACTTTCCTGCTCCTTTACTACTCATACACAAATCGTTGTGCGTCATACAAAAACACAACTGATGCGGTGCATTGGAACTTGGAATTGTTCAATATTATATAAACGGGTAAGCCGAAAACCGATAGAGTAGGCATCAATTAAAAATCATAAAATGAAAAAATCAACAAATTATTTGACACTTGCAGTTGTGACATTATTATTTGTTTCTTCTATTACTAGTTGTAATAACAAACCAGAAGAAGACACAGAGAGGGTTGTTGAGCCCACATTTAATTTGACAACTGCCAAGACAGAAATCGTAGCTGCTAACAACGAATTTATGACATTTTTTGCCGCTAGTGACTCAGTAGGGTTGGCCAATTTATATTCGCAAGATGCTAAGTTTATGATGACTGGTGCCCCTGCGGTATCAGGAAGAAAAAATATTCAGTCAGTCTTGTCAGGAATAATGAACTCTGGAATTTCCAGTATCGATCTGATAACAATTGACGTCTGGGGAACTGAAAATCTTATAACGGAAGAAGGAGAATTGTCATTGTTAGTGGGAGACACTGTAGTAGATCAGGGAAAATACATTGTACTTTGGAAAAAGGAAGATGGGAAATGGAACTTGTTTAGAGACATTTTCAATTCAAATTTGGCAACCGAATAGTCAATCGGACAATCAGATATAAAAAATTAAATAATATATTATTTAATCTGACTGAAGTACGAACGCACAACAAGATGTATAAGTAATACTCGCTATTGCTTTGTACTACTTATACACTAACTGTTGGGGTGCATTTGGAAAATTGAGATTGAATGGTTAAATTCATTTCTTTTAATTCAAAGAAATATTAAAGCGATATTTAAATACATCCACATTATACTATTAAATTGTCAAAAAAAATTAAAAAATATACAGACGTTTCATCTTTATGGTCCTATTATAAAAGTGGATTGCAATTTTACATTCTAAAAAAAGTCAAAGATAAAGGTATAGCTAATGACCTATCTCATGAGGTGCTGATGAAAATTTATAAGTCTTGTTGTTCTAATAATGAAATTAAGAATGTACGATCGTGGATGTTTCAAATTGCCCATAACACAACTATTGATTACTTAAAGAAAGAAAATAAATTTACGGATGAGATTCCTGAAATTTTCGAGAAAGATGAAAATAATTCATATAAGGAGGCCGAAGAATTAATGAAACCTCTTATTGAACTATTACCAAAGAAGTATGCTGTTCCTCTTCAATTATCGGATATCGAAGAGATAAAACAGGCAGAAGTTTCAAAAAAATTGAATTTGAGTTTAACCGCTACAAAAAGTAGAATTCAAAGAGCAAGAAAACTATTAAAAGAAAAAATAATTGAATGCTGTAACTTGGAATTAGATGAAAAAGGAAATCTTCTTTCTTTAGAAATTAAACAAAGCTGCGAACCGTTGCAGAATCATTTAAAAAAAATAAACCCTAAATATTGCGTCTTTTTTGCTTCTATTTAGTCTTGGTTTTGATATTAATTTAAAATCTCGAAAAAATGGAATCAAAAAAAACTTCTAAAAACTCAATTTGGAATACGAATAGAAATTATACATCGTATTCATCAAAAGTAACATCATGCAGACTAACTTCTAAAAGTATTTTTGGAGCAAGTCGAAGATTTTGCTGAGAGTATTTCTTTCATTAGATAATTATTTGAAAGAACTTCCAAAATTAGAAGTTCTTTTACTTAAAAAAATTATTAAAAATTTTTGCATCTTTTTAATAGGTAATTAGTCTTGGTTAAAAACATAAAATAATATTAAAATGGAGAAAATTTCAAAAAACAACATTAGAGAATCTGTTATGGTAAACTATAGAGAAGTAGCCTTAAAAAATGATTATGGTGAAAATAGTAAATCGAATTGTTGCAGCAGTCCTGAAAATGATTTAGTTAATATTTCTGAGGCATTGGGGTATTCTAGTTCAGAATGTACTAATGTGCCAGAAGGTTCAAACTTAGGTATTGGTTGTGGTAACCCACAGGTAATTGCTTCACTTAAAAAAGGGGAAATTGTTTTAGATCTTGGTAGTGGCGGTGGATTTGATTGTTTTTTAGCCTCGAAGAGTGTCGGTGAAAAAGGAAAAGTTATTGGAGTTGATATGACGGCAGAAATGATTTCAAAAGCCAGAAACAATGCAAAAAAAGGGGGTTATAGTAATACAGAGTTTCGACTTGGAGTAATAGAACAACTTCCAGTTGATGATGCATCAATTGATGTAATTATTTCTAATTGTGTAATAAACTTATCTCCAGAGAAAGAGAAGGTATTTAATGAAGCATTTAGAGTTTTGAAACCAGGTGGGCGCCTTGCAATATCAGATATAGTTGCTATTGTGGAATTTCCAGACGAATATAAAAATGATATCTCGCTAATTTGTGGTTGCATGACTGGAGCTTCTTCAATTGAAGTATTACAAAACTTTCTTTGCAATGCAGGATTTTCAGAAATTAAAATTGAATCAAAAGATAAAAGTCGAGAATTTATTAAAGATTGGAGACCAGAATCAGGAATTGAAGATTATATAATTTCAGCAACTATTGAAGCTATTAAAAAGAAATAGTTAAAATTTTTAGTATTGACCTGGGGTAAAACCCAGGTTATTCCTACTTTAATATTGGATAGTATAAAATTGGTTTATCCTATTTATTTTAATAAGAAAATTCAAGAACCTTTTTTAGAATAATTTAATAACGTATGCCAACACTGGCTATAATTCATTTTGGCATTAGAACAAAAAATACCAGAAAAGAATTATGAGCAACAAATTACTTTTTTTTATAGGAATACTTGGCGTGACATTTTTTGGTGTGGCTTCCTTTTTTGGGTTTTCAATTTGACGACTATGACCCAATTTCACAATACATAAGTGAAACAATGGCTGTTGATACCCCTTACGGAAAAACATTAAGATTTTTTAGATATATACCAAGTGGAATTCTATTGACGATATTTGCTTTTGTAGGATTTTAAAAGTTTCCTAAATCTAATCTGACTAAAATTGGATTTTGGGGACTTTGAATTTTTTATGGCATTGCAACTATAATCGTTGGAATATTTCCTTGCGACAAAGGCCGTAATAAAGAGTTAGTTGACCCAAGCATTTCGTAATTAATTCATAATTTAACAGGATTATTGACATACATATTTGTTCCAATCAGCAATATAATTATTGGTGTCGGATTACGTAAATCAAAGAATTGTCGCGACTATCAAAAATTGGAATCATTTGCGAATTAATTTGCATTGTGTTTATTGGTTTATTGTTGTCTGACCCTTTAACAAATTATGCAGGCTTATTTCAGCGAATTATTGAAGGAATATTTATCATATGGATTATTGCTTGTTCTATATTTATTAAAAGAGGTATCCTATTAGACAAGAGTACTTACTGAAATTAATATAAAGCAAGCAGGTAATAATGGCTATAATTAATCCGGATTTTGGCGCCTAACCCAAGTTTAGAGCTTTAAATTAAGTCAGCCAAATCATTTTAATTTGGCTTTATCAAATAAAATAAATTGTAGTTTTAGAGAACACCCAGTTAAGCGGCGTGGACGTTCTGGCAGCGAATTTGCGAAAGTAAATTTGATGACAGGTTCCCGCGTCCGAACGACCTAATGTACTGACTTTAACTGCATGTTAGGCGTCTCCCATTCGACGTGCTTGTATGAATAAAATGATACTGAAAACCCAGGCTATTAGTAAAATTGTTACTAAAATCACTGGGTCCTTGGAGCTATCCAGCCCACTAATGGTAAAACCAATAATCGATAACATCTTTGATGAATTATATGCAGCAGAAACCATATACAAAGCAAAAAGGCTGTATAGTGAAGAGATTGCAATTGCTTGGAACTTGGTCAGCTTCGCACTCACAAAATATGCGACAGTTATATAGGCAAAAATAATCGTCATAATTATGGTCACATCGCTGCTAAGCGAGTCCATCACAATGTAATAGGCTTCAAAGAGTTCATAGTGAGTAAACTTAGTAAGATATTCCTGGAGGTCGAATTCCATATCAGTTTCTTAACATATATTCTACCGTCAATAACAGCATATTTCAAATATACATAGTATTATCCAGTTACACAATAAAAGTATGGAATGCAGTATAATGGGATATATAATCATATAAAGAAGTCTCTTTATCCGAGATTTACAACTTAGATGTTTAAAGTTCGATTAATTGGAAAACCTACCTTTTTTCAAACCCTATTGCCAAGTTTTTATTCAAATTACTGCCTAACCGAATCGAAAAAGCAGATACAAACTGGAATAACAAATAAAATGAAAAAAAGAACAAAAATCATACTCATATCACTTTTAGCAATAATAACAATGGTATTCACATTTGCCAAAGTGAAACGTGTCTCGCCACTATCTTGGGGACATAAAGAAGTGAACCAATCTATGTTTTCAAATGAAGCCATAAACGGTTATGATGCTGTTGCCTATTTTACAGAAAACAAAGCTGTACTTGGTGATGAAGCATATTCATATAACTGGAAAAATGCCGATTGGAATTTTTCATCAGAAGAAAATAAAAAATTATTTATTGAAAATTCTGAAAAATATACACCGCAATTTGGAGGATACTGTTCCTTCGCAGTGAGCAAGGGATTTACAGCAAATACCAACCCTAATTCATTTGAATTTATTGAAGGTAAACTTTATCTTTTCGCAGATGAAGGGATGAAATCGAATTGGAAAAAAAACCAAAAAGAAAATTTACAGAAATGTGAAACGAACTGGAAGTAATACTGGCTACAACAATGTATAAGAGTAATAGCGGTTTGAGTGCTAAATCCGAATTGCTATTTTGTTTTAATTACGTAAATTACCAAACAGAAAAGCATACTTTTTAGTACGCTATTGCTTTTATACCAAACGTTATAAACAATATAAAAATAATGATTATGAATCCTTTTCATCTTGCCATACCAGTTAAAGACTTAGCTATTTGTAGAAAGTTCTACAAAGAAATATTAGAATGTTCCGAAGGTAGGAGCTCCGAAAAATGGGTTGATTTTAACTTTTTTGGCCATCAATTGGTCATTCATCAAAAACCGAGTGGAGATATTCCAAATAATCAAATTTCCAATCCAGTAGATGGACACGATGTGCCAGTTCCACATTTTGGAGTTGTATTAGACTGGGATAAGTGGACTGAATTATCCAAGAAATTGCAAAACAAAAATGCAACTTTTATTATTGAACCTTACATTCGCTTTAAAGGAGAAGTAGGTGAACAAGCTACTATGTTTTTTTTAGACCCAGAGAATAATGCTCTTGAGTTTAAAGCATTTAAAAATATCAATCAACTTTTTGAAAAATAATTTTTATTACAATGTGTATGAATCATTGGGTAGTAAGTGATTAAATCCAAGTTAGTGCATTAAATTAAAGTAAGGTCTAAACCGAAAATGAAGTGCTTTTAAATGCCCCATGCTTAATACAAAAACCGTTACCTGTTATTCTAAAAACCAAGCATTAAATAAAAGAATATTAAGATGAAAAGAATCAATTTATCAGCACTTGTAATTATGGTATATATGATTACATCCTGTAACAACTATAATAAGTCGAATCTCAAGATATCTGACCAAGCTTTTCTGATACATAATGGCCGCATAATTAATGTCAATGATGGTAGTATTTTAGATGATAAAGCAATCCTTATTGATAGTGGTAAAATAAAATCGATTGGAGATTACTCCACTTTAAAACCTTTGATAAATCCCAAATATGAAATTGATGTTCATGATAAATTTATTATTCCAGGATTATGGGATATGCATATTCATATTGAAGGTCAAAACCTAATTGAGGACAATTTAGCTTTATTTCCTGTTTTTATTGCATATGGTATTACAACAGTAAGGGACATGGCAAGTGATTTAGGAGAACAGGTTTTAATTTGGCGAGAAGAAATTGAACAAAATAAATTACTGGGACCACAAATATTTACCGCTGGAAGAAAACTTGAAGGTATTAATTCTATTTGGAAAGGGGATTTGGAAATAGCCAATGAAAAAGAATTAGACCAGATGCTGGATAAACTAGAAGCATATGATATTGATTTGGTAAAGATTACTGATAACACTTTGTCAGGCCAGTTATTTCTTAAAAGTGTGAAAGAATCAAAAAAAAGAGGTTTTAAGGTGTCTGGTCACATACCACTTGATCTAACTATTAGTGAAGTTGTTGAAGCAGGCTTTTCCAGTATTGAGCATGCTAGCTATTTACTTCGATTAGGGAGCAACGAAAAAAAATCGTTGAACAGCTCACATCTAATGAGATTACAAAAAGTCAGGCGAATGAACAATATATTTCAACATTTAATCAAGATACCGCCATCCAAGCTTATCGGAATTTAAGCTTAACAAATGTTGCTGTTACACCAACTTTAATTGGGGGAAGGCAACTTGCTTATTTGGATGATGATAATCATTCTCAAGACGATTTTTTACACTATTTAACTAACCGATTTATTGCCAATTACCAGTGGAGAATTGATAGAATGTCAAATGATACTCAAGAACAGAGGCAGAATCGTAAAGACCGATTTAAAATGATTGCGCAACAACTTCCCTACATCCAAGGTGCAGGAATAACCATTCTTGCTGGTAGTGATGCTGCAGCTCTAAATACATTTGTTTATCCAGCGCTAGCATTACACGAAGAATTAATTCTCTTTCAAGAGGCTGGTCTAACTCCCTTACAAATTTTGCAAAGTGCAACAATAAACGGAGCTGAATTTATGGGGAAATTAAGTTCAATGGCAACCATAGAAGAAGGAAAACAGGCAGATTTGGTAATCTTAAACAGTAATCCGTTAATAGACATTAAATCAACACAGGATATTTATGCTGTTATTAATAATGGACAATATTTTAATAGATCAGATTTAGATTTGCTATTAGAAAAAGCAAAGCAAAAGAAAATAGAGTTGGATAATAAAAGGAATTAAACAAATACAAATGGAAAATAAATTAAAATATAATTCTTAAATAAATCATTATGTATATCGTTGAATCATATCAAATTGCCGTGTTGCTGTGTATTGTAACCATGCTATGCTGGGGATCGTGGGCCAATACGCAGAAGCTAGCTTCTAAAGAATGGGGTTTCCCTTTGTTCTATTGGGATTATACTCTGGGTATAATTATTTTATCTCTGGTATTCGGACTAACAATAGGAAGTAGCGGAGAAAGTGGCCAGGCATTTGTTCCCAACCTGTTGGATGCATCGGTAAATGCACTTTTATTGGCACTGTTGGGAGGTGTAATTTTTAATATTGCCAATTTATTGTTGGTGGCAGCTATTGATATTGCCGGTATGGCAATAGCTTTCCCTATCGGTATTGGCATCGCATTGGTTTTGGGCGTATTAGTCAATTATATAGCGACTCCTGAAGGAGATGCAATTTTATTGTTTATCGGAGTAGGTTTAGTTGCACTGGCTATAGTGGTTGATGCACTGGCCTACAAAAAAATATCAAAAGGATCGGCTAGCACAAAAGGAATTGTAATTTCATTGGCGGCAGGTATATTAATGGGTTTCTTTTATCGTTTTGTTGCGGCCTCTATGTCTCCCGAATATACGGTTACCGCAAGCGGTTTGTTAACACCGTATACTGCCGTATTTGTGTTTTCCATAGGAATTTTCATCTCAAATTTCTTGTTTAATACGTTCTTTATGTACAAGCCTATTAGTGGCGTTAAGGTAACTTATAAAGACTACTTTAAAAAAGGAACTCCAAGACTTCATTTAATTGGTATATTGGGAGGTGTAATTTGGTGTATTGGTATGCTGCTGAATATGATCGCAGCTGGTGAAGCAGGATTTGCAATTTCATATGGTTTGGGTCAGGGGGCTACTATGGTAGCAGCCATATGGGGAGTATTTATCTGGAAAGAATTTAAAAATGCACCCAAAGGCACAAATGGTTTAATTGGATTGATGTTCTTGCTTTTTATGGCAGGTATTAGCCTCATTGTAATGGCAAAAATTTAAAAAGTAAATTGTGAAAAAAGTTGTAGTTATCGGCAGTAGTAACACCGATATGGTGGTGAGTTCACCCAAAATCCCTACACCGGGAGAAACCGTTATGGGGAATGAATTTGATATTTTCCCGGGAGGAAAAGGTGCAAATCAAGCCGTTTCGGCGGCGAGGGCAAAAGGGAAAGTCTCATTTATTGCTAAAGTTGGTAATGATGACTTTGGAAGAAATGCAATTGCTGCTTATAAAGCAGATCATATTGATACAGATCATATATTTATAGATCCCATTAAGCCTACTGGAATTGCAGTTATTATAGTCGAAAAAAATACAGGACAAAATTCTATTGTTGTAGCTAGTGGTGCAAATGGTAATCTTTGTGTGCGTGAAATTAAAGAAGTTGAAAAAATTATCACGGCTGCCGATGTGGTATTGATTCAATTAGAAATTCCACTGGAAGTTGTTCATTATTGTTTGAAAATATGCAATCAAAATGGTGTAAAAACAATATTGAATCCCGCTCCTGCAAAACCATTAAGTGATGAAATTTTAAACCTTGTAGATATCATAACACCCAATGAGTCTGAAATTCAAATTTTAACAGGAATAAATCCTGATGAAGCATCGGAAGTAAAAAATGCAGCAGCAAGTTTGCTTGAAAAAGTGAATGATACGGTTATTGTTACATTAGGAGATAAAGGTGTTTATTTTGTATCGAAGAACGGTGATGAAGGATTTGTGGCTACAACAAGGGTTGAAGCAGTTGATACTACTGCTGCCGGAGACGTTTTCAACGGTTACCTCGCAACTTCCATTGCAAGCGGTAAAAATTATAGAAATGCAATCGACTTAGCTAACAAAGCGGCGGCTATATCTGTTACCAGAAAAGGAGCTCAACCTTCAATTCCAACTTTAGATGAAATTACTAATTATGAATAAAATTAATACAAAATTCTTAAGCGTTATAATAGGTCTTGTTTTCGAACTTGTTAGTTGTAAACATCTATTTCAAAATCAGGTTGCCACACCGAAAAAAAATATATAAACGATACCGATTCCTGCAATATTGGACGCTCAGACATGAAGCTAATTAACAATTAAAAAATATAAAAATGAATAGATTACAAAAAAAACATTTTATTTTATTTTAACTTTACTATTCTTAACTGTGATTATTTCCTGTAAAGAAGTTAAAAAAGAAAAAGAAATACAGGAAGTCAATCAATTAGCTGATACAGCATTTACTTATAAAAAATATTCTTTTAAATCGAGTGATAAAATTGTTTCACGATCGGCTTATTTAAATAAATTATATGGCTTTTGGTTAGGCGAATGTATTGCTAATTGGACAGGTCTTGTTACTGAAATGGACAAAATTGGAAATATTGGGCCTATAAAAACAGGGGCCTTTTATACAAGAGAAGATTGGGGAAAGCCTGATCAGCCAAGCATTTGGAGTGACGGTGTTCCGAGTAATTTATCTAAAAACATTGATTTTGTTTTTAGAGATGAAGATGAAATTTGGGGATCTGATGATGACACTGATATTGAATATATGTATCAGTATTTACTTTACACACAAAAAACATCTGTTTTAACAGGTGAACAAATTAAAGAGGGGTGGTTGAGGCATATTATGCCAGAGGAAGAAAACTTTTTATGGGTAGCAAATCAAAAAGCACTTGACATGATGCTCAAAGGGCACGTTCCACCAGATACAAGTGATCCTAAATTTACGACCGATACCATATACGACAATTACTATGAAATGATTGATGCGCAATTGACTACAGAAATATTTGGTTTCTTTGCTCCTGCACGGCCAGATATTGCTTTAGAAATGGCAAAACTACCTATACTAACAACTGCTCGAAAAGATGCGAAATGGATCTCAGAATTCAATGTGATTATGTATTCCCTGGCTTCATCTGCCGATGAAAATCTTTCTATAAAAGAAAAAATTCATTGGATGTCTGACAAGGCTCGTGAACACCTTCCTAAGGATTCATATCCTGCAAAAATGTTCGATTTTGTAAAAAGTTGTTATGATGATGGTATGACTTGGGAACAAGCTCGAGATGCGGTTTATACACGCTATCAGGTAAACAAGGAAGTTGGATACCATATTTAATCGAGAGATATTTATTGCAACGGTTGCTTTGTTGGTGGTATAAATTTTGCCGCCAGTATTGTAAGTCTTCTCTATGGAGAAGGCAACTTAGTAGAGACAATTAAAATTGGAGCTTTAGCAGGTTGGGACTCCGACAATCCTACAGCAACATGGGGTGGATTATTAGGTTTTATGTATGGAAAGGAAGGCGTTGAAAAGGCATTTGGTAGAACCTTTTCTGATAAATTTAATATCCATCGAACACGTCAGAATTTTCCAAATGAAGGATTGGATAATTTTAACAATATGGCTAAAATTGGAGTTTTTATCATAGATCGAGTAGTTCAGGAGCAAATGGGTGGTGGCATTGATCTCAATAAAGATGTTTGGTATATTCCTGACGTAGCACCGAATATGAGTCCGTCTAACTAATTTAAAACGACAAACAATCATTTAGAGTGCGAACCCTGCTAACTGAAGAAATCTGGTTTTAACCGGTATCTTAAATTGAAATTTATAAGGATATTTTAAAATATTTAAAGCCCGAATAGTGATTAAAATTTTAATTGCCAATAGCGGAAAATTTAGAATTAAACCATAACCTACTTTATCACTTTTGCTCGCTTTTGATACGGTCTCTTTTTATTACGGACCTAGGTACTGTTCAAGTTCTAAGAAAGTTATAGAAGGGTGGAATCTCTATGGTACGATATCATTTAAATGTATCAAGCCAAAACCCCTATCCCTTCTATTTTGGTTTTGTT
>PVMK01128320.1_pt1 | contig 38448 bp, 52 predicted proteins | sample 1853481 | NCBI WGS metagenome assembly PVMK01 (sample SAMN08533507, study PRJNA380276) | Marine sediment metagenome, whole genome shotgun sequencing project.
CCAAGTTAGGCGCAATTAGAATGGCATTTGTTGATGAAGCATGATGAGAAGAAGTTATTTTTTAACAGCTTGCATTAAAATAAAAAATATTTCAAGAAAAATAATTATCAGTAAAGATAGTAAAAGATAATTTGGAGACACTTCTCCCTACCCGATGTAAAGAACGGTTAATAAAAAGATAGATATTAGTAGAAGTACAAGAAGATATACTATTCTCTTTTCGGTCTAAACGGTTTGCCGACTCCGCCATAGCGGCTGCGACGGCTGGATTGGAATCGCAAATTTAATTCTCCTTTTCGTATCAGTTCTTTGACATATTTAACACCCGGCAGTTTTTCCATGGCCTTTCGGATTCGGTCATGTGAAGGATGTATGTAGGGTTCAGTGCTGCGCGTGGACAAATGTCCGAGAATACTCTGTATGATCAAGATGTCTACATCGTTGTCATTTAGATGAGAAGCCATGCTGTGGCGCAATGTATGGCAAGAGACATTAAAGGGCGCCTGGAATGATGTGCGCATCAGGATTTTTTTCAGGTTATCTTCCATGGTGCGGATCGCCAGACGGTTCCCCTTTTTGGAGACAAACAGTGCCGGGGAAATCCAACTATTTAAAAACCTTTCACGTACGGCTAGGTAATGGCTCAGGATGTCGATCAACTCGTCATTGATATGCAGGGTTCGCGGCTTTTTCCCCTTTCCGATGACAGAAATCTTTTTGTTTTTAAGATCAAGACTTCTCAGGTTGAGTTCATGGACTTCCCCGACTCTCAAACCGAGCTGATACATTATGGCGTAAACCGCAAAATCACGGACTCCCAGGATGGTGTCGGTATCGATGGTTTTAAACAAAAGCTTGATTTGCCGGGGTGTTAAGGCATTGGGGCGTTTGCGATACCCCTGGCGTATTTTCAATACGTCATAAAACGGCAGGTCATGGGCACAGGCGACATCATGGAGCTTTAAAAAGTTGCCATAGCTTCTGAGTGTAAAGATCTTTCGGTTGATGGAAGCGCCGCAATTTTGACGCTGGTTTTTAAGATAGTATTGAAAGTTGATCATGGCCGGCCCACTGATGGTATTTTGATCCGATGAGTCCATAAAATTTTTAAACAGATTCAGATCGACGTGGTTGCTTTTAAAGGTTTGCGGGCTGGCCTCATAGATATCCTGCCGGTATAGCAAGAAGTCGTCAATATGGCTGAAGAAATCATCTGCGGTTACTGCCATGAGAACCTCCTTGAGATGAGGATGCTGTCAAGAGCCAGTTGTTTCAGTTTATCTGACACGTGGATATAGATAGAAGTATCGGCAATCGAGTCGTGCCCCATCATCACCTGAATGTCGGCCAGAGGAACGCCACAGTGATACATCTCTGTGGCAAAAGAGTGTCTGAGCACCCGAGGTGTAACATCGGCAACAATACCGGCTTTTTTTGCCTGATCTTTGACAATGCGCTGTACTCGATTATTTGAGATGGCCGTTGTTTTGGTATCAGCCTGGAAAAGCGGAGCACACTTTTTGTTCGGTGCTTTGGGATGGGACAGGTATCGTATGAGTTCATCGAAGAGTCGATCGACAACAAACAGTGCCCGCTGCTTTTTGTTTTTGCCGCGGACGCGCAAAAGACCGATGCGCTTGCCGTGACCGGTTTCAAAATAGCGTACTTTCAAGCCGGTGAGTTCGCTGGTTCTCAAGCCCAGCGCCCATAACACAGAGACCATGGTATAATTACGCAAACCGTGCCAGGAGCTTTGATCGAATGAATCAAGCAATTTAAAAGCTTCCCGGGTTGAGATCGGTTTTGTGCGCTGTCGCCGGCGCTTTATTAAAAGAGGCAGAGTCTGGGCCGGGTTCGATGGGTTGTCGCCGGTTTTTTGAAGAAAGGTAAAAAAGCTTTTTAGCGCATAGTGATGATTTTCCATACGGCTGTTTCCGATGCCGGTATTTTTAAGATACGAGATCCATTGAAGCAGTTGGGGACCTTTTATTTTGACCGGATCAATTTTAAGCTCGTTTTTAGCAAAGTCGCAGAAGGCCTTAATACTGATTATGTAGGTGTCCACGGTTGAAGCGGCAAATCCGTTAACCTTTAAAAGTTTTTTACGGTACAGATCGATCAGGGCTATCATGTTGGCTCCTTTTTCATGTATGGGTGCTTTTTCATATAAACGGCGTACTGATCCGGGTTGAGGTGAGCGTATTTTATTGTGTTGGCGCGCCGGCTATGTCCGAGAATGTGTTGAGTGATTTCGATGCCGGCAACGCGGTTCAGATGAGTGGCGGCGGTATGTCTGAACAGTCTGGCATGCAGCTTTTTATCGATATCGAGTTGGTCGGCTGCTGTTCGGAAGATATCTTGCAACGTTCGAGGGGAGATGCGTTTTTTTCGCTTAGATATCAGCAACGGCCCTTTGTTAAGTCTTAGCAGTTGCAAATACTTATGAATGATTTTACAAATACTGTGAGGCAAAACCAGGTTGCGCTGACGTTGTCCTTTTTCCCTGACCCATACCAGACCGCATCTGAGATCGATATCCTCGATATTCAGAGCAATCAGCGTAGAGGTTCTGAGCCCCAGCGTGCCCAGCAGCATGATGATCACAAGGTTTCTCAAACCCAAAAGGTCTTCAGACTTGCGACAAAAATAGTTGATAAGCCGATTGTATTCATCGATTGTGAGAAACTGCGGTACGGTTTTTTCGATTTTCGGATAAGGGAGTTTGAGAGCGATGTTTTTGGGCACGTGCCGGTGAAGCGTCAGAAAGTGAAAAAACTGTCTGAGCGTCCAGATGCGTGATTTGCGGACATGGATGGATGGATTGTTAAAATCGGCCACAAAATCGATTAGATGTGGGTATGTGATCTTTTTTACAGACCCGATTTTCTGTAATTTCAGGTAGGCTTTGAATTCGTTCAATCGAGCAGTCAGTACTTGGATGGAACGTATTGAAAAATCCACAAGACGGCAATAATCCAAAAACTGATTGCAATAACGATGAAGCATGAAGGCACCTCCGTGGTTTAGTAATCACGCTTCATCATGAAATGCCCGTCAATACAAGACAAACTGTGGGTTATAGCGCTGACATGGGCTGGACCGGAAAAAAGTCCGATATCCCTGAACATGTCCAAACTGGACGTCTATCTGAAGAATCTAACGACGATGATTATTATGTTTCTTCAGGATGGCAAACCTTAGTAGAACACAACGAGATGGTGTTAAAAGAGATAAAAATCATTCTTTCTGAGTGTGAGCTACCCGAAAAAAGTTGGGAAGAAGCACTTAAACTCGCAGCCCTCTGGCATGATGCAGGTAAGGCACACGATATTTTTCAAGCTGCAATGGTTGGTGATCCGCCAGAGGCTGATACATCCGTGGCATGGGCAAAAACAGACTTAAAGAGCGTCAGTTACAGAAGGAAAGGATTCAGACATGAACTGGCTTCGGCTTTGGCTATGTTAAAAAACAGGATGCCTGATCTTGCCAGCTACCTTGCTGCTGCTCATCATGGAAAGGTCAGGCTTTCCATTCGATCCCTTCCACACGAAAAAAGCCCTGGTGATCCAACTGTTCGCTTTGCTCGCGGAATCTGGGAGGGTGATGTTCTTCGTGAAGTTGAACTCGGTGGAGGGCATAAATTGTCTGAAACAGTACTCGATCTCTCTTACATGGAGTTTGGTGAAGGACCACAGGGACCCAGCTGGCTGGCACGGATGATCGCTCTTCGTGACAATTTATTACTGGGCCCTTTTAGATTAGCCTATCTTGAAGCACTCCTCCGTGCGGCTGATTGGCGAGCCAGTGAAAAAGCAGAGAGGAATGATGCATAAACACATCCTGTTAGGTTGCAGATTAAAACCTCTGGCAAGTTATCTTAAAGCCCTCGGCATCCTTCGACTGATTTCAGAGCAGAAAGATTCGCAGGCGAAAGGATGGTGGCAAGAAGAAACATTCATTATCAAAACGAGTTTAAACAAAGAGGCGTTGGAAACTTTCTTTAATGAGGAATATGTCCCAACACCAATTGTTGCTCCTTGGAATGGGGGAAGCGGCTTTTACCTGGGCGACTCCGTTGAAGGCTTAGAGGCAATCACAACAAGTGACCAAGGTCGTTTTGCAGAATACCAAGACATCATCTCACAGATACGGTCATGGCCAGAGATACCTCGCTTTGATACGGTCGAAGATGTTCTTTCGATGCTTAATAATACCCTTGAAACAATGAAACCCAGCAAAAAGAAAGAAGAGCTTGAAAAGCTGTTGAACAGAATAGAAGATAATATACCTCCAGCGGAACATTTTGAAATAAAAGATATTAGACAAATCAATCTTTCCCATGTGGAATCGCTTTCAAAAGAAAGAGACAACCTAAATAGGGATGCATTGAAAAATTGGTGGAATCTAATAAAAAAGGGCAGAACCAAATGTAATACGATAAAACGCAATGAAAACAAGAATACCATAATGCCTAAATGTCGAGCCAGGCTTCCCGAATCAAGCTTGAAGTGGCTCGATGCGGTATACACCCTCCAGTCAGATGGAAAAGCCTCTTATAATCCTGTTCTCGGGACAGGTGGAAATGAAGGAAGGCTCGACTTTAGCAATAACTTTATGCAGCGACTGGCAGAACTTTTTATAAATGGCGATCCGGATAAAACCAAAAAACTCTTTTCGTCCGCTGCCTTTAATACAACCTTGGCAGGTTAATTAAGGCCAAGATCGGTCAGTACAACCCTGGCCGTGCCGGTGGGTACAACCAGGGATCAGAAATTGAGACCAAGGACTTTAAAATAAATCCTTGGGACTTCATCCTTACGTTAGAAGAGGCACTTGTACTTGCCGGGCCTGTTGTTAGGCGAAACCCAACCGAAGAACGCTCTCGGTTCACTACGCCATTTACAGTCCAGTTTTCATCGGTAGGTTTTTCATCAAGCACGTATGGTGAAACCGGAAGGAAAGAGCTTTGGCTACCTGTTTGGCGGAATCCTACCACCTTCTTAGAGATTAAATATCTCTTTAGCGAGGGTAGATCGGCTATTGGTCGCAGGATGGCTCGTACAGGGATCGAGTTTTCGAGAGCTGTTGGAACTCTGGGAGTCGACAGAGGCATTGATTCCTTTGAGCGTTATGCTTTTCTTGAAAGACGAGGCCAGAGTTATGTGGCTCTTCCTGCGGGTCGAATTAAAGTGCGCTATAAACCCAGGCTTGAACTTTTGGACGAATTGGATACGGTAATCCGTCCTGCCTGGCAGTTCATGCGGGCTTTTAAGAACGTTCCGGCCACATTCCAGAGTGCTCGCCAGCAAATAGATGAAGCGATTTTCACCTGCTGTCAAAAATCCGACCCTTACAGTTTCAGTAATCTTGTAAGGGCCATTGGAAATTTAGAAAAACTCCTTGCTATGCGTGAACGATCAAAGCCACCTATCTTATACAAGCCTCTTTTCGGCCTCTCGCCTAAATGGGTAAGCTACTGCGACGATGGTAGCATTGAGGTTCGGATTGCAGCAGCCCTTGCTTCCATACAAAGCACCGGTAAGGTAGGACCGATTCGGAGCAACATGGCTGAGATCGATCCGTCAACTCCCTGGCGCTGGAGTAATGGTAAGGGGGATTGTCATTGGTTCGGAAACTCCTTGGCAGAGCGGTTGTCGGGCGTGCTGTCGCGCCGATTAATGGATGCTAAAAGAAGATCTGCTCCTTGTGTGCCGATTCAAGCTGCCCTTCCTATTTCCTCATATGACGCAATGGTCTTCCTATTGGGTCAATGCGATGACGAGAAAATCGAGGAGCTGTTATGGGGCTTTACGCTCATAAACTGGAACAAGGAGGGAATTAAAACGATAAAGAAACGCTGGAAGATCCCTCTTTCAGACCATCCGCTTTCACGATCCTGGTGCGTGCTTAAGCTTTTGCATAGTCCTCTGAAAGTCCAAGATATCATAATAAAAATGGAACCAAGGATAGTTCATCTTCTTATGGCAGATCGCATCAAAGATGCATGCGATGTGGCTATCCATAGATTGCATGTTTCTGGGCTTTCTCCATTTATTGCAAGGTATAGAGAAGAGCTTGATCCAAACAGGCTTTTGGCCAGCCTATTAATCCCTGTGAGGGATCAGTGGAGGCTGGAATCTCTGGTTCTGGAAGAAAAACCATAAACAATTGAATAGAGGTGTCAAAATGTTTGAAAAACTAAAAGGTGCAAAACGCTTATTGATGGAAGTAGGGCTTGTTCCGGTGCAGGGCAATCGGTTCCAGCCCACAGGGTTTCCTGACCTGGGAGCAGCCACTTATCAGCTTTCAGACGGAACCCGAATGCTACTGGTAGAGTCAGCACAGTCCATGGCTAATCGCCTTGAAAGCTGTATTGTTGGTCCGGACAATGAGCTTATAGATGAACTTTCTGGGCTTTCTTACATCCGTGTCAGTTTAACAGATGCAACCGAAACAACCACGAACTCTCTTGCTGAGGCCCATAGGATAAACTCGCCTTTCATCATTACAAACGAAGATTTTCAAATTAAGTTCATAGAAGCTGCGGAGTATGAAAAAAATAAACCTATCAAATGGCATAAAGTCGCCAATGCCCTGTTCAAGTATGATGTCAATTCTTTACTGCATGGAGTATTTCTTGCCAATCTCGGAGACGGACGCATTAAAATGCCCCGAGCCCTGTCTGGATTCATCGAGGCTAAGAATGCACGTGAAGCCGTGTCTGGTGGAGTTAAAAGCAATCTTATCGATTCTACCGGTAAACTCCGAGCTAAGAATTATGATAAAGATGTTTATGGCAACGTTCCATATCAGAGAGTTGAATACACTGCAGATGACATCATTGCCTATTTCAATCTCGATATAGGTCTCTTTGAAAGTTACAATCTTGGAAAAGACGCCGTTGACCTCTTGGTAGCCCTGAGTCTTTACAAGATCCGAGCCTTTCTTGAAGAAGGTACAAGGCTCCGCACAGCCTGCGACTTAAAAGTAAAAGACCAATTGAATATTACCGAACCCCAGGATTTCAAGATTCCGAGCAAGGAAAAACTCTTGGAACATCTAAAAGGTAAAATAATGGTGTGTAAACCCATGTTTGCTGATCCTCCGGTAACAGAAATTACCACCGGAACAGTTCTAAAGAAAAAACAAAAAGAAGAGTAAGATTGGTGGTTAACATGTTTGCAATAGAGTTACAATTTCCGGCTGGAAGGTATCATGCGACACCCTGGGGCCGCAATGTAAACGAAGGAGAAGTGGAATGGCCGCCTTCACCCTATCGTCTTGCAAGGGCATTGATTGATGTCTGGAAGCGTCGAAAGCCAAATTGGGCTCAAGAACGGATGCAGCCCCTGCTGGAAGCTTTAAGTTCTGTACCTGTGTTTTTTCTCCCACCCGCTACAGCTGCTCACACTCGTTCTTTTCTAAGTAGTAATCAAAGAGATCCATCTAAAAAGCAACTCGTATTCGATGCCTTTGTTGCTCTGGATCGCAGTGTAGAAGTCTTGATGGGTTTTCATTCTGATCTTACATCAGATTCTATTGAAGATTTGGGAACGCTTTTGAAGGAGCTCAATTATTTCGGTAGGTCTGAATCCTGGGTTCGCGCCAAGGTCTTAAAAAATGGAAATGGAGTTGAATGGAACTGCGTTCCTTTGTCCTCTGGATCTTCAAAAAATGCGAGTGAAACAGTTCCAGTAGCTTGTCTCTTATCGGCAGAAGAATATCACAACCTGCCTTATAAGCATGAAACGTCTACCTGGCTTAAGGCTATCTGCATGACTACGGGGAATCTTCTTTCAGAAGGATGGAGTGACCCGCCTGCATTGCTTTGGGTGGATTATATGCGAAGAGAAGACGCTCTTCGTCCCTCAATGGGAAAGAGACCGACGCCTATTAAAAAGGATTTTCGTTGTGCCAGGTATTCCCTTAACTCAAAAGTTCTTCCAAGGGTTCAAGATACAGTGTTTTTTTCTGAACGCATCCGATCTCATGTTATGGGGATTCACAAGCGTATCCTTGATAACGATCCAACTCTTGTTTCTCAAAAGTTCAGTGGTAAAGAGGTAGATGGTACACCTCTAAATGGACACAGGCATGCTTTTTTTCTGCCTTTGGATGAAGATGGTGATGGTAGACTTGATCATTTAATCATTTATGCCGCTGATCCATTTGACAACTCTGAGTTGGCTGCTTTGGATCGACTTCGATCTGTATGGCAACCTAAAAGACTACCGGATGTAAAGTTGATTCTTGTATCATTATCAGCAGAGATACCAGAGCAAAGCTCTAAACAGTGGGTCAGTACCACTCCGTTCGTTACATCGAGACATTACAGGAAAGGGCGAGGCACTTTTGAAGAGTGGCTGACCAGCGAGATATATAGAGAATGTGCTTTTCACGATCTGCCACAGCCTGCAAAGGTACAATGGATTCCACATACTCTTGGCACAATGCACCCGATCCGCTGGATGGAATTTATACGTAACCGGAAACATAGATCACAGCTGAGTGGTTACGGCTGTATTCTCAGCTTTGATAAACCTGTTGCTGGGCCATTTGCTTTGGGATCTTGCTGCCATTTTGGGCTGGGCCTCTTTGCACCATATTTTGAACAGTGATAAGTGCGAACCCTAAGCAATCAAGTATTCATGGGGGGATCGCGATTCAATAATATCAAAGGGAGATGACAAATATTAGGGTAAACGGCTTTAACATTATCCGTACTGCTGGCTGGTTCGCGCAAAGTGTCTTAATAATCATTTATTTTCAATAACCTACGGACTAAGAGTTACACCGAGGTGATAAACCTCGGCTCCATTGAAGCTCTTCGTGCAGGCGAACGTTTATGTATGGCTGGGGTTACACCGAGGTGATAAACCTCGGCTCCATTGAAGCTTGGTTAGTCTCCACAGGTCAGCGTACAGTTCCTGTTACACCGAGGTGAGAAACCTCGGCTCCATTGAAGCGTACAAACACCCAGCTCATATTTTTCGAGCATCCGTTACACCGAGGTGAGAAACCTCGGCTCCATTGAAGCGAGTCTAACATGAAGACCGTTCAGGCTTGGTCGGTTACACCGAGGTGAGAAACCTCGGCTCCATTAAGAACCTTGATCACAGCATCAAAAGCGTATTAGAATGTATAATGCCATTGTTGATGTTGCTGTTGTGTGATTTCAGATCAAAACCTGGTGTTCTTAAATAAAAGTTGACTTGACACTATCCAGATAAAAAACCAACCCCATGAAAGACTTATTAACCAAAATCGTACAAGCAGTGGTCGACAACCCGGAACAGGTTAGTGTTTCTGAACTTGAAGCCTCCCATACAACTGTATTGGAACTCAGAGTTGCTAAAGAGGATATGGGTAGGGTCATTGGGAAACAGGGCCGAATGGCCAATGCTATCCGGGTTTTATTAAGTGCAGCTTCTGGAAAGGCTGGGAAAAGGCATATGCTTGAGATTGTTGAGTGATAAAGTTGTTCCTAATTGGAACAAAAATGAGACGTCTATATTATCTTAATATTGAAGGCTAACCATGATTAAATTTAAATCTATTACTAAATTGATTGATTCTATCAATACGGATTTGAAGACTTGGGAAACAAAAACTAAGCCTTGGTTTCGTGGTGAATCAGGAAATAAAGCGCCATTATGCCCAAAAATAGCATATTGCCAAGCAAACGAAGAGAATTACTTGTTACAATCGTTCCGCAGACAGGCTGGCGGACTTGCAAATGTGCCTGATCGTCAACAACAGGATTTATGGCTTTTCCTATCACAGCATTATGGGGTTCACACCAGATTACTTGACTGGACAGAGGGTGCATTGCTGGCTCTTTACTTCGCAATCAATAGAGGAAAGCCAAACCCAAGAATCTATATGCTAAATCCACAGAACCTTAATAAGTTGTCTGGTTCGAAAAACATACCCCCTAACTACCCTCTAAGTTTTCAAAAAGGTGGAAATTTATACGTTGCTCTTGCTTGGCAGAACCGTGAACTCAGTCCTATACAAAAGAAGCTAAGAGATAAAATCGGTATAAAACAAGACATTCCGCTTGCATTTCCTGCAACATATCAAGACCATCGCATGATTGCTCAACGTAGCTGCTTCACTATTCATGGGACAAAGCTATACCCTATTCGAGACATTCTTTCAGGACATGGGATAAAAATATCCGATTATTTGTTTGAATACGAAATAGATGAAGATGCAAAGGATTCCCTTCTAAGAGATCTTTCAATATTAGGCATATCTGCTGCCACAATTTTTCCAGATTTAGACCATTTAGCGCAAGATTTAAACTCGGACATTAAATCCTTCAACAAGGCTAATTTAGCCGATACAAAAAGCCTTGAGCCTGAATAGCGTCATTAAAATTTCAAATATCTCTAACAGAACAACATCTCATATATAAACAACAGGAACGTCAAAACGATTACGTATCTTCCGTGAGGTTTCGATACCATCCAGCCTTTCATACAGATCCAGATCCATCACAATCACATCCGGGCCAGAATACATTTAACAAGCATACGTAACAGGAATATCGAATTTAGAACGGATCTTTTTTGCGGTCTCTAATACATCGATTTTAGTGTATAAATCTGGATCAAGAAGAACAATATCGGGACAATTCTTCTCTATCTCCGATAAGATTTGATCTTTGGCAGAGATAGAAGAATCTATCTTAAACCAATCGCTGATAAACCTGTATCTGATTTTATGATCAGCTCCCTCATCAAACATCATTATTTTTAATCCTTCCATATAATAAGATCCCCCCATTCGGTAAAGTTTTCCAAATCTGTTATCCAAAATCCATGCCAAGGGGTTACGTGGATGGATGGGAACCTTTGTGAAGTATTGTCAGCACTGGGTTCAGGGTTCATGCTATGTGTTTATAGATGAGTGACATCAGAACTGGCTTGCCTATTTTTCTGTGCACATCTGCACATGGCTATAGGCACATGACACCATTATTGAATTCCATCTCTTGGCATTTTGGTTGAGATGAAGCACTTTGTGTTAATTGACATTCATTCAATAATCTTATATGCTTTTGATATATATAATAATTCAAGAAGCCGTAAGGAGGGAGTATTCCATGAATAAGATGATACTTATAGAGGAACTGAAAAAAGAAGGTGACCTAACTACAAATGAAGCAAAGAGAGTGATTGGTCTATTTTTTGATGAAATTTCCAATGCACTTGCTAATGGTGACAGGGTTGAAATTCGGGGGTTTTGCAGCTTTTATGTCAAGCACTACAAGGCATACACAGGGAGGAACCCAAGGACAGGTGAACAGGCCCGGGTTAAAGCTAAGAAGCTTCCGTTTTTCAAGTGTGGGAATGAATTAAAGGAACGGGTAGATTATCAGAGATGAGAAATAAATGATTGGAGAGGATTACATGCATAAATTAAAATTAATTCTCATTGTACTGGCAATTGTAGTGTTGTCTGCAACATCGTTTGAATGCATTGCACAGGGGCAGGTTACGAGTTTTAATACCTATAAGAGCTGTGTCGATGATTCAGACTGTGGTGATGACGGATATTGCGTTAATGGTAACTGTCAAAGAGGAAAAGAAGAACAGGGCTGTGTCGATGATTCGGATTGCGGTACTGGCAGATTTTGCGTTAACGGTAGATGTCAACGGGTAAAAGAAAAGCAGGATTGTGTTGATGATTCGGACTGTCTTTATGGTGGATATTGCATTATGGGTATATGTCGTATGAAAAAAGGCTGGTGGTAATAGTTGGTTTTATTAAAAGACCTTAATATGAAAAATGCCACACATCTTAAATCAGGTTCAAAGAGTTTATGAACCACCAATTGAACACAAAAGGAGAAAACTAAAATGGAGAAGTTGAAAAAGGATCTGGAAGCCATATTGAAAACTCTCAATGGATTAGTTCAGAAGGTTCAGAAGTTGCAGGAACAGATTGGTGAGCAAGCTAAACCCACAAAGAAACCAAAAGCTAAAGCTGTGAAGAAAAAAGCTGTGAAGAAGGCTCCTGCAAGAAAAGTTGCTGCAAAGAAGGCTCCTGTAAAGAAGGTTGCTGTTAAGAAGGCAGCACCTAAAAAGGCTGTGCCAAAGAAAGCTAAACCTGCAACTGCTGCTGATACAGTCCTTGCAATTATCAACAGATACAAGAAAGGTGTTAACAATGCAGCCCTTATGGAAAAGACAGGCTACAACCAAAAGAAAATATCTAATCTGGTTTTCAAATTGAGGAAACAGGGCAAGGTCAAGAGTGTAGCTAAGGGTGTGTATGTAAAGGCATGATGATGGAGAAAATATGGTATCAGGAATTAAAGCATATAAAGTTAAGGATTTCATCCGTACAACCCAGACGGGAAATATTGATATCAAACGGTCAAAAGAGATTGTCAGAGACCTTGCTAACGCTGCAGGATCTCATGCTGATCACAATATTCTGATTGATATGAGAGAAACTACTGTCTCTGTGTCAAATATAGTAGACATATTGGAAGTAGCTCGTGAGTTTGGGAGCTCTGTATCCTCTTTCAAAAATAAGATAGCCAACATTGTACCTGATGATCATGAACGCATGGTAATAGCCCATCGTTTTAAAGCCTGTATGGATATGCAGGGGTTTGAATGGGAAATTTTCACCGATTATGAAGGTGCAATTGAATGGCTCTCGGAAACAGAAGATATTGATCAAACAACCCGTTAGCCCATAAGAGGATAACAAATGGCACGAAAGTTTGATGAGCTTATAGGTTCCAAAGTTAACAAATTTTGAGTAATCGGCTTGATTTTTTTAAAAAAGTATGTTGAAATTTAAGTAATCAATAAAGGTCTGCCCTTAATTGGCTGACCGGTTTCGTTCTGAAGGAAGGATCTATTTGTCAAAGTGGCAACCTGCAGTCTGGAACTATGAGAATTTTTTGAAAGGAGGGTGTCACTATGACTAATGGAACTGTAAAATGGTTTCACAGCAGCAAAGGCTATGGCTTCATTGAGCAAGAAGATGGTCCGGATGTATTTGTTCATCATTCAGGAATTAATGCAACTGGTTTCAAGGAGCTCAATGAAGGTGACCGGGTTACCTTTGACATAGAGCAGGGTCCAAAAGGACCTGCTGCAACTAACGTCACCGTGGTTTGACCTACCGTTTTCAGGATAAAAAAGGGCATTCTCCAAAATATGAGGGATTGCCCTTATTTTTTTAGTAAAGGGAAGATGTTGAAGTTCTCCAGTCTGTCTTTGATTTATATGTCCGAAGTAAGGTTAATCCAGAGGATGAGGAATACACCAATATAATGCAAAGGTTGTGGAAGAGATTAAGAGAGACTCACAGATTGAGGGTTGTGAAATGAAGATGTCAGTAGTCTATTCACTAATCCCCATTCCGCTAATATTACATACTCTTGGATTAATCCTACTGGCTTATTTTTCTTGGGCTTCAAATTCAACCACATCGAACATCATAGTATCGATTTTATCTTTAGTATGTATGGTTTCTGTTATATTTTCGATAAGGAATGAAAAAGCGTATACAGAGCTTAAAGATCGTGCTGTAGATGAAAAACATATACAATATGAAGAAATAATTACTTTGATGCCAAAATATTACCTCGTTTCACGATTGGGTTTATATAAAATTCTGTTATTATTGTACCTTGGAGTCGGTATTTTTCCATGGATAAAATGAATCATTACAGAAATTTAATACTCCTTCTGACAGCCCTACTACTCGCAATTCCAGTACTGGCTATTCCCGGCCAATACAAAGTGATCCGGGTTGTTGATGGTGATACAGTTGTCATAAAATATAACGGAAAATATGAAAAAGTTCGTATGCTCTGTGTAAACACTCCAGAATCCGTCCATTCAGACAAAAAGCAGAATATCCCTGCTGATAGTATGAGAAATCATTGTTAGAATTAAAATATTCTGCATGTAAATGGAATACTAAAAAGTGAATGAGATCACTAAGAAATTGCCGAAAAGTGTTGACCAAGCCGTTGACAGACTTACTTCTGAATTATCTTTTACAGAAAAGGCAATGATAGTAAACAAGTCAGAGGAAGAATTGATTGATCTTCAATTTACATTGGGGGAAGATATTAGAAAAGAATATCGTTTAGATGAGAATGATGATTTGATGGAATCTTGTCGTTTTATATCTAAAGTTGATGAAATTAATATTGGCCATGCTTCTTTTATAATAATATTGGAGTTGTGGAGAAAATTACAAACGATCTTTATTTTTAAGGGTGTTGATAAATAAATGGGCGTGGTAGCTATAATACTTATTTCAATACTTTTCGGTGTGCTGCTTTATTATCTGGCTGGTAGGAAAGGTTATAATAAACAGTTTTGGTTTATAATGGGATTTTTTTTCGGCCCTTTTGCCCTGCCCTTTATCATTTTAGGAGAAAGAAAGGAACAGCATGGAAACGAAACCGACACCGGACAAAACTGAAACTAATCAGCTAAACATCTGAATGAATGGGTTGGAGGGAATGATGAATTTGGTTGAACACTGCAGAGACAGAAAAATCCACACAAGGAACATAGAAATCTCTACCTATGAATATGATGAAGAGAATATTGTCGTTGAAGGTATCCTAAAAGATGATCTTCTAATACCCATCTATGTTTCAGGGAAAGAACGAAAGCCCCACTCACCACATCACATGATTATACAGATGCTCATTGAGTGTTCATCACTGACTATTAAGGAAATAAATGTTGAAATGCCTACCATCCCCTACGAATGGTGCAAGGAAACATCAGACAGCCTTGATCCCATTAAAGGATTAAAAATAGAACCGGGCTTTTCATCTAAAGTGAGGAAGATTTTACGTGAAAGTAAGAGATGCTTACATTTGACGACACTTTTAAACGCAATAGTACCGACTGTAATGCAGGGTTACTGGACGTATAATGCCAGAAAGCCAAGTTCCGGTAAGGTTTCATCTGGCATGATTGAAAACTATCTCATTGATACATGTTGGGTCTGGAGAAAGGGTGGCCCACGTATAGAAATGCTGGATAGCTCTAAAGTTTAATATGTCCTGAAATAAATTATTTCTAACAATGGGTGCATTCAATATTGTTCTGAAAAGGAAGCATAATGGAAAAGAAACCGACCCCAGAGAAAACTGAAACTAAAGAGCTAAATATCATGCTACCGGAAGAATTGTTGGAAAGGGTACAGGCCCTTTGTGCTGAAAGAGATATGACGATTCAGGATTTTGCAACTGATGCTATAATAGAAAAGTTAGAGCTTGCTCACAAGGAGAGAAGGAAAAAAAGGAGACTGTAACGGGTACAGATTGAAACCTATGGGAGTGGTGTAATGCCACTTAAAACAATTTGATACATAAAAAAGTGTTTTCATGTTAAAATAATACCTGTTATGAATATTGGTAGGTTGTAATAATGATCACATCTGCTTAAAGGAAATCATACTAATGAAATTCAAACTTACCCATATGATTCTTGCAAGTTTTATCTTATCCGGGCTCTTTATTTGGAATTGTGCAAAGCCTGATAAAACTAAAGCATTGAAAAGCAAACCCGAGTTTTACTTCAAAATGGAATCAGTAGAAAAAGGCCGCTTTCTGATAAAAAAATTAGGATGCAACGATTGTCATACCCACGGATACTTACAATCAAAAGGGAATATTCCAGAGAACAAATGGTTGACGGGTGATACCATCGGATGGCAAGGCCCTCAGGGTACTTCCTATGGATTAAATCTTCGACTATTATTCGAGAATCTTAAAGAAGAGGAATGGGTAGAAATGGCAAAGACATTAACCAGCAAGCCTCCGATGCCACACACCATCATTAATGCAATGAACAATGAGGATCTTAAAGCGGTTTATTGGTTTATTCGATACCTTGGCCCAAGTGGAAAACCTGCTCCAGCCTTTGAACCACATAGTTAATATCCACCCATAAATGGCTTTACGGCATTGTTTTTTACAGTCGCTGTTTGCTCAATGTTGTGGAAGCAATATAAAAAGCATATCTTGGAAAGTTGAGTATTTTCCCACATACCATCCCCATAACCACACATCCGGATAACCTTAACAAACCTCTACCAATTGACAGATCCAATAACTGTAATTATTTTTCTGGTATGTTAAAAATTATTCAATCACACAGATATTTCTAAGATGGAGGATGCTATGCTTGAAATTACAAAATCAGCTAAAGATAAGATTGCTGAATATTTTAAAGATAGAGAGATCGAACCAATCCGCATCTTTTTAAGTGCAGGAGGATGTGCTATGCCATCACTTGCCTTGGATGTGGATGAGCCAAAAGATACAGACACCGTCTTTGACATTGACGGTTTTAAATACATTATTGACAAAGAGTTATTGCAAGAAGCAGAATCGATCAAAGTTGATTTTTCTGAGTTTGGATTTCAATTTGATTGCTCATTAGAGTTTGAAGATGAATGCACAGCCTGTGAAACATCAGGTTGTTGTTGCTAAGAATTCTGAGCATTAAGAATTAAGGGTAACACGAAATGTCCTGAACTATACTTAATTTGACAAGGGGCTCTGCATTACATCTGCAATACAATTAGGAATTGACATTTCAAGGGAGTTGCACCGGCCCATTTTATTCTTATCTTAAATACATTAGTCGGAACTCACCTATCACAGGATTTTACCTATGCCATTTGTTGAACTGCCGGGCATAACGGGAAAAGTTTATGTTCCCGAAGTACCGCAGGAAGGCTCAAAAAAGCATTCGTGCAAGGATTGCTATTTCTGCCAGATGTGTAGTGACGATAGGTGCAGATTGTGTATTGGCCCAAAAAACTGCAAAAGCCAGAAATCTTCTGAGAAATAAATATCTTCTTTTGTCTCATTTCCCCCTTGATTTACTTTCAATACCATCCCAAACAACACACCCAAAAACCTAAATCCCTCATAATCAATCCTTACAACCAAATCCACATTGTCATGTTTCTGAGCTTATCCCTGTCGAATTAACCCTTTATTGATGATCTTGGGTGAATGGAACTGCTGATATCTTTTATTGGCTCGTTATATCTTTGATTATTAATGGTTTATGGGTGTTTGTTAAAGTGTTGGTGGTGTGCAAAAAGTGCAATTATTCAATGGTTCTATGGAATTTCTGGGGGGCTATAAGCTATAATATCGTCCTATGCAAACGTGACATATAGACGATAAAATATGGTAAGGGGAATGATTGTTCTGGTGAACGGCTTGCACGCAAGAGGGAGACAGAGCAAAGTCCATCTCCCCCTGAAGGTTTATGGTGTTTTAGTCCTTAGTAACTGGTTTCATAAATTTATCAGCCGTCCAGTGTTTCAGTATGGGATTGCCTTCTGCCGGGATGAAGGAACCCCTTACTTCAAATGGAAGATTGTAATTCTCCAACATGTTAAGGTAAATTGTTCCATCTGTAACGGAATCACTAAATGGGCTATAATATTCCTGTTCCCATATGGGTTGGGTTGGATCATATTCAAATTCAACATCCAGTTCCCTTTCAAGTTCAACCTCAATAAAATGCCTCAGGGATTCGACCTCATCAGAACTAAAAAGTTGATTAACACAAACCTCAGATAGCCTCTTGTCTTCTGGAGTCATGTCATTGTATCCTTCTATGATCTTGCCATACTGGAAACCATCCCTTACCTTGTCAGCACGATACCACCAAACAAGTACACAACAATCTCTATTGTCAAAAGAAGGCATGGGTGAAAGTACACTAAATAGTTTATCTATTTTGTTCATTGAAACTCCTCTGTTATAGGTTATTATTTGAAGCCACCAATATGGCTCCTCTTTTGCCTTTGTGTTTAGATTTACGGAGGGCTTCTATTTTTTTTCATCATCAATCTCCTTTCAAGTTTATGGTATTTTTTTGTAGTCAGTTTTGTAGTCAACTCAAAATAGGGGTTAAATCTATGATATTACTCATCAATCACAATATTGTGATATAGAGAAAGTAAAAAACAACTCTCTCCCCTTATATATATTGTGATTCCTTAGTTATCACAATAAGTTAGGGGTGATTTTAGAGTGACTACAAATGTGACTACATAATTTATCGTACAAGTTTCCACCTCTTCTTTTTCTTGCTCAATTCTATTTCTTTAGCCTTCACAAGATTCTTCAAGGCATTATCATAAGCCCACAACCCAGCCCTGTGAGCATTTACTTTCTGCTTCAGTTGATAGTCTTTTAAAGCTTTCCTCTTTAAGTGACGTCTGATCTTTTCTTCCATCTTTGCAATACCTGTATCTGCATCTATGGGATCATAGAATTTTCTCACCTCAAGCTGCCAATCACATAGCTTTATGACATTTCGGACTGTCTCTTCATCGACCTCATTTTTGAGGTCATTGACAGCAAGCAATGTCATAAGTCTCATGGCATATGTATCCAGACGTTTTGCATGGACAGATCTTTCCATACTCATGTACCAGTTGTGGTAGATGTCATATGCACCTTTTGTGATATCTAATTCCAAATGCCCACCAACATGCCGAAGGATTTTATCCAGCTTTTCTTTCAGTTGGAACTTGTCCATGCCAGAAATCTTTGCAGGGAACGAATGTTTACGTTCTGCAGTCCCCGGAACTATAAAAAGCCGGTTATTAAATCCGATATCTGTAAAGGACGAATGCCAGATCCTGTCGTATGTTTGAACAGTAGATGCTGTCAGCAAGCTGAGATGAGCATCTTCAAGTTTGACTTCAGATGACTTTGTCCTGCTCTCATACCAGTTAGATTCAAACAGTGTGTTCACACATGGCAATAAAACGGATGAATCGATTTTGCACTTTGAGACAAACTGCTTGAACTCATCAAGGCTTAGAAGCAGACCATGCTTGTTCTTTTTAAGTATTTTCTGAAGCCCTTCAGCACTATTAACCCCTCTGGAGACTTCAAAGTAATTTGTAGCATCCATGAAATGTTCTATTGTCTTGTCCAATGACGTAGACTTCCTTTCATCTGCTGATTGTCCCAAGAGAAGTGTATACAGTCTTGGTTGAGGTGCTATTTCACTGGCAAGTGTAAGACGTTTTGACAGGACTGTTCCAAGACAGGTCAGGTAGGACATGTACAGAAACTCTTTAGGAGTTTCAAGATTTGATCCATACACATCAGCAAAGGAACCAGCAGCACCAGTCATCACTTCAGATGGAAAGGTTAATGTTTGTTCTTCATCCTCTTCCGACTCTTCCGATTCTGAGTCATCTTCAATTTTGACATATCTCTTTGCTTTCTCAATACGGCCCAGCAGCCATTGTTTCTTTGATGCCCCTTTTTCATGGTACTTTTCACCAATAGGACAGGTGTCGAATATCTTAAAAATTTCAGTTTCAGAGATACCATTTCCAACAAGAGCATTGACAACACTCATGATGGCTTCAGATCTTCTTGGAAAATCCTCACCCTCCCTGATCAGCTTTTTGGTTCCAACTGATACAGGAAGAGAGTCAATGTCGATGTCTATGTCACAGGTTTCAACAGGTTGTTTAATGGGTAAAGGTTTGTCTTTCTTTTTCTCACCACCGATTTTATTGTAAAGACGAACAACCTCTCCATTACTGTTTTCAATGGTGGAAGGGAACTCTTCCAGTCTTGCCCCGGTAACTGTAAAGTACCTTCCGGTGTCATACATTTCTATGTTGCCGGAGTTCTTTCCTGAACCCGGCAAAATACCTTTTGTAAAAATCTTAACCCCAGTATTTGAAGGGCTGATCTCACAGTAGCTGTTCAGATCCTTCAAGACTTCAGAAGCCCATTCTTCCATCTTGTCTGTTTCAGGATCATAACAGCCATCGAGATCAATCCCACAAAATGGATCATCTTTCGTGAAGACAAAACCTATTCCATCAATACCCTCATCTTTGTGGTTCTTATAATAGGTAACAGCTTCATCATAAGTTCCCCCATGAAGTAGGATTGCTTGTAGATGCATTCCAGCCAAGAATTGGATTAACCGGCAATTTTGTGATTTTGTTGTTATCCCTAAACACGGCCTTCCAAGCCACCCATTGCTTGTAAGATTTCAGTTCCTCAGGGACATTCTCCAATACCGGTGACTTAATGATTCCTTTATTAGTAATCATAGATTACACCCATCCCATTTATCAGTCTTTGCCCTGTCCATTTAATTGCCCATACTCTGTGTCTCGTTTCCATTTTGAACCTCCCGTTTATTGATAAGTGTTAATGTTTCAGACCCCATTTATTGATAAGCATGAAGGGTTTTGATTACCCTGCTGACTCCATTTCCAGTGGAAGATTTAATTGCTTCTGAATCTTTATTTCTCTGGCTTTTGCAATCAGTTGTCTTTTTTGTTCCCTTAGTTCATCTGATATTTTTCTTTTCTTGATTCCCTTGTTTCTTTTGAACCACTGTTTAAGTTGAAGGGATTCATCGATGTTAGGATCTATTCCTTTTACACTCTTTGTAACCCTGAACCTTACCTTGAGCATATCAAGGGTGAAATAATGCCAGAAGGTTCCGGAGTCGGCCTTTTTAGCAATTTTACGTTGCTGCTTTACCCAGTCAGGTATGTTCTTTTTGTTTATGCAAATCTCTTCATCCGGATACCAAAGGCATTTCTTGTTGTCCTCTTCCGATAACATTGGACACAGTGGTGCAGAACATCCATCATAGTTTTTACAGGTATTCCTTTTGTTCATGTGTTTTCCCCTCCATTAATTAAGTTGAGTTGTCCTTGATGCCAGCCAGTCCAGCAAATCCTCTGTCATGTAAACTACCTTTCTGCCCATTCTCATCCTCTTTGGCCCTTCTCCCAATGAATCATAGTTGGCCAAGGTTTTGGATGAAATCACTCCACCCAATAGCTTTCCCACATGATCCCTTGCGATGAAGGGTGGAAGTTTGGGAATTAATTCACTGAAGTCAATTTTTTGCTGCATAAGTTTTCTCCATAAATTTATTTCCTGAGTTCATTCTCAGGATGACAAGTACATTATATCATATTGAAATAATTATTAAAATTCCCCCTAATCGTAGAAAACAGTTTTCCAGAGTGGACGGAATCCATGAAGGCATTAATCTTTTTATTGACAGGGTTTTGGAGGTTGGAAATAAAAAAACTCCCGCGCAATAAACAGGAGTTTAAAATTTGTTTAGGGGAGTTTAATTCTAAAAGTGCTGGGTTTTACTATCTTTTGGGCCGTCTTCCGGGGGATCTGTCAGGGTTTAAATCTTTTATCCATTTACGGATAGTTTTCTCAACATAACTTTTTCCATCAAAAAGGGCATGGATCTCATCTTTATAAGTCATATCAACAATTGTTAATGTAGGATCTTCAGCCCAAAGTTTTTCAGCTACTTCTCTACATCTTTCTTTATGTATTTGAACTGGTCGCTTTTTCGTTTTTACTTCTTTATGATCTACCTGTTCAGCAACAATCTCAGGATGCTCAGATTCTAAATCCTCTATATTGGAAAGTCGAAATAAGAGATCAGGTATTTCTAAAACCTCTTTTCCTATCAAAGAAAAAATGACCTTAAGTTCAAGCTCATGTCCAAATGGATCAATAACATCCAATCCATGTGTGAACATAATAGAATGAATTTCACCCTCATGCTTTTGCCACCTTGCCATCAAACCTTCACCTCTAATGGTTTCAACATGTGGGATCTCTCCATCAACTTCTAATTTAGCTTCAATGTCTTTAATTTCATCAGAGCTGAACATATAATCCGATGTATCCCTATTCTTTTTAAAATCCTCTAAGACATCATCAATATCCACCTTATTATGATATTGATCTACCACATTTAAACCATGGGCCAGCATTATATATAATAGGTCTATTGGCTCAACATTCCATCTATCTGCCAATGCCTTTCCGTTTATCGGTATGGAAGGTTTTGTCATTTCGTTTCGAAGCCCCTATTATTGATAGATTTCTTTTTCACGGCATATGTATCTTTCTTTTATTGCCATGTCAAATATCCAATTAACCAATCTCATTCATCAATACACCATGCACCTCTTTATCCTCAATCCCCAAGTATCGCATCGTAATGGCAGGATTGGAATGGTTGTACCTCTTGCAGATTATTTCAAATCCAACACCATGGGCAGTACGCTGAACATAACCCCATGTCTTTCTTAGTGTGTGAGCACCATAATTGCCCTTTAGATTTATAGCCTTTGTCCATTTCTTTACCAATTTACTGACAGCCTGACTCTGGAGATGACTGCTGCCCTTCCTGCTGGCAAATACATAATCTTCATCTTCTGGTTGTACCTTTTCCAGAAAATTTCTTAATGCCTTGTATACCGTCTTATTAACCACAAGGATGTTGTCTTTGCCGGTCTTGCTCTCTTTGATTGTCAGAGTATCCCCAACCTTCAGATACCGTACGTCCCTGACTTTAAGCTTAATAAGATCACCAGCACGCAAACCGTTATTGACACCAATGAGAAACAACAAGTGATCTCTTGGATTCTCAGCAGTCAACTTTGAGATTGCCTTGATGTCTTTGATCTTTCTGATTGGATCAACTGCAATGCGATCACCTTTCTTAGGATGGTTAGGGTTTCTCTTTTTAGCCATGGTTTCTCCCCTTCCGATTATGTTTAGTTCATTGCTTAATATATAGCTTACTAAACATTTAAATGCAAGAGAAAAATGCAGATTGTTTGATTTTTCATGCAAATGGTTGATATTAGTGAGTTTGAGAGGATCTAATGAATGTTGAGTTTTATGATAAAGTAAACATTCGGTCTCGGTGGATGATTGGTGGGAATATTGGATTTAAAATAAAAAAGCAGTGCCAAATTAATGACCCTGCTTCAACCATCATTATCATTTATTCCATTTTACGAACCTCTTAAACTCATAATATAGCATTCTCTGTCAAAATGAATCGCTATACCTTTTGAGGTGGAACGCACCATGCTTCCTGTGCAACCCTTCAAACTCTTCACATACTTAAATTCTTCAATGCTGTCACTTGGAATGGTAAAATCCGTAATAAACCGTGTTCCTTCAGGAAAAGACGTTAAAGTATTTATGAATGCTCCTGAAGCAGATATGTCTCTGGTTTCAAGATCTAACCCCCTCTTCCTGTCTGTCGTTATTGGTTCCAATCTTACAGGGAGTGGAAGAATAAACCGTTCATATTGCCGTCTCTCTTTCATTGATAACTCCTTCGTGAGTGGGGTTCATAATAGAATCGAAATGAGATACAGATCAACCATCAGAACGAGAAGATCTTTAAAATGCAATATGGTATGGATGTTTGGATGTCAAATGAAAATGTTATGACCGGGGGGGGGCATGGCAGGGGGGGTGTAGGGGGGCCTGTGACCAGCACGATCATATATATACATACACTCTCACACACAGATTTCCCGGTTTTTAGTGATTAACAGAGGAACTGATACATCAGTTGACAGTTCAATTTTCAGAGTATGATATCACAACCTTCAATATTGCTCTTCCGGTTGCATATACATAGCAGAACTCACAAGGTCGGTTCAGGTTGTGATATCGTATTATGGTATCACAAAAAAATCAGGCCACTGATATCTTTTTTTCATTGCAGGTATCACAAAATTTTCCAGCCTCTGATAAATACAGTTTTTAGTACCTATCAGCAATTGAGGCCCTTTTCGATAAGTTGGAGATAGCACCGGTTTTGCATAAAATGGAAGAACCACAAAATGTAGATATTGCGAATCCATTTAAAAAGTACTTAAACATACCTTATGGTATGGTTGATAATTTCAAGGTTTCTGAATATTGTAGTTAGGATAATAATGTTTTTCAGTTTGTATATTCGAAGAGAAATGGCAGTCCGATATTTAATTAATTACATGCCGAAAAAAAGCCCTCTTGTTCTTTTAAATGGGAGGTTAGAAAATCCAATTATAAGTTTTATACCTTCAATATTTCTATTTGAATCCTCAATTATGTCAAGCCAGAAGTTACCAACATCTTGTGGTTGGTCCTTTATTTTAAAATTACAGATACATTGAGAATACCTCTTACGTCTTTTTACTGGACTATGACGATTCCAGCCAACGTTCCTTTCGGGATGTCTTCCGGTTTGGCATCGCTTCCAATGGGGTAGATATCCCAACCTGCCGAGGCTGCCATCTTAAAAACATCAAAACCGACAGCCTCCATTGATGGCCGTGATCTTAGCGCAACCCTGCATCTTTCCCCTTGTAAAGCACTACAATTTTCTTTCTGGCCGCAAAAAGTATGGCGACATGACCCGGCGGCAAAACCGAAAGCCAGATAATGGCCGTCATAAAAAGCCATTGACTCAATTTCGTTTACTGCTTTAAAAACTTCCTGATAGACCGCCACCCTTTCTTTGATGGTTGCCTTATCTCTCACAATAACCTCCGACGGCACATCTTTGATAAAAAAGATGGCCCACTCGTACTTTTCCAGATAGCTCCTTAGCTCGGATGGTTTGAGCGTATGGGGAGGACAATGAGCACACACGCCGTAGCCAAAACATCTGGGTATCTGACACTTTAGAGTAACTCGATCGTCCACCCAGATTTCCTCAGTACCGATAACTTTAGCATGGGTTGCTCCCAACTCGATAGCCTTTTTTCTATATCTTTCCAGATCTTGTTGAAGATGTTCTTTGGCCCTATCAACGGTTATTTTTCTTATCTTTTTACCCATAAATCCTCCTCATCTTTCTAAAGACACTCCAATAAAAATATGGACAAAACTTGAATTGAAAATAAAGCTTCTAAAAGCAGTTAATTTGTAGATATGTTGGATATCTGTAACAGCGCTGCTGTGGCGCGCGCGGGTTTTGTTCGTCCCTGCAGCATGATTAGGTGTGGTTATTTTTCGTAAAAGACTTCATATAACGAGGATGTCTCTTCCTTCTCTAATAAAAACTGGTCATCCTCAGGATAATATTTAGCTTTTTCTGGTCGATCGCCGGCAAATTTTTTAACCGATTCCATGGAATCCCAATAAGTCAGCAGTAAAAAATGAGCTACATCAGTTTCAATTTTGCGCAAAAATAAGAGTTTCTGCAAACCATCCACAGAACTATAATCTGGCGCTGCTCTTTCTTTCATGAACTCTGCGTATTCATCAGCTTTTGAAGCATCGACTCTTCCGTGCCACAGTCGTACTATCATTTTCATACCTCCAAAACGATTAGAAACTATCGCCTATCATTTTCAATATGATTCCGCCTAACAAGTAATTATACGGATCTGGATATCATCACATTTGTAATGTTATCCAGCTAAAATGCGGATCATGTCGCAATACAGATACATTGAGAATACCTCACTATATTCGGACTTGTCAAAACCTTTGATCTCTTGAATAAAAAAGGCAAACCCTCTGAAAAGGATTTGCCCTTATAAAAAACGATTTTGTATCGTTTTAACAGTATCAGAAATTCTCTTTAGTTTAGAAAAATGAAGTTTAAGCTTATCGATTAAACTGCATAATTTATTTCGATTTGACCTTGGTATCCATTTTAGCATTGAATTTAGCAGCATCGATTATGAACCTTTCGTGGGTTCCTTCAGATATTTTATCAATGCCATCATCTGCAACTATTGAAAAGACAAGTTTTCGGCCTTCCACCTCTTCCAACCTAACTTTTACAGTAACGGTTAACCCAGCAGGTGTAGCAGCTATATGATTGAATTTCACATCGATACCTACTGTTTGTTCACTGGGCCAATCTATATGAGGATTAATCGCTTGGATACATGTCCATTCAAACAATCCCACCATAAACCCAGTGGCTAAAACTTTCGGCATAGCCTGAAACTCGGGTGATTCAGGGAAAAGATAAGGTACGGTTTTGTTTTCTGGAACCTTGAATTTAAATTCATAGGTTAAACCCGGCTTTAAAGAATTTTTCATGGTTCACCTCCATCGGAAGATTTTTATTGTTCACCATCATTATTTCTGTTAACTGCATGTTAGTCAAATTAATTGTTTAAATGAATATAATTAGTGGAGCTTATTTTAATGGAATGGCAACAGATCATCGGATTCTACCATGTGACCAAACTCGGCAGCTTCACGAAAGCCGCCGAAGCCACGTTTCGTACACAGTCTGCTATTAGTCAACAGATTAAGAATCTCGAAGAAGAATTAGGATGTCAGCTCTTGGAAAGGATAGGTAAGCAGAAAGTACGTCTAACTTCTGCTGGTGAAAAGTTCTTTATATTTTCAGAGTCCATTTTGGAAAAATACAATTCTCTTACTGAGGAAATTGATGAATTAAAAGGCTTGCAAATGGGCCATTTAAGAATGGCTGCACCTTTTACAACCCTCTACCATCTATTCCCGCTTACGTTAAAAAGTTATATCAAACAATTTCCAAATGTTGAACTGACCATACTCGATCGGTCACAGCAAGATATTCTTGATCTCATAAAAAATGGGGATATCGACTTGGGTTTTGTACTGGAATCCAATGTCAAAACAGATATTACAAGTTTCGGATTTAAGATTTTAAAGTGAAATCGGAAAAAATTTATGGCTTCAATTTTTCAATAGTCCAAGACAGTATTCAAGATCGAAAATTTGATGTGCTTTATGGTCTTGGAAGCGGTTAAGATAATAATCTGACAACTCTTTTATCTCGATACATTTGTAAAAGATATTTCGGTCAATGTTAAGATATTTACAGATTTCATCAATAGGCAACGGGCGCTCCTTTTTCATTTTTCCGCTCCGGTCATTTTATGAGACGATTTGAAGATGGGGCTTGGCAATTCTGTTGCGTTGCCCCATCTTAAAAACACGATAAAAGCTTATCTAACCGGTATTAACTGAACCCTTCTGTTTTGGGCCTGCCCCTCCGGTGTGTCATTGTTGGCGGTCGGTCGTGCAAACCCAAAGCCCTTGGTAGAAAGTCCTTTGGGATCAATTCCATTATTATTGAGTTTACTTCATGAAGCCAATTGCTATTTCTACCCGGCGATTCTTACTACGCCCTTCATCAGTATCGTTGGGTGCAACCGGATTAATACTGCCAAACCAGAACAAAACGATGCGATCAATATCGATGTGGCTTTGTTGCTCCAGGATATAGTTTTTTACGTTTTGCGACCGCATACGCGAAAGCTTCAGATTGTATTCGGGGTTGCCTACGCTGTCGGTGAATCCGGCAAGGACAGCAAAGGTATCGGGGTTGTTTTGAAGAAAGTCAGCAACCAGTGTCAATTTGTCGCGACTGTCGAGTGAAGGATCTAACTGATCGAATTCAAACAGGACATTTTCGGGTTTGATACCGACGACTTTTAACTCGGAGACGGTTTTTACTTCAACTTTTGAGTTGACAACATAAAGCGCTCCGGCCAGATACACGGGTTTTTCATACACTTGATCAAATGGGACAACCCGGGAACACTCGTTTATGGAAGCAACCGCTTTCAGGACATCTTTCTCCAAATCACCTTTAGCAGTGCTGATAACGTAAAAACAAACATTATACTTTCAGCAAGCCTTCTTGCGATTTCCACCGGCTTCCTGGTTCCCGGCATACGACTATACATACCATCGGTGAATAAAAACACCACAGTTCGTCCGGAAAGTCCAGACAGTACGCCATCCAATTTATGAAGCCCCTGCTGCATTAAAGTTGCTCCCGACGCTTTTGCCGGCAGTTGGTCAATGGCAGCAGCAAATTTATCCCGGTCATATTTCTGCATCATGTAAACGGGTTTAAAGGGTGTAAACAAGTATAACCCTGCATTGTATCCCAGATCCGGAAGTATCTCATTTCTATCTTTTAATAGTTTTTTGGCAGCATCTAATGTTGTCAGTCCGGTATCTTTAAATGGTTCTTTCATGGAACTTGAACTGTCAAACATTACGATAAAATTGTCTGCGGTTTTAATGAGGATATCTTTGGTAATAATTTCTTTTTTGAAATCCTCGGCAGTGATAATTTCAAAAGCAAAAACTTGTGTTACTGTAAAGATTGCAACACTTACAATGATCACCAATAGCTGTAAAATTAGATTTTTTTTCATGTTTCTTTCCCCTTTTTACATTTAGATAATTTTTCAATAAACTTTTCACTTCCCCAACCGGCCGGTATGGTCCTCCTTTCTTTTTTGTTCTTGATTTTGTTGTTTATTTGAGAGCCTTTTATCAATTCCAAGAAGACAGGCGAAAATGTGATATCCATTCCGTATCTATTGACGGGCATTTGATGTAATACATTGAGGTTATCATAGGAAATCAAGAGCTTGATAACGTGACGAAATTGCAGTTAGTTCAACCGCTATCGTTTGGTGATACGATATTATGTTATCACAGAAAAATCAAGCAGTTGATACTTGGACGTTATTGCAGGTATCTGTATCAAAGCCTTGCGAGCTGAATTGGTGGTATCACAAATTTCACGCCAAACCCTAAACCACAATACTTTGTGTAGCTCTTTAAATAAGAAAAGTGTAGAATTATATCATCGATTCATGCTTTCTCATTCACAGGTTTGAGTGCATAAAGATGGCTGTTTTAAGATTTTCGATAGAGACAACTGCGTATCGTATACTTGGAATTTGCGAGGTCATAAATAGTCAGATATTAGAGCTGAAATCTCCAGTTTAGCTAATATGACGAATATGGTTATCTATATTCAAATCATATTGCCTTTCTTTAAATAAATTCCTTTTTATGATTTCAAGCAATTCATATGGGGACACAAGCAGTGGATGTCTTTATTTCAAGTCTTCAACGAGAGATTGAAATTCTTCGGATTGTGTTAGGATTTTTTTTGCCTTCTCCCTTTCCTGGAATCAAATCCCCGCCCCAACGCTTTTACGTTTTAAGACTCGTATCTTTTATTTTGTTCCACGTGCTGTCGGGGTTAAAGAGTTTCATTTTCAGGGCAGTATTCTCCGTGTTCTCTCCCAAGTCTTTCTGGTAAACTTCGCCAGCATGGCTCACGATAAATGTCATGATACCTGAAGAACCGTACTGAGCAGGATATGCCACCAAGGCAAACCCGCCGATCATCTTTCCCTTAACCACGTAATCATAATCACCGCCTTTCGCATTCTTCCCCTGGGCCTTTAGGATTCTGTAATAATAACCGTGGTAAGGAATTGGCCTGCCTTCCGATTGCTTGCCGCTGTAACCTTTTTCCTGGGCCACTCCGACGAGAGGGCCGAGGGGACTTTGCTCATCCCCTTCTTTTGCCTTCCAGTAGAGACCATTTTTCTTTCCTGGGTCACTCAAGAATTTTTGAGCATATGCCAGAACTCCATCATCATCCCGGTCTTTGACTGCATATTCTTTCTGGGCATCTACATAGGCCAGGCAGACCTGAATCACACTCAATTCATTCCTTCCGACCCTGCGGGCAAGAATCTCCTCCCTGCCTTCATTGGTGTCGAACAGCCATACCCCGTCTTTCTTCACAACTGGTATGGGGAATGGCCAATCGTCATTTCCAATATAGAGAATCACCTCGTTGGTGACCGCCTCTTCCAACTTATTTTTCTGTTCGTACAAATTGATAAATCGCTCGTGCTCCGCTTTGTCAGCAACCGGGTCCCCAGAGGAAATAAGATCCTCGCTCCCAGGCCCGAGAATAGCAGACAGAGTCTTTATGTCCTCGGTCTTCAATGCGTCCATCAAGGCCTTGACAGCCTCATCAGGGGAAGCAAAAGTCTTCTGATCCTGCAGCACCGCCAATGATGTTCCAAAGGTCACAGCAACCAACAAAATAGATATAAGAAGCAGCACCCAACGTTTCAACAGTGAATCCTGTTTTTTTGTATTTTCTATTACCGCCATGGCTTTTCCTCCATTAAAGTGGTCGTCTTGTTCAAGACCAGATATTAGCGACGTCTACCGCCGCCGCGCGAACCGCCGCTTCCACCTCTGGTACGTGAAGATGACATGCTTTCACGGCCCCGATGGCTGGATTCCCTCGTTTTACTTCCTCGTTCGTAGCCTCCGAAAGCGCTTTTGTCAGCCCGTTGCCGGGTTTCTGTTCGTTCAAATCCGCCGGTGCTTTTGCGTTGTTGAGCCTTGCCGCGGTCAAGCGAACCGGTATCCGAACGACTCTGAAAGTCCTTCCGGCCGCCAGCTGAACGGTCACGGAACTGATCCGCCCCACCCCTGGCAAGGTCCTGCCTTCCTGCCTCTGCACGGCCACGGAAGGCTTCTCTGGACTGCGCTTGCCCAGATGCTCCTCTGTCGAATTTCTTAGCCGTTGACTGGTCTCTGTAAGACACTCCCTTTCGGTGCTCCGGATTGTGCTTCCACGAACCCCTGCCACCTTCTCCTGCAGATACTTTGTTGGCGTACTTGCTTCGATCAATCTTTGTATTGATATTGGTGTTCCTGTTAATATTGATATTTACATTCCCACGTCCCCAGTGGCAACGTCCCCACGCATAGCCCCAGGCAGCACCAACTGCGACGCCAACTCCAAAAGAAAACAGGGCCGCACCGGCCACGTATCCAGGCGGATAATAATAATAGGGCGGATAGGCCGGATACCACCAGCGTCCATATACCACCGTCGGGTTGTAGGTTGGAACATAGACGATCTGAGGGTTTGATGGTTCTATAATGATCGTTTGCGTCTCTTTTTCAACAATGACTTTTTGCTCCTGATTCGTCTCTAAATTACCCTCTGCCTTGGCTTTTTCGCGAAGGCTCTGTGCCGTATCCATCACATCCTTCTGCTGCGCAAGAAAAGCATCTCCCAGTTTCTGCGTCCAATCTATCTTATCATTCATCATCTGCAAAACCTGGGGAAAGTTCACCAATGACTTGACACTCGGGTCCCAGTTTTGCTGCTCAAGAGCCGCGGTCAGGGCATCTCCCGTAAGACTTTCATTCTGCTCAACCCAACGGCCAGCCTGAACTACCTCTAAGGGGTATGTCGATGCCATGAAGATCTGGGCAAGAAGTGAATCCGGATAAAGCGCAATGGGAGCCAGTAACTGATCGAGCTCTTCTTGTTTGAAGGGCTTTTCTTTGCTTTCACTCTGAGCCACCAATGCCTGCGGCAAAACCAGCAAGAATGCAAGAGAAAGGGCCAGTGCTTTTGTTAACGGTCTCCGTATCTTCATAATTGTTTTCTCCCTTCTATATCAGGCCTTTGTTTTTCTGCAATTGTCCGCGGATTTTCAGCCTTTAAGACGCCAATTTCGATGATCGCATGTCCGAAGATATCTGTGAGATCTATGTTCACTGTGGGAAAAAAATAGTGCCATCTGTCATTTCTCCGTCAATGTGCCAACGTTCGAACGTCCATGAATCAGCCCAATCCTTCCCCTAACTTCGGCCTTGATCAACGGGACCTCGCCGACTGTTGTTATCTTTGCTCACTCATTTCTCATTCAAAGGTTTCTCCAGGTAGTACAGAAATATTTTTCGCTTATCTAATAGATCAGAACCATAGCTTGCCAGAACATATCAATCCTCCAATCATGGCGAACAGATGCGATATCATCGTACCACCAAGCACTAAAAATCTCACGGTCTCAATATTCTTAACTTGATGTTCTTTCGATTCTATTCCCCAATGTGCTGCCATTTTGGCACCCATCCATGCAACCATGCCTATCATTACACCAGACAAATCAAACGCGACCCCGATTGTAAAGAACAAGTTTTCGACAACACCAAGGGATAACGGAATTAAAATCCTGTATTGTGGATCCTCATCACCAATGAGTTTCCTAACTCTGCGGGCCCAGTACTGGTTAACAATTCCACCACATACCAAAGATACAGATAAGCCCACCGTCCATCTAAGTGTTTCCATAAATACTCCATGCAATAGACCGACATGCCAAACATTGCATGTTAACTATTCCGCAACATTTTGCTCCATTTTCGCTGAAACTTAACAGAAGTCGATTTATACCGATTGTCTTTATATTCTATTTTTTAATAAAATTCATTCATGTTATCTTTTTCTATAATAGTTTCTTTAGATCTTTATCAGCATCTTTTAGAATTTCGACAGGTTCTTTAACCTCAGTCTCGATGCCTTTGCCGATTTCCCTGGCCTCAGCTGCGTGGATTTTGGGATCTTCCAGCGATCCTTTGATATCGATACGGATTTTGGTCAAATCTTCTGCCGTTTTACCAACAATCGGTATAAAATTAAACGCTTTATTAACCGTTTGAAAAGGTACCAATATCGCCTCTATCATCAGTTCCTGATTGATAAGATCAATCGTGCCTTGACTGTTTACATTCATGGCCTTACTTTCGAAATCCAAATTATTGAGATTCAGCGTGCCCTTGGTAAATGAAGTTTGGGTTTTTATGCTCTGAAAGGGGATGCCCTCACTGGATAATTTTTCGATCATCCTACCCGAGAAAATGCTTTGGATGCTGGTCGTGGAAAGTATTTTGGTAAAAAAATCTCCAACTTTGCCAATCTTATTTAAAATTCCGGGACCGATCTCCGCATTCAAGTCTCCGTCAAGGCTGGCAAGCAACTCTTTGCTGCTACCGGTGTGGCCCCGCAACCGACCCTTAAGAGACATGGGTGCCATTGAGCGGTAATTTGTCAATCCCGAGAAGTGGGGCAACTTTTTCCAACGATAATGCGTTGATGTCCGGATCCACTGCAAATGGAATGTGGTCCAGATTCCGTAAGTCGGCAGAACCTTTCGTTGCAATGTGCCCATCATCGATTTCAAAATTTATGTCATAGTTTTTGATTACGCCACTTTCATAGAGGAGGTTCAGTTTCAAATTCTGAAATTGAAACCCCGTATATTGGCCGCGATCTACCTTCACCTGAAGGTCTGCGGTGAGCTTTCGGGCCAACGACGGCAGTTCAGCTCTACCAACTTTTTCTTCCGGTACAGGTTTTTTTTCCATCTGGCCCCCTTTATCCTTTGAAGGTTTTGACGAGGGCTTTCCAGCTTTGTCCTGCGGCAGCAACCGGTCCAAATTCAGATCGGATGATCTGATAAGAAGTTGCACTTTTGGCCTCACAGGATTTGATATATGTCCCGACAAAGCGATCTGCTGGTCATTTACCTGCACAGTCATTGTCTTAATATTGGCAGTGTTGCCGTTCAGCTCTATTTCGGCATTTCCCTTTTCAACAGTCAGATCAGACCCAGCCACCTGGAAACTTGCGTTGCGGGCTGTCACGGTTCCGTTGAGCCGACTTTTTGCAGGAGTGGAATACGGAACATTCACATCTAAATCCATATCGAGTATGCCGCCCAATTTCAAATCTTTCAATGCAGGAAGCAATTCTGCCAAATGGGCTAAATCCAGTTGTTTGGCGTACGCCTTGGCAGAAACCAGCATCTTAGGTGTTCCAATGCCAAAAAGCTTTCCAGACAACCGAACCGGTGCCTGATTTATCCTCGCAGTGATATCTTTCGCGGTGATATTCATTGCTTTTTTTCGGTTAAATTTGATTTCGCCCTGAAGGTTATCCATAACCACAGTTTCAGGATGGGCTTCCGCACGAACACCCTTTAACACCAATGAACCGTTTGCCGTCCAATTTTTTGGCTTGCGCTGATCATAATCAGCACTCATATTAATTTCGGCCAATCCCGTTAGGCTTTTCAGTCCGTGCTTTTTGAGTATCTTTTCGACCTTTGCATCACTGGTTGCGACCACCTGCATAGGTCCTTTGACTCTTAAGGCTACTTTTGGTTTGACCGGCAACATTCGCAGCCCGGATGTTAATGGTTGGCAGCGAGAGAGGCCCGAGCTTGGCCTGCACGTTGTCGGCAGTCAGCACATCATTTTCAAGGTTTACCCTGCCTGTTATTCCTTCAATTTTGGGCAAAGAGAGACGGAGAGGCACCGTGATATCATTTAAACTCGCGGTAAGTTTCACCTTTTGTAGCAGACGGGCAGGATCCTTTGGCAGCTTAGAAAGATGGATTTCGGGAAGAACCACTTTGCTTAATGTAATATTGCCGCCGCCCTCACATATCTCCCGAATGACACCCGCATTCGTTCCAAGCAGCTTCCACGGAATCAGGGGAATCAAATCGACCAATGGTAAATCAGATGAAAATTCAGCGCTTTTGATTACCGGATCTTTGTCCCAGCTATGTACATCGGCCCGGGCGTCCAATGAAAGGTTTCCGAGTTTTAGCCCTAATTTTTCTACTGTTAAATCGTATGGATCGAGCTTCACCTGATAGATAAGTGTTGTTTTTTGTCCCGGTAGCGCGGCTTCAAACAGAGATGGATCAGTATAGGTAATTTGGCTAAGATCAATCACACCCTCCGAATGGTGGTTTTTGATCAGGTCACCCTCGTAATGTATTTCTAAAGAAACACTGCCGGCGAGTTGTTTTTCAAGAAGACTGTTTTTCAAATACGGCTTAATGGCATCCATTTGCAGCGCAGTTATTACCGCTTTCAGCTTTAGGCTGGGGATTTTCAATTTTGAGGGTATCCGTCAGACCGCTAAAGCTTCCTTGAGTTTTAAGTGCTCCCAGACCTGACGTGGCTCCACTCCGTAAGGATAGGTTGAAGACCATTTCCTCGCCGGGAACTATATGGGTTGCCGCTATGGCAACATCCCTATACACACGAACTTGCGTTTGACCGGGAATCGTTAACGCGTCGTCAATCTCAAGTCGATCGACCTTTATAACCAACTTCTCTATTTCGATTTTAACCGGCAGCTGAAAACGGGCAGGTCTGGGGCTGACAGCAGGCAAACCTATATCTATAGGGCCGCTTGCCTTAGACGGCGGAGCACCCGGCTGGGCCTCAACCTGTGCCCTGGTTTCTTTTTCTTTGGGCTCCGATGTCAGTTTGTTGGCTGATCCCTGATCCTTAGGATCATTGGCCTTTCCGGGCTCAAGCCTTATTTTGACCTCGGAGCTTTCCAGCAAAAGCTTGTTCAGCACAACCTTCTTTTTCAGCAATGGAGGAATCGAAACATTGGTATAAATTCGGGACAGTTTCACATCGCCGGGAAAAGCCGAAGCATCAAGGATAGAAAATCCATCTATTTCCAACCAAATTCCGTGGGAAATGCCCCATGATATACTGCCTAATTTCACCCTGCCGCCAACGGCTTTCTCCACCTCGGAGACGATGAGGCCATTGTAACGGTTAAGATCTATCAGCTTCGGAAAGATAAGAACGACAAGAATCAAAACGATCGCAAGAATACCAAAAATAATGCCAAATTTTTTCCATCTGCGATCTTTCATGATATACACATTTTTTAAAGTAATGTCGTTGTTGTCAAAATAGTCAAAATCTGAGCTATCGATAGCATTGAATCCCGAGATTGATTAGGCTATCTTCACCCTTTTTTCATATTTCAGTATCAATTTGATTGAATACCTCAAATTGATTTGTTGCGTAATATTTTATCGGATTTCCCCCATCCTCAACAACATATATATTCACAAGGTCACCGGCGCTGATATCCGGCGTGTCGGATTTTTTAGATTCAGCAAGTTTCCATGCCATTCTCCATATCGCGATTTCTGACAACCATGGTCCATCATCCATATCCGGGAAATAATCCGTTATGATTTCAGAATCAACCTGCTTTTGAAAGCGAACTCGAAAACCTGCTCGTTTTTTCGTCCACCCCCTCGTCAATGATTTTATATGCTTCAGCGCTCTTCATTTATATCTCCTTAAATGGGTGTGAAGTGTTCTCCATAGAATAATGTACCTGCAGTTGAGGCACGGCCAAAGCAAATCCTTCCTGATCAAAGCGCAGCTTAGTCTTCTCAAGCAGTTCGCGAGTAACAACAAATGCCTTTACATTGTCTGTCCAACCCCGCCCCTGCAATTCCATAAAGCCTTTTTCAAGACTCATTAAATATACAACTGGTCGAGGCGTTTTATTCACCCGGGGATCCTCAACCATAATAGATTCTATAATCTGCTTGGCCTTCATTAGATCTTGATCGAATTTGATATTTACTTTAAGTGTAAATCTTCTGGTGGGTGTAAAATGGTAATTAATGATGTCCTCATTGAGGATCTTCCGGTTGGGGATAAACACCGTTTTACCGTCAAATGTTTTCAGGCGGGTGTTCAGCACGGTAGTGGCTTCAACTTTCCCCAGTAGATCTCCTGCTTTAACCGTGTTGCCAACCTTGAAAGGGAGCGTCGGAATGAGCGGACGAAACACAGCGATGATGCCCGCAGCAGCCAGACTGATAATTGTTAATATTTGAAGAACAGGCCTGGCGGGTAAGCCTATCTCAACAGATGCTGTGATTGCCAGTATGGCGATTATTATAATGCAAATGATATTGCGAACGACGGATGCTTGGGCAGAACTCAGGGGCAATTTGCTAAGCCCTCGCTTTAATGCCTGGTTTATCCATTTGACTGTAATGAGTCCAATGACCACAATCGCCAATGCGATTATAATCTCTCGCCCATGTTGCGCCATTAGGTCCACAACTTCATTAATTTTAACGATTTCACTATCTATATCCATTTTTACTCTCCTCGACTAAAAAATATTCAGCGGAGCGGCTCCCCCCATGTGCTGTCGGGATCAAGCGCCTCGTCTTCTAACATCACCGGGTCCGAATACCGGGTCGTAGCCATTTTCTCTTCCATTTGATGTTCTTTAATCATCTGGTGTAAACGCTGGTAGTCCTGCCCATCTCCCACATACATGCATTTGCAAGAGGATGTATCCACCACATACAAATAATGCAGCTTTTCGTTTTGCTTTTTGGCGACAACCTTCTTTAGAGGCAACGATTTGATAAAATTAAGTTTATTAGGGGTGTCAGCCGTACGCAACTCAAACCCGGCCCGCACAAGCAGTTCATCCATCTGAAGCGGCGACATCTTCTGGGTCCCGGCACAACCGATGATAAAGACAAAGAACAACATAACAAAAACTGTCGAAGTTGTGTTATTTCTCTTATTCTTAAGTTGTTTAATCATATTTGAAACCTCCATTAATAAATCTGATCGGTCGATCTTTATCCTTCACAAGCCATTGTTCCTCTCTATTTCGGAAAAAGAAACTGTAGTTGTACTCGCAATTGCCAATCAGCACCAGAGTCCGGCTTTTCCACATTGTAATATGCACTAACCTGGCCGTTCATCGGTTGCTTGCCAATCTTGAAAATTTTTCCGACACCGCCCCCGAAAGGAACCGTCCATCTGTTGCCACTGTCCGCCTCCCAATTTGCCGTGATAATTGGTGCAGATGTTAAGTACCATTGGTTCGCCATATTGTAATTTATAAAATACTGCCAGGTAAACAGATTCACATCCTGATCGCCAGAACCGGCAAAGGACCAAACGTTGCTGAACAATGATCCAACAACCCATTTTCCCGGCATTGCCAACAGCACCACCGAAGCTCCAGCGCCCCACTTGTCTGAACCCAGCGTATCATCTGTAGCGGTTGGTATCAGAAATACCGGTCCAACACCCCAGGTCAACTTGGGAGAAGCCTTGGGTGAAAAAAAGCCGGTAAAGGTGGTATCACCCAGCCCATTGATGCGGCCCTCACCACCGGTCAGGACATTCGGCTGAGATACGACTGGGAAAATTGTACGTGTAATCAGATTCCAGTCTTCACCAAGTGAAAAGGGCCAGACAGGCTGGATATTCAGGATATTCTGAGTTTCGTCATCCGGTCCGATGCCGAAGTTTGTGTTGTTCTGTAACGGCAGGCTGATCAAATTTGCAATGGGATTCTGGGCTTGCTTTGCAAGATCTGAATGACTTTGTTCCTGGGCATAAACGGGAGCAGTCGTAAATACCAAAAACATCAATAAGGTTATGAAGATTGCTTCTTTTTTCATTTTCATATTCCTCCTATTCAAACTTTCGGTTTCGCATATGAATCAATACGTTTTTCTTCAAGCAATTCCAGGCTGGTGATCTTCCAGGCGCCGTCCACAGGTTCCACGGCGATGTTGGCCTCGTACTGGTTTTTGCGGATGTGGATGTGTCCCCAGTGGCCCACCGAACCCATGGCAGTCCACTTGGTGCGGAACAACAGACCCAAGGGACGGTCGTCAAGGTGTTTGACATCGACATCCAGGATTTCGACCTCCTTTACACGGGCCCGGGCACCGCCGGCCTGAGTCACCACCAGGGATTTTCGGTTCTGTAAATAAATTTCAGAAAGCAGGTTCCCGCTGACGCTTGTGGCCAGCCGGTCATAGACATCTTCTTCTTCCCGGAAATCAAAGGACCGGTAAATGTTTTTGAGCAAACTGTTCAAAACAAAAACCGCATCCTTGTCGGTCATCTTTGGGGCCATGACAGCCGGTTTTGCAACTGCTACCTTTAAAAAGGGATGGAGCAGAACACTTCCGGCAATGAGCGCCAGCGCCAATCCAATATGAATCCCGATGGATCCAACATGTTTTCTTCGCTTCCTGACTCGCAACGCAACAGGTACTAAAGCCAGCAGACACAAGACGCTGGCAAGTGATATTTTCATGGTTGTCAGGGATTCGTCCAAC
>PVMK01156283.1_pt1 | contig 38439 bp, 32 predicted proteins | sample 1853481 | NCBI WGS metagenome assembly PVMK01 (sample SAMN08533507, study PRJNA380276) | Marine sediment metagenome, whole genome shotgun sequencing project.
TCGAAGTGACAGCAGATCGCATGGAAATAAGTTTATGTGTCTGAATGCAGGAAGATCATAAACCGACTGCCTGTGAAAACCGCTCGGTTTTAGGCGTCGGTTTATGATCTTCCTGCATTCAGACACATAAACTTATTTCCATGCGATCTGCTGTCACTTCGAGATCTCTAATTTACCGAAGTCGACACCAATATTCATTCCCCTGCCGGTACCGCTCAGGGCCAGCGAGATCTCACCCTTCGTGTAAACGGAGGCCTGGACCGATTTGACAACGCCTGCATGGGCTTCAGCAGCCAGGTACGCGCCGAAAATCTCATCGATATGAAGGACTTCCGAGAAGACGCCATTGCCATCGAGAATATCCATTTTGCCAAAGGTGAGGCCTCCACCGGTGAGATTGATTTTGACGTTGGCTTTCTCACCGTTATTGCAGGTAACCCGGCCGCTGCCTTCAGCAGTTTTGTAAAAGACGGACCACCCTTTGAGGTTAAACTTCATGTGGCACTTGGCTGTAGCCGGTGCTTTGTCTTGGGCGGCCACCACCGCTGAAAAACCGAACAGCATCGCCATCACACCGGTTATAATAAGGTTTCTCATAGAATTTATTCCTCTTTTTGCTTCACATTGAACAATTAAATGATATTGATTTGATTGTCAATCTATCGGCCATTTTTAGCATACACTTTAGATTGAATCCCAAGATGAACTCAATATATGAGGATCGGATCAATATGAAAAAGCCTTTTTCGGTGTTGGTTCTAATTTCGGGCATCAGAAATTTGCATAGTTGTAAACATTTTCTTGTTATCTCGCAGAGCCCACTAAGATCACAGAGTATTTTTATTTTTCTCTGCGTACTCTGTGGGCTCTGTGAGAGATCCAATGCCCCAAGTTATGATCATACCCCTTTTTTCTGAAAGTTCCGCTGCCGTTTTTGATTTTATCGGTTGATATTTATGAAAAAAATGGTTAAGTATTTTGTTTTAATTAAATTGGATATCTTTGAAATCTTAAATCCCGTGAGATTATTTTATGATGGGTTCTCTTTAGATGATGGATGGCGCTGAAACAAACTGTTGTGAGGTAAAGCTGACGGTCCCTTTTTATGATCTGGACCCCCTGCACATGGTATGGCACGGTAATTATCTTAAATATTTTGATATTGCTCGATCGGAGCTTTTTACCGGCTCGGGTTTGGATCTTTTCGACTATTTTAAAAAGACAAATTATCTTTTCCCAATCACGAAGACATCGACCAAACATATCGTATCTTTAAGATATCGTGATGAATTTGCCTGTAAAGCAACTTGCATTGAAGCGCAATATAAAATCGTCATTGATTTTAAAATAAGACTGGTGAAAAATAATCAGATCTGCGCCAAAGGAAGAAGTGAACAGGTTGCCGTAAAATATCCCGATATGGAAATCATGTTTGAAATACCGAAGGATATTCGTAAAGGGCTGGGGTTTTTAAAATGAAGCCGGATTTTCAAAAAGCACATATTGCAGGTGTCGAGCGGGTGGCTGCCTGGTCTGATGTTCTTGATGACATCAATGTGTTTCCTGTGGCTGATGGAGATACCGGGCGTAACCTGATAACAAGTCTCACTCCGTTGAGATACCTGGATAAAGATCGGGATAATACCATCCATAGGCTTATGCTTTCAGCCCGTGGAAATTCAGGTAATATCGCCGCCCGGTTTTTTGCCGGTTTTTTGACGGCCGAGTCGTACGAACATTTACTGCAGGCAGCAAAATTTGGCAGAGACCAGGCCTGGCAGGCGGTTAATAATCCAATTCCCGGAACCATGCTGACCGTTTTTGATGCCCTGGTCGAATTATTAGAAAAAAGCGATTTTGAAGATAAACATGAATATGTTGCCGGTATCATCGAACAGCTGGAAAAGGCCGTCAAGTCAACCCCCCAACTCCTTCCTATGCTGAAGCAGGCCGGCGTGGTAGACTCAGGCGCTTTGGGGATGTATATTTTTCTGGAAGGATTTTTTAAAAGTCTGCTCGGCCAAACCAACTCGTTTCGACCCATTACGGCGATATTCAAAGGGTTGCTCGAAATTTCGCCCTCCTTTCAGGTAGACATGGAAAAGGGCTATTGTGTGGACACGATCATACGGGTTGATGACAAAAATGACGAAAAAGTCAGCCAGCTCCTCCAAGCCGGCGAGAGTGTGGTCGTAATACCCCATAAAGACTATTTAAAAGTTCATCTGCACACCCAAAATACCCGGCAGGCCCGGGAACAGATTGAGTCCCTGGGTGAGGTCGTACAATGGTCGCATGATAATATTGGAACACAGATAAAAGATTTTAAGCGACTCCAGGAGCAGAGGGCCATTCATATCATGACGGATGCGGCCGGCTCGGTAACCCGCAAGGATTCGCGTGAGTTGGGGATTACCCTGCTTGACAGCTATATCATTGCCGGCGATAAATCACTGCCGGAATCCCTCTTCTCTCCCTCGGAGCTTTATAAAACCATGCGCGACGGAGCAAAGGTGTCTACCTCCCAGGCCTCCGTATTTGAACGCCATCAGTATTATCAGCGAGTGGTAAACCAGTATCCAAAGGTATTATACCTTTGTGTCGGATCCGTCTTTACCGGAAATTATGATATTGCCGTGGAGTGGAAACACAACAATGATCCCGACGACCGCCTGACCGTCATCGATACCACCGCCGCATCAGGCCGTCTGGCAACAATTGTGATCGCAACCGCAAGGTATTCTGCTAAAACCAATGACCCGGGCGCGGTGATTGATTTTGCCAGAAGAGCCGTTGATGCCTGTGAGGAATATGTCTTCCTTGATAAGCTTAAATATCTGGCGGCCGGAGGACGATTAGCAAAGTCCAGTGCATTTTTTGGTGATATGTTCCGGGTAAAGCCCATAATAAGTCCACTGGCCGAAGGCGCTAAAAAGGTCGGTGCTGTAAAAAATCGTAACGGTCAGCTGAAATTTGCGCTTGATAAACTTGAAGCGTCATTTGACAAAGAAGCATCTCCATTTATTATGCTTGAGTATACCGACAATCGCCGCTGGGTTGAAGATACGGTCAAGAGAAAAATTGAAAAACATTACCCCTCGTCTGAGATTTTTCTGCAGCCTCTTTCACTAACCTCCGGTGTTCATATGGGCCCGGGTACGTGGGCTGTGGCGTTTTTGCCGGAACTCGTATAAAACATTTATTCCTCTTTTGAGTGTAAGGTTTCAGGTGTCAGCCCAGCCGCCGGCCAAAAAAACGGCATGTCAAATCGAAAAAGAAACTGATGAACGTCGAACATCGAACATTGAACGTCCAACATCGAATAATGAATTCTGTCAATTTTATTAAAAGAACTGTGCAACACCCGGCGCAAGCGCCTGCGCCTCCGGCCTGTAAGCTTACGGGATAGAAGCCTACGGGCTGGAAGCGCTGCACGAGCGAAGCTACCCTTCGAAATTCGATTCGGCTGCTTTCGACATGCTCAAGCCCTGAGCTTGCCGAAGGGCTCGTTACAAGCTTCGGTTTGCCTGTTTTAAAATTAGATAAAGCGTAGCGTCATCAATATTCGACGTTCGATGTTGGACGTTCGATGTTCGACGTTCAATCTGTTTGCTGTTTAATCCAGGCACGGCCATCGAAGCGGCCAGTTTTATCATCAATAAACCGTGCCATTTTGGTGTAGTTTCATACAAGCGGCGCCTCTGGCCAAAAAAAACGGCCAGTTTAATCGGAAAAGAAACTATAAGGATATCGAATATCGATATCATGAATGTCGAATGTCGAAAAAAGGAATCCTATCGATTTTATTAATTTAAAAGACAGAGCGTAGCGATACCATCCTTGGAAATAAAGAAATTTTGGCCTTGTGTTATAAGTCTGTGTCGCCTATTAAGCCATTAAATAGCAGCGGCAGCAGCCAAGGTCCCTATACCTCTGGAGCAATTTTGCCCCTATACAAGCATGACCCCGGGCGGCCCTTAATCAATGATGAGGCTTATGCACTCTCCCACACGAGAATCAACCAAGAGCCACCCCGGGCTGCCGCTGCCACAATTCCGAGAAGGAGGCAGATAATAATGGCACGCAATCGTAAAAGCGACAAGAGCAAAAAACATGGACGCCCTATTCGGTCGCTGGAGACTATCCAGCCCAATGCGGCCGGCATCGACCTGGGTTCGCGAGAACACTGGGTAGCCGGTCCTCCGCAAGAGGACAAAGCGCCAAACGTGGAGCGTTTTGGCACGACCACCCCCGAACTGTTGCGCCTTGCCGACTGGCTCACCCAGCAAGGGGTTAAGACCGTGGCTATGGAGAGCACCGGCGTATACTGGATTCCTTTGTTCGAGATCCTCGACAGCAAAGGATTCGAGGTCCTGCTGGCCAATGCCCGTCAGGTCACTCATGTCCCCGGCCGCAAGACCGACATGCTCGACTGCCAGTGGCTTCAGCTTTTGCACGCCTGTGGGTTATTGCGCGGTTCATTTCGGCCCTCTGATGATATTTGCCGATTGCGCGCCTTAATTCGCGAGCGCAACACGATGGTGGAACAACGTTCGGACTGGGTCCGGCGAATGCAAAAAAGCCTCAATCAAATGAATATCTGTGTACATCACGCAGTCTCTGATATCACCGGCGTCACTGGCATGCGCATTATTCGCGCTATTGTCGACGGAGAGCGCGATCCACAAACCTTGGCTCAAATGCGTGATCGCCGTTGCCAAAAATCCGAAGAACAAATCGCCGAGGAGCTAACTGGCAACTGGCGCCCCGAACACCTGTTCAACCTGCGCCAGGCGCTTAAGATGTATGACCAGCTTTGCACGGTGGTCGCCGATTACGACTCGGAGATCTTTGCCTACGTCCAGACGCTGCAGCCTGCAGATGACAACGATACAGCTGCACCACCTCCGGGCTCCAAAGCAAAGGCCAGGAACATTGCCAAGCAAGGCCAGGAGCCCATGCGCCAAGCCCTGTATCGGTTCTCTGGCTTCGATCTGACCACAATCGACGGCATTGGAGTGGACACTGCGACGGTGGTCGTCAGTGAACTCGGTCTGGACTTTACTGTGTTTCCCGACGAGGGCCACTTCGTTTCGTATCTTCGGCTTGCGCCAAATTTGTCCATCAGTGCCGGCAAAAAGGTCTCCAGCAAATCCAAAGCCAGTACCTGCACGCGAGTGGCTACCGCACTACGAATGGCCGCGCTAACGTTGCGTAGATCAAAAACTGCGCTCGGCGCATTCTACCGGCGCGTTGCTTGGCGAAAGGGTGCCTCGGTTGCAGTATTCGCCACTGCCCGCAAGCTCGCACAACTGGTATATCGCCTGGTCCGCTATGGCCAAGCGTACGTTGATGCTGGTGCAAAGGCCTACGAGACCCGTTTCAACCAACGCCGTCTGAAATTTTACACCAAGGCCCTTAAGGATATGGGATACAATGTAGAGCCTTTATCGGCCGTGGAGGCCAGCACAATGTAATGTAGTTTCACACGAGGTTTCGGGTGTCAGGGAAAGTAAGTGCTGAACACTGAAACCTATAACTTGCTCAATCGCAGTTGGGCGCCTCTGCTGCCCCGCAGGGGCCACTTTTTCCGAGCGTAGTCTCCGAAAAAGCTTAGTATCTATCTATTGAAATCACATCATGTTTGCGAGGGATTTATCTAACAAAATTTTCCAATTTGTTTAAGAGCCTCTTAATGTTTTTTTGCTTCTTTTTTTCTCTCAACTTTTTCTGAGATTCAGTATAATATTGGTGTTTTTTTATAATTTCGAGGGTACCTTTGTACCATTTTGCGTCATCACTGACATCTAATCCTCTTGCACGCCGTCCTTCTCTTAACTTTCCATCCAATTTGAAAAAATCCTCTCTGCCCAGGTGGTCGAGATCGGCATCACAAAGAATCTTTTCAACATGGGTTTTCGGTTCACGCTCAAGATCAGTTGATTGTATCATCTTCTGAACCTTATCAACTTCGTTTGGCTTATAACCGATCAATTTAAGGATTCTGCCTGCCATTCGTGCCGCAATCGGCTCATTTTTATCATATTCTCTAATGTAACCAGTGTCGTGAAAATAGGCCGCGGCAATTAACAATTCTCTATCATGTTCAGAAATATTCTCAGATATTGCAATATTGTTGGCCACAGCAACGACGCCTTTGGTAGGATGAAGTGTATGGTCGGCATTATGATATTTAATGCCGTCTGGTAACTCATCTCTAAACAACTCCCGTATATATTGGTCTACGATTTTCAGCCGAGGGCTATGAGGCTTGTATCTTAGTTTCATATCAAGACTTTTTAAAATTTTGTATGTGGTAGGGATGAGGATGTTCTAAAAAGCGCAAAAATCAGATGAGAAATCAGATTCAATTATGGAGATGGAGCACCGTTTCAGGTCAGCTGGAATAAGAGAGTCAGAAATAGTTTATGTGCATTTATACCCAAAATCAACAGGTCCTTGTCAATAAAATTGAGGATTTCACCAGATAGTGATTTCAGACCTCATAATTTACTCTGAAAACAACTCTTTTTTTTGGACATCATCGGGCGTTGAAGCCTTTTCGGAGAATAGGTTTCAGCCCGCCCTGGTTCGACATAACGGATTTTTACTGGTCACTGTAGAAGTTCCTAACAGTGTCTTATCTTCCAGATTCATACATTTAGGTCTGGGCCAGGGGTATCGGGTGTCAGCCCGGTGCTCACTTTTTATTAACGTATGAATCCAGTTTTTTCGCAATAAAATCCACAATGAGCTTATACTCTTCCTTTCCTGAGCCCTGTACCAGCAATGGATCGCCGAAGGTAACATGTACCGATTTAGCCGGCCGAATTTTTCCAAAGTCTTTGAACTTACGGCCAATTCCCCAGGCATCGGTTTTCAGGGCAACCGGTATAACCGGTACCTTGCCACGTTTTGCGAGTTTAACCCCCAGCGAATTAAACTTTTTGGGATCAAAATTGATACTGCGCGTCGTTTGCGGGAAAATGATGATTGATATATTGGCGTTTAACCGGTTTTGTCCTTCTTCCAGAACGGTCCTGAGATCCTCCCGTGGATTGGCGCGGCCCACGACAATCGGGTTGCGGTTTCGCATTACATGTTTGAAAAATGGAAAAGACAGGAGGCTTTCTTTGACAACAAAGGTGACATCACGGTACGGTTGAATCAGGCAGGGCAGGACAAATGTCTCCAAAATACTCATGTGATTGCTGACAAATACACAAGAAGATTCGAGTTCTCGGGGAATAGCCAGGTTTTGAATCTCGAAACATCCCCCGACGGACTCGAGTGCCTTTATGGCATTTAAACTGCTTTGGATCCAGGCATCATTAGTATAAGCTCCTTTTTTACACAACCGGGAGGCTTTCAAGACAATCATAAGTATCTTGGCATAGAATACCAAGGTGGGATTGCTGCGGGCAAACCAGGGCGTCGGCTGTTTAGGAGAATGATAAGCATTATGAGTCGTTAAATAATTCAATGTTATTTAGATGATTACGAGCAAATGACTTGTGGTTTACCCATTTTGCTGATGAGTTTGTTGCCTAAAACAGAAAATGAAACTGTCCTCTGCCATTACGCATCCATATTGTACACATTGTTATTTCAAAATTCAATATGTTGGGAGGGATAATCTCAAATTCCAATATTCAATGACCCAAACCGGGCAGGTCAAGATCAGTTCTTACTAAATACAGATATCGTTGATTGGGTGATTAGTTGATTGGATTAGTGGTTATAAATATGGATTTATCCGGGTCTCCACAGGGCCAAGTCCTTAGACTGATGGCTATAGGGGCGGTAAATAATTTCCTGAAAAGAGAATCTGTACATTTTCCCGTTATTATCTTGAAAGATAGAGAAAAACAAGTGTAAATCATTTTAATGGAGGAACGGCGGGTGGAAGCGAAGCGAAAATTGCACTGGGCATGGGTGATTCTGGGAATCTGTTTTGTGAATCTCTTTGTCAATTATTCGGTTCGGCTCGGCTACGGCGTGGTGTTGCCGGAGATGATCCGCACCCTGGGGTTTGGCAGGACCGCCGGGGGATCTATTTATAATTCCTATCTGTTAACCTACATCACTATCACTCCGCTTACCGGATATTTGACCGATCGATTCGGTGCCCGGCCGATTATCACCATCTGTCTGTTGATTTTTGGGTTTGCCGTTTTTTTGATGGGTACCGTCCATGCTCTCTGGTCGGCCTGTTTTATTTACGGCGCTGTCGGCCTGGGTGCTACCGGTCTCTGGGCGCCAGTGATTACGCTGGTGCAACGCTGGTTTGCATTTCATCGCCGGGGTTTTGCCCTGGGAATTCTTTCCACCGGTTATGGTCTGGGATTTGCCACCATGGGAGCCGTCTTTCCCTGGATTGTCACCAACTTTAACTGGCGCTATGCCTGGTTTTTTTTAGGAGGACTGGCGTTTGTGATGGTGGCGGTGAACGGCATATTTTTAAGAAGCGATCCGATCCATTCCGGTGTTAAGCCGTGGGGTGAGGTTCGAGAACCCATTGATCACAATCGTGGTGATAACGCATCTCCTAAACGAATTCCAATGAGCCGCTTGATTAAGGACAGCCGCTTCTGGCTGATCGGCTTTTCTTATTTCGCCATTGCTTACAGCCTTTATGGTATGACAACTTTTATGGTGGATTACGCCCAATACCAGCTGAACCTGTCTCTGGAAAAGGCCAGTTTTCTGGCAACCATTCACGGGATTTGCCAGATTATCGGGGTGTTGACCATCTTACCGTTGTCCGACTATCTGGGCCGTAAAAGAACCATCATCGTTTCCAATGCAATTATTGCCGTTTGTCTGGCATCCATTCTGCTGGTCGGCGAATCGTGGGTCATGCTGTACCTTTTCATTGGATGCATGGCTGTCTTTTACGGCCCCACCTGGCCGATTTACGGCGCTTGTGCCGGGGATTATTTTCCGCCTGAAATCATGGCGACGGTAATCGGCGCCTGGACGCCTTTTTACGGATTGGGCGCGATTTTAACGCACTGGGTGACAGGGATGCTGAGGGATGCCACCGGTGTTTATCATCAGGCATTTTTCATTAACATGCTGATGGCCGCGGTTGGCATGGTATTGATGTGCTTTGTTCGTAAAAACTGAAGGCTTCAGGTGTCAGCCAAGCCGCAGGCCAAAAAAACGGCCTGTCAAATCGAAAAAGAAACTGATGAACGTCCAACATCGAACGTCCAACATCGAACGTCGAATGAATGTATTCTGTCTATTTTAAAAAGATTGAGCAAAGCGATTCCACCCTTCGACATTCTGCGGTTCGATATTCGATATTCTGCGGTTCGCTGTTCCAACTATGTGTAGTTTCACACGAGGTGTCGGGTGTCAGGAATTCGGCCTCCGGCCCATAGGGGCGGGGCCTACGCCCCGGCTTCCGGCTCGCAGAGTCCAGAGCCTACAGCTCGGAGAGCGGGAAGTTGGACCCGTCGTCGTCCGATAGGGCGGGACTATGCCGCGGCTAAAGATGCGGAAAACAGGAAAAGGCGCAGGAGGCACACCACAAATTTTTAAATAGACGTATCATCTCACGATAGCGGGGGCGTATGCATGCGATCTCTGCGGTGAACTATTACAATTTAAGGAGTATTTAATGAGTCGATTTTTAATGGTGGATATTGGGGCCGGTACCATGGATGTGCTCTGGTATGATACACAAACCGACCTTCATTTCAAGGCGGTGGTGAAGTCCCCGGTGAGATACCTGGCTGAACAGGCAGCAGAATTACCCGGAGACCTGGTGATTACAGGCCCAGAAATGGGAGGCGGACCGATCACACAAACTTTAAAGCAGCGCGCCAAAGAAGCTGAGGTCGTCATGTCCCTGTCGGCCGCCGCCACGCTTCACCACAATCCGGAAACGGTTCGTTCCTGGGGAATCAACATCGTTGAAGATGAAAAAGCGGAATATTTGCGTGGGGATAAAAAATATTCTTCACTGGTACTGGCCGATCTCGGCCCCGGGCGGCTGCGGCAGATAGTTGAGGGCTTCGGCGTACCGTTCTCTTTTCGATGCCGTGGCGATTTGTGCCCAGGATCATGGTGTACCGCCGGCGGGTGTATCACACCTGGATTTTCGCCATAATATGTTCAAAGCCCAGCTCGAGGAGAACCCCTATCCCCATGCGTTGCTATATAAAAGTGATGACGTTCCCGTTGTGATGAATCGTCTGAGATCTATCGCCTTAAGCGCCGCTGCCATTGCCACGGAAGAGATCTATGTGATGGACAGTGGCATGGCGGCCATTCTCGGTGGATCCATGGACATTCTCGCACGCGATCGGGATCGAATCGTGATCCTGGATGTGGCCACCTCACACACGGTCGGTGCCGCCATGATTTCTGAAGAAATTGCCGGCTTTTTTGAATACCACACCCAGGACATCACCCTGGAACGCCTCGAGGATTTAATGGTGGATTTGTGTGATGGGAAACTGGAGCATCGCCGGGTGCTGGCAGAAGGAGGGCACGGGGCCTACCTGCGCAAGGCCATAGACTTCCAGGCCGTCGATGTTACCATCGCCACCGGCCCCAAACGACGACTGGTGGAACCATCGAAACTGCGAATCACATTCGGTGCCCCCTGGGGAGACAATATGATGACGGGGACGGTGGGTTTGTTGGAAGCCTTACGTAGACGCAAGAGGCTTGAACCGATTGACTATTTGTAATTGCGTTCACGGGTTCAAAGGTTCAGGGGTTCAAGGTTCCATTCTAGTTCCTGGACCGCATTTGGGATGCGTATTTACGAGAAAAGCGTCAGCTTCGTCAGGCCTAATCCAAAAATTTGGATCCAAATTGGCAATTATTTGGGCAAATGAGTATTTTTTAACGAGGGCTTCGGGTCTTTATTTAATGCCTTCTTTGTCCTTAACCCCCTGGCCCAGACCTGAATTTATGTTGCTCAATTATTCAGATTCATTATTTGGGAACCTGACACGGACCGTAATATGATCCTATAAGTCGCACCAGGGCAGGCTGAACGTTGAACCCTGAACCTGTGAACGGTTTCTTATGCTTTAATACAACCTGTCATTATTTCGCCTTGCTCAATCAAGCGAACGTATTATCTTATAATCTGGATTTCGCGGTCAAACTTTTCTTGAACAGCCGACGACCGCCGATACCATTCTTTTCTCAGAAAGGAGTTTAAATCATGGTGAAAGTCAAAACATTTGCCAGTCCGTTAAAAATATTTGAAACCCGAAAGGAACTCGAAGATCTGGATGCGATGGTAAACAGGTTCATCGAGGAAAACAAGGTGCAAAAAATCATTTCCGTCAGCGATGCCTGCACGGAGGATGAAAGCGGCAGCATTGGTGTGATTCGTGTTATTGCTTATGAATAGAAGACAGAAGTAAGATGACAGAGGTCAGAGGTCGGAGGTCGGATGACAGAGGTCAGAGGTCGGAGGTCGGATGACAGAGGTCGGAGGTCGGAGGTCCGATGACAGAGGACAGAAGTCAGAGGTCAGATGACAGAGGTCCGAGGTGGGCTGGTGAAAATTACCCGTAACATGTCCTCTAAATCTTATCCCAGTTTTATTCCAATCTACAGATATTTTGTAAATTGAGATTTCTCTCATGTACCATCCACCCATATTCTTAGTCTGACGGCTATGGGGTAAAGGGGGGCTTGTTTGGGTCATTTTGTAATTGGAATTTGTTTGAGATTTGGTTATTGAGATTTGTGATTTGCCGTCTAAAAACATCAAAATGTTAACAATATATGCATAGCCTGACGGCTATGCCCTTTACCCTGCCAAAGAACTATCCAAAAGGCAGCACCGTTGCCGGTCCTGCCCGTTGTCGGAAATATCCCTCCAAAATCCCCTTTCCGGTAAAAGCTGTGGATCCTGAGTTTTGAATTGACAATCAAACTTTTTTATATATACTTCAAACATTCGGAATTCTCATTGTTGATTTTATGGCCCTGAGTTCTGTATTTTTCTAATCTTAATAGAAGGAGGTATTATGTCAAAGAGAACCCTGTTTGTCCTAATTGTTGCTATGGCAGCCGTTCTAGCGGTTTCAGGAACAGCACTGGCTAAAACCTATAAAATTGGCGTTACCGTAATAGTCAGCCACCCGGCACTGGAATCAGACCAGAAAGGTTTCGAAAAAGCCATCGCTGACGCCGGTCTGGAGGCAGAGTACGATTATCAAAACGCTCAGGGCGACATGGCCAATGCGACAACCATTGCTCAAAAGTTCAAAAATGATGATTTGGATTTGGTTCATGCCATCGCCACGCCGACTTCGCAAGCGGCAGTGAAAGTGATCAAAAATCATCCGATTGTTTACTCTTCCGTAACAGATCCTGTCGATGCCGGACTTGTAAAGACCATGGGACCTTCCGGGACCAATGTCACCGGCATCTCCGATGCCTGGCCCATTGAGCGCCAAATCGAATTGTACCATCAAATGCTCCCTTCCGCCAAAAAATGGGGGACCATCTATAACGCCGGAGACGCAAATTCCGTGAAAAGCATCGGTTGGACCCGCGATGCCATGAAAAAATTCGGTCTGGAATTGGTTGAGGTCACCATTTCAAGTTCCGCCGAAGTTTATACCGGGGTCCAAACCCTGGTGGGAAGGGTCGATGCGATTTATATCACTTCGGACAACATCGTCGTCTCAGCCCTGGAATCGGTGGTAAAAGTTGCCAATAATAAAAAGATCCCCCTGTTTGGCGGCGATACAACTACAGTGGAGAAAGGGATGATTGCCGCATACGGGCTCAATTACTTTGATGTAGGATATTCAGCCGGTAAAAAAGCGGTCCTGGTGCTCAAGGGACAGGATCCCGGCACGGTTCCATCCGGACTGACGGAAAACCTCGCCCTTTGGGTAAATTTAAAAGCCGCCAAGGAACAAAACGTGACTGTTCCCGAAAAATTCATCAAAATGGCGGGAAAAGTTTTTCGTTAAAACCGTCAATTTAGTCTATTTAGGGCTAAGGGCTCACTCAAAAATAACTTCACATTTTGGCCGCCGATCCATCCCGTCCGGCTGCGTTGCGGAAGCTCGAAATATACTTGATATTCCTGTGCTTCCGCGTCTTGCCGGCCGGGCGCCTCAACTTCCAAAATTGTGAATTTATTTCTTCGTGAACCCTTAATTCCCCACAGCTTGCTGCCCTATAGCAGAAATTCTTCCTACAGCCGGATACGCCCCGCGGCTTGCCGCGGGGCGTGGCTTCATTTTAAAAGCCTTGCACTTCGTGTGAATTCCAATCCGAAAAAAGGCTTTTTCACGGGGTACAAGACATGTTCAATCTTATTCCCATATCTCTTGAGCAAGGATTAGCCTATGCACTGGCCGCTCTTGGAATTGCATTTGCTTTTCGCATCCTATCCTTTCCTGATTTAACGGTCGACGGCAGCTTCCCTCTGGGGGGAGCGGTCGCCGCCCGGCTGATCCTTGAAGGCGCCAACCCCATTGTTGCCACTTTGGCGGCAATCGTGGCCGGTTTTATTTCCGGCTGCTGTACCGGATATTTTGCGACAAAGTTCAAAATCAACTCTCTGTTATCCGGGATTTTGATGATGACGATGCTCTATTCCATTAACCTGAGAGTTATGGGGCGAGCGAATATTCCCCTGATTACCGCGCCAACGGTTTTTACCCCCATGGAAAATATGGATATATCCCGCGATATACCGGTCATCATCTTCTTTTTCCTGATGGCACTTCTCTGCAAAATAGGGTTGGATCTCTTTTTGCACACGGAATACGGCCTGGCCCTGAGAGCCACGGGTGATAACGAACAAATGATTCGCTCCCTGGGGGTGAATACCGATACGGCCACCATTTTCGGGCTTGGTTTGTCCAACGGCCTGATCGGTTTATCCGGCGCCCTGATTGCTCAGGACCAGGGGTTTTCCGATGTTGGGATGGGCATCGGATTGATTGTTGCCGGTCTGGCATCGATCATCATTGGAGAAGCGCTGATCAAGCCCAGGAGCGTTGTAAGATTGACTCTGGCGGTGGTGGTCGGATCGGTTTTCTATCGGTTCATTATTGCTTTTGGAATGCGGATAGGGCTGGCCCCCACCGACCTGAAGATCGCCACCGGATTGATGGTCTTAATTGCTCTCGCCATCCCGGCCATTCGCGGTGTAAAGGAGAAAAAGCTGAACTTGAGAGGTATCTAAAAAATGGCCCCACCGATGTTGGAGCTAAAGGACCTTGTCAAGGTATTCAATGCCGGTACCCAGGATGAAAAACGCGCCATGGACTCCGTCAATCTTACGATCGAAAAAGGAGAGTTTGTGACGATTATCGGTTCTAACGGCGCCGGGAAAACAACCTTGCTCAATCTCATTGCCGGCACCTATCCGCCCGATGAAGGCTCCGTTCGAATCAATGATGCGGATGTCACCCGGCAACCGGATTATAAGAGAGCATCCCATCTGGCCCGTGTTTTCCAGAACACCACAATGGGGACGGCAGGGGAGATGAGCATTGTAGAGAATCTCTGTATGGCCGAACTCAGAGGTAAAAAACGGGGGATACGGTGGGGTGTCACCAAAAGCAGGCGAGCCCGTTATGGTAAAATTTTGAAAACGTTGGACCTGGGGCTGGAAGATCGTTTAACCCAGTCTGTTGGTTTGCTTTCCGGTGGTCAACGGCAATCTTTGACGCTGCTGATGACGACCTTGATGATGCCTGAGCTGCTTTTACTCGATGAACATACCGCCGCTCTCGATCCCAAAACAGCTGCCAAGGTATTGGAATTGACCGACACCGTTGTGCTGGAAAATAAACTGACCACCCTGATGATTACCCATAACATGCAACAGGCGATCCAGTATGGCAACCGGATGATTATGCTACACCAGGGGAAGATTCAACTTGATATCAAGGGGGAAGAGAAGGCAAAATTGACGGTCAACGATGTGGTGGCTAAATTCGGTCACAGCTTGAAAGATGAAGCGTTGCTCGCGGTTTGAGGCGCAGGTGGGTGTAAATCACGGCCGTTGGTAAATAGCAGTCATTCCTTATCATCTGGATTTGAAAATTAGGTTTCAGGTAATTTGAGCAAAATTACCAACAGTCTTGATTCACACCCCCGAGGCCGGAGGCCGCCATTCCATCATTTCATGCGGCTTATCAATACTACACATAGAAATAATGTGACTCTCACACCGCCGCGGGATGAAATTCCCGATACATTTTGTTTAGCCCCTTTCAAGTGATTAAAGCGTTTCTTCAAAATTACACTTGAGCACCAGCATGCCCTCTTCATAAATAATTTCCACTTTATAAGGTAATTTTCGAAACAGCTTGATCATTCCTGTATTGGTTGACAGCGTATAGGCGACCAGGCTGGTAAAGCCGTTTTCACGAGCGGCTTCGGTAATCTTTTCTAATAGTACACTGGCAATTCCCTTGCCCTGCCACTGCCTGGATATGGAAAACGCAATTTCCGCCACCGTACCCTTTTCGAGGACATACTCTCCAAGACCGATTATTTTTTCAAACCCGACTTCTCCGGTAACCGCCACAATGGAAAGATTCTTGATATAGTCTACCTGAGCAATGCCCTCCATATCTTCTCTGTAGAAACTTCTTCGTGCACTGAAAAATCTGGCCTGAACATCCTTTGCATCCATGGTATAAAAATGCTCTTGAATCCGTCGATCATCGACCGGTTTAGTCGGTCGAAAAGTCACCTGCTGCCCGTCAAATATCCGGGTTTCTTCCATTCTGGCCGGGTAGACGCCGAACAGGGATTCATTGAGCGTTCTATTCCGATCGATGACACCGGTCTCCTGAGCGTCGTGAAAGAGTTCGTCTCGAAAATCAGGGTGGGCCAGACTGATCATTGCCATGGCTCTTTCCTCTATATTCTTGCCTAAAAGATTGACCATGCCAAATTCACTGACCACATAAGAGACATAACCTTTGGGTATCACAATAGACCCCGCATCCGTTTTCGCAATTATGCGGCTGGTTTTACCGTCGATGCTTCGGGCCGGAATGACGATGATGGATTTACCTCCGGCAGACATGCTGGTCCCCAATATGAAATCCAGCATGCCGGTAACCCCGGAAAAATGGTTGTGGGGAAGTGCATCGGCATAAACCTGCCCGCTGAGCTCCATGGTTCGCGCAAAATTTATGGAAACCATTTTAGCGTTTTGAGAAATTATGGCAGGATGGTTGACATAATCAGACGGTCTAAACTCAATGGCGACATTGTTATGCAGCAACTTGTAGAATTCTTTGCTGCCAATGGCCCCGCTGGCGATAAGCTTTCCCTCGTTCAAACCTTTATAGCGGTTGGTGACCACGCCTTTAGATACCAGTTCCATGAGATCATCGGTTAAAACCTCCGTATGGACGCCGAGATCATTTTTGTCTGCCAGGGCCTGTGCGATAGATTGAGTAAGTTCGGCCAGCCCGAGCTGAATGGTGGAACCGTCATCAATCAGATGAGCGGTTACGGCTGCAATTTCAGCGGCCGATTTATATTCAGGTAAATCAAATGCACTCAGCAGTTCTTCTTCTTTTTCAACGATAACATCAACGTCATTGATATTAATGAAACCGTGGCCTGGAATTCTGGGCATTCTTGGGTTGACCTGAGCGATAACCATTGCAGCAGATTGTGCGGCCGCCAGGGTGACATCCACTGAAATACCCAGGCTCATCCAGCCATGGTCATCCGGTGGCGAGACCTGAATCAATGCAAAATCAAGCGGCAGTAACTTTTTTTTAAATAAGTCGGGAACGGCGTACATGGTCATGGGCGTGATGAATCGTTTGTTGGCCCGCAAGCTCCGGGTCTGATCGGAACCCTTGGTAGATCGAGCGCACATGGAATTTGCGACCCCGATATTCATCCGCCATCAGAGCGATGAGGGATCCCTCCAGGCTTAACAGGCGAACAATCTCCACATCGGAAAAAAAGTTGGCATTATCCATCAGCGCATTGACTAAGTGCTGGGGTTCCCCACAGGAAGATCCGATAAAAACTCTTTGACCGGAACGGATCAGGCGAACCGACTCTTCGGCTGTGCGTAGCTTTGATTTATATTTTTTCTGGAGAGAGTTGTCTGGCATTTTTAGCCTCCTTAGGCCCTTATTGGGATTTTTCTGACAACATGTTGTAAAAGACTGAAGGTTTCAGTGTTCATGTTTCAGGATTTAGCACCTCAACTTCCTGACACCTTATATGAAACATTTTCTTTTTCAATCAAACTTGTCGCTTCGATGGCCGGGCTTGGATTGAACAGCAAACAGATTGAACGTCGAACATCGAACGTCCAACATCGAACGTCGAATATTGATGACGCTACGCTTTATCGATTTTAAAACAAGCGAATCACACTGAAGACGTGATCTAAAGACCGCAGCCTGCGACGAGCTCCCCTCGACGTGCTCGGGGCCTGAGCCTGTCGAAGGCAGCCGAGTTGAATTTCAAAGGGTAGATTCGCTATGCTCAGTTCTTTTAATAAAATTGACAGAATTCATTATTCGATGTTCGACGTTCAATGTTCGATGTTCGACGTTCATCAGTTTCTTTTCCGATTTGACCGGCCGTTTTTTTGGCCGGCGGCGGGGCTGACACCTGAAACCAAATTCGCGGAACAAAACCGGTGTAAAAAGTTAAGTCTATGTACATCAAGTTACAGGTGAATTTTCACCACCTTAGGTCTGGGCCAGGGGTGTCAGCAATTAAAAATATTGTAAGCGTTCACGGGTTCAAAAGTTCAGGGGTTCAAGGTTGCATTCTCGTCCCTGGACTGCATTTGTGATACGTATTTACGAGAAAAGCGTCAGCTTCGTCAGGTCTAATCCAAAATTTGAAGCCAAATTGGCAATTATTACAGATATCGTTGATTGGTTGATTGGTTAAGTGGTTGTAAATATGGATTTATCCCATATTTGCAAAACAATTGGACACTTCATGTTACGATCAGTAAACTATTTAACGAGGTTTGAACTAACCTAATCAACAAATCAACTTAATCAACTTCTTTTCCTTAATCAACCATTCAACCAGTAAACTATTCAACGCGGTTTGTGTTTGTCTGGGTGGCTATTTAATTTTTTTTAAAATCGCAGCGAAAACACAGTCTCCACCCCCGACGTTGAGCTAACGCTCAAGGTCCCCTTGTGCCGGCGCATAATCTGCCTTGATAAGCTCAGCCCGATACCGGAACCCTGCTGCTTGGTGGTAAAAAACGGAATAAAAATCTTCTCTGCAACTTCATCTGTAATTCCTCGCCCGTTATCAGTCACTTTGATAACCGGGTTACCCAATCCATCTGTTCCGGCCGTTAATTCTATTTTCGGGTTGCTGATTCCGTTGAATGCTTCGACGGAATTTTTGCAGATATTTATCAAAACCTGTTCGATCAAGGCCTGATCAGCCGTTATCTCCAGGGTCTCCGGATCAATGTGCATTTTAAAATTTATCGAGTTTTGATCGAACTGATCTTTCATCAGATGTTCAACCCGTTCAAAAAGACCCTTTACCGGAACGATCTTAAAATCCGGTTTCGGAATGCGGCTGAGCTTTCGGTAGTTTTCAATAAACACCAGCAGCCCCTTGCTGCGTTTTTCAATGGTGTTGACCGCCTGCCGCACATCCGTGATGGTTTCATTCATCGTTTCCGGAACTTCACATTCTCGCTCATCTTTTAACAACCCGTGGGCGGTGGAGGCTAATGAGGCAATCGGGGTTATGGAGTTCATGATCTCGTGGGTGAGTACCCGGATTAGATTTTGCCAGGATTGCATCTCCTTTTCTTCCAATTCGTTTTGAATATTTTGCAGTGCGACCAGCATCAATTGCTGTTGGTGCAAAACAAAGCCGGTCGCATAGATGGATAGCTGTAATAACTCGTCGCCCTGCTGCAATTTCAACAGATCATTTTCTCCCGGGGATAAACCACGCAGTTTAGCAGTCAGTTTAGCGCTGATTGATTCAAGATCTTTAATGTTTCCGAGCCGTGGAATTTTTAATAATTTTTTGGCGGCATTGTTTATCAACTCAACCTCGCCCGCAGGTGTATATGCAATCAATGCAATGCCGACATGATCGACAATGGTTTGCAGGAATCGAAAATGCTCCTCCTTTTCTATTTTGGTGCGCTGAAATTCCTGGATAACTTCTGTAAACGCAGTGTGCAGTTCCTCAAATCCCGATCCTTTTAAATTGTCGGCAAACGACTGCGAAAAGTCGGAATATTTAATGGATTGCAAAAGCCGGGTTAAATCCCTGTTGGTTTTCGACACATATCGAATCAGCGCGAAAATTTGATAGGCCCCGACCAGACTGACAAAAATGGCGGCGGCGATGAAGCCGGTTTTAAACAACAGATAAGCCAGAAGACAAGTCGTGCCGCTGAGCAGCAGTACGCGAATGATGCAGTTGATGTAGAAACGCTTCATAAAATGATCTTCATGTTTCAAAAGAAAGTACAATTAGGACACAGACGAACACGGATGAACACGGATTAAAAAGAAAGTTTGTTTCGCCTTCGGCGAGAAAGGACACATAGCAAGTAGGCACCTTTGTATATCTGGCAAGGATTCCGCCGCCAGGCGGTTTGTACTAATCTGCGTTTATCTGTGCAAATCTGTGTCCCAAAAGTTTTTAAACAATCGTAACATTCCGAAATTATGGCTGTAATTCACCTAATCAACCAGTAAACTATTCAACGAGGGTTTAAATATGGTAGTGGAAAAAACCGGCTCCGCGAAGCGGATTAAATCCAAATAATCCTGTCAATCCTGTCTGTTATAAAAATTAAAATCGAATCCATTCATCATGTTATAATCCATATTTATCCATCCTTCGATAGAGCGAGGTCCTTGTCAGTCCCAGTTCTTTCGCCGCATGGGATATATTACCTTCATGTTTTTTAAGCGTCTTGCGAATGACGGTTTTTTCAACTTCTTCCAGGTTATAATTATCGAAAACGAGGCCCTCAACTTCTTTTTCCGCCTCGGGAAATAAAAAATCCGCGGGCTGCAGCATTTGGGATTCAGACAGGATCACCGCCCGTTCCAGGGTATGTCTGAGTTCCCTTATGTTTCCCGGCCAGTGGTATCGCTGCAATTTCGTCATGGCCGGTGCACTGACCCCCGTGATGTTTTTTTTGTATTTCTTTAAAAATATCGCCAGAAAGTGATCCACCAGCAGCGGGATGTCTTCCTGGCGCTCATACAAAGGCGGCAGATTAATTTCAACCGTATTGATGCGATATAAAAGGTCCTGGCGGAATTCATTTTGGGCGACCATATCATAGATGGGCATGTTGGTCGCACATATCAGGCGAATATCGATATTGCGGGCCGCATTTGACCCCAGGCGGGTCACCCGGCGCGTTTCCAGAACGCTTAGCAATTTTGCCTGCATGGCCAAAGACAGGTTGCCGATTTCATCTAAAAACAGTGTTCCGCCGGAGGCCAGTTCAAATCTGCCCGGGCGGTTTTCCCCGGCATCGGTGAACGCTCCTTTCATATGACCGAACAGTTCACTCTCAAAAAGGGTTTCGGCGATGGCTCCCATATCGACGCTGATAAAAGTCTCATTGGCACGCGGCGATTGCCGATGAAGGGCCCTTGCCACCAGCTCCTTGCCGGAGCCGTTTTCGCCAAGTATCAGAACATCCGCCTCGGTAACGGCCACTTTGTCAATGGTTGCGAAGACCTTCCGGATAGCCGCACTAATTCCGATCATATTGTGATATCTCTGGTCAATATCATCACTCAATTGCTTTTGCCGGGAACGCAGCCTGTCCACTTCCAATCGAGAATATCTTAAATTCAAGGCTGAAGATAGGGTGGCCAGCAGCTTTTCATTTTGCCAGGGCTTGAGAACAAAATCAGTTGCCCCGGCCTTTACGGCCCGCACCGCCATTTCAACATCACCATAGGCCGTAATCAAGATTACCACGGCTGATGGATCGATTTGAAGAATTTGTTCGAGCCACAGGAAACCCTCAACACCACTGGTAGCGTCCAGGGTAAAATTCATATCCAGCAGGACGACATCGTAATTTTCATTATTCATCAGCAGCGGGATTTTTTCCGGATCCTGCTCGGTGTGGACCACTGAAAAATGCTGTTTGAGAAACAAGCGAGCGGCCAGAAGCAAATCTTCATTGTCATCCACAACCAGTATGTTGCCTGATTTTTTTGTCATAAGAAATCCTTCGAAAAGCAGGGGTAAAGCTATTAAACCTCCGACAAATCGTGATGCAGTTATAATACAAAAAAATGTTTTTTTTTAATGCTTAGAAAAGTTACCGGTAACATCGCAATAAACCCAGGTAATCCACCGTAGGTGGACTGGATTCCCGCCTCCGCGGGAATGACAATTGGGTGTAAATGCCCGTCATTCCAGCGAAGGCGGGAATCCAGTGATTGGCTGCAAAATACGATCTGCCCGAACTTATTGAGAACTTATAGTTTCCACCTTGGGAATTTTCCTGTCCTCCTTTAAATGCTAAAATCATTCCAATTGGTTCCGTGCTTTTTGGAAAAAGCATTTTTCCCCCAAAGTGAACGTTGAACCGCTCAACCTAGGTTTTAACAAGTTGTGGGAAAATTAGATCTAACAATAGGGATTCTTATACAATTTAAATTCTAAAAACAGCAAGTGATATCCTTGGCTGTTTCCTCCGAACTGTACGATTTCGTACACTAACTGTATCGTAAGCGGACACTTTTTTATCATGTACAACCCAAGCCGGACAAACCGGAATTGAATATTGACGATTGAAGATTTGGAGCCAAATTGGCAATTATTTGGGAAAATGAGAAATTTTAACGAGAACTTCGGGTCTTTAATGCCTTTATTTGTCCTTAACCCTGAACGTTGAACCCTGAACCTGTGAACGGTTACAAAAATGGTTTCTTTAGGCGAACTGTATCAACGGGTCTTGATTAATCAGGACGGATCTGAAAATAATTTGGCACACCCTTTGCTCTACATAAGATAGGGAAGGGTTCAGGGGTTCAAAGGTTCAGGGTTCAAGGTTCCATTCTCATCCCTGGACTGCATTTGAGATGCGTATTTACGAGAAAAGCGTCAACTTCGTCAGGCCTAATCCAAAAATTTGGATCCAAATTGGCAATTATTTGGACATAATCTGGCGTAGTGAAGCCTTCTCGGAGCATAGGTTTCAGGTGTCAGCCCAGCCGCAGGCCAAAAAAACGGCCTGTCAAATCGAAAAAAAAACTTTGTAGATTCATATTAGCGATTATTGATTGTGGGAGCGGTTTTCAACCGCGATTAACTTGGTCTGGCCCATACACATAAATGAAGTTTCATACAAGGTTTTAGGCCGGCTCTCGCATTTTTACTACTGACACCCGACACCTGAAACCTGAGTGCCAGTGTCCAATTTTCATGCAATCCCTCGAAAGTTAAGGAGTCACATCTATTTTTCCAAGCTGAATGACGAGTTCTATAACCACTATGAAGGGAGGAAATTATGAACATCAGAAGATTAGCCGGAATCGTAATCCTAATATTGGCATTTATCATGGGATGCTCGGGAAACTACGGAAAACTAAGTAAACAAACCGGTACTGAGGATAAGATGACACTTGCAGAGTTGAGAGAGAACTGGGAGGAGTATACCATATATTATTCCTATCGATGGGACTCAAGACCCTCAGCCATCATGTTTGACCCCAAAAACAATGATAAAAAGCTTGTTGGTGATAGTTGGTATAAAATTGAAGATCAGGAGGCCTTGTCTGAAACAATCCGTACAATTCAGCAGCAGTACGATTATGCTAAAGTCGAGATTATTGAAGGGCCGGATAACAAGTTTTTTGGATATATGTATTATCCGTACTGGCTACATATCCCGGTAAAGATTGTTGACGAACGAACTCTTTATGTAGGTACGCTGCCACCTTACCAATCAGCTCCATAATTATGAATGCTCCTTTCTTTTATTGTGAGAATGAACCTCCCCGCGACAAGCCACAGGGTATCTTTAAAGGTAAAATTCATTTTATCGCAGCCCCGCTGGGCGGGATTTCCGCTTCGCTACAACAAGCTGCGGGGAATTAAACCCTGTAGATTTCGCATCGCTCTTAAAGTGATTAGAGTAATCCGTGTAATCTGCGAAATCTGTGGATTAAAACAGAGAAAATGGAGGGAACCATGAGTAAACCAGCCACAAATTTGTTCTGCCTTTTTATCGTCCTGGTTATTTTTAGTTTAGTCGGGTGTGCCGGTGGAAACCGGGGCGTACTGAAAAGAGTACAAAAACCCACAGAGGATGGACTTCGCCAGGACTGGAAGGAGTATACAGTTTATTATCGACGCAACCTTGCCTTTGTATACAAAATAAAAGATGATCGGAAAATTATTCTGGACAATTCCTGGGTTAAGGTTTCATCCGAGGATATGATGGCAAAAAGCAAAATCTTGGATTCTACCTGGGTGAAGGAAATTATGGGGAATAATGACGAGATGTTCGGCTATCTGGTCCATCGCTCCGCGGATATGGCCAATGTTAAAATAATTGATGAGAACACAGTGCAGTTATACTACACTTATGTTCGGACCTCAGGAGGTCCTTGAGGAAACCAATCGTTGCTCTCGTCGGTCTTTCTATTTTTTTTAATAAATCCGCATAATGTAGCGATTATCTAAAACATCAATCCTCATGCCGGGAGGATAAATGATAAAAACGACTAATCTTACAAAGGTTTTTACCACAGAAGAAGTTGAAACCACGGCTCTGAATACGGTGAATGTGGAAATCCAGCAAGGTGAATTTGTGGCGCTAATGGGTCCTTCGGGATGCGGCAAGTCTACTTTCCTGCATATTACCGGAATGCTGGACAGCCCTACCGGCGGCGAATACTATTTCATGAGTGAGGAAGTCTCCAGGTATTCTGAAAAGAAACGAGCCAGTTTACGCAAAGGTAACATTGGGTTTGTTTTCCAGAGCTTCAACCTCATAGATGAATTAACTGTTTTTGAAAACATCGAACTGCCTTTGCTATATCTCGGAGTATCCGCGGCTGATCGAAAAAGGCGGGTGGATGAAATTTTGGAGCAGCTGGAGATTATGCCCCGCAAAAACCATTTCCCCCAGCAGATATCGGGCGGTCAGCAGCAGCGGGTGGCGGTTGCACGAGCCGTCATATCCGATCCAAAGATAATTTTGGCGGATGAGCCCACCGGCAACCTGGATTCAAGCCACGGTGATGAAGTCATGAGACTGCTTGTTAAATTGAACGAAAAAGGCACGACCATCGTAATGGCCACTCACTCACCGGCGTATGCGGATTATTGTCACCGGATTATTCACCTGTTTGACGGACATATTGTCTCACAAAATTTGAAGGAAAAATTTAAACCGCAAATTCGGCTGGTCGCCGGAATTTAAAGCAAAGCAGATATGTTCCCTCATTATCTAAAAATCGCTTTTCGAAACCTCATTAAACACAAGGGATATTCACTTATAAATATTGTCGGTCTTGCAATAGGACTGGCCATCTTTGCCCTGATTGCATCTTATGTTGATTTTCATCTGACCTTCAATCGGTTTCATAAAAATGTGGACCGAATCTTCAGCGTTGTCCAGGTACTTTCCGCGAGCACCTCTGATGAGAGACACTCAGCCAGAATCCCTGTTCCTACCTTACCTTTGCTTTTAAAAAAATTCCCGGAAATAGAAGATGCCACAAGATGTCTTTGGACCTCAAGGCCGATTATCCGTCACAATAACAAGTCGTTTTATGAGGAGGAAGGCTCTTTATGGGCCGTAGATTCAAACTTTTTATCCTTTTTTACGTTTGAAATAATTGCGGGTGATCCTGAAACCGCCCTCGCTGAGCCTAAATCTATGGTATTAACCGAATCGGCCGCCCATAAATATTTTGGCGACGAAAATCCCCTGGGGCAAAGACTCACACTGTGGAACGATCTTGATGTCGTGGTGACAGGCGTTACCGGGGATGTCCCTTCAAATTCAAGCCTGCGGTTTTATGCCTTGATTTCTTTAAGTACATTTCAATTGCAAAAAAAATGGGATACTAGCTGTACAACGTTTGTGCGCGTTGCTAAACGGGTAAATGCCGCAACGCTGGAACGAAAATTTGCCGGTTTTATTAATCAGCATTCAGCGGTTTCAAGGGCGTTTCCGCAAAAGATGTATCTTCTCCCCTTTGCCGATTTGAATCTTAATTCCCTGCATGTGCCGGGCGTGTGGCGACGGCAATCTCAGACGGTTATATTTTTGACATTTGCCATTGGTATCGTATTGCTGATGATCGTGTGCTTCAATTTCATGAACCTGGCCACCGCCCAGTTTATAACCCGGGCCAAAGAGGTCGGCGTGCGCAAGGCTTTTGGTGCCTCTCAAACTCAGTTAAGGTTGCAGCTTATCAGTGAATCCATTGTTTTGTCCCTGATTGCATTCGCATTGGCACTGGTGCTTTATGAGATTATGCGCCGTCCGTTTGTTTTCCTCATTACAGAAGATCCCCTGCGCGCAGGTCCCGGGCTCTGGAGCAATCCACAATTGATATTAAAGCTGATCGGTGTGGCCATTTTTGTAGGATTGCTGGCCGGCAGTTATCCGGCATTCTTTTTAGCCCGTTTGAATACAGCCCGGATTTTAAAAGAAAACCTTCCGGGAGGTAAAAAGAGCTCCCGCATTCAGCAGCTGCTCATTATATCTCAATTCATGGTCGCAATATTTGCCGTATTGATCTCTCTCCTGACCTTTAAGCAAGCCGGCTTTCTCTTTAATCTTGACCTTGGCTACACCAGAGATCGGGTGTTGGTTGTGATGTTCGGAAAACCTTTTTCCCGGTCCCAACTTCGGCCGTTGGCAGAAGACCTGGGACATCATCCGGATATCCTCGATGTCAGCGCCGCCGTCTGGGCCCCCACCAACTGGAACGCCGCTGCAAAAGTAATCCTTAAAGATGGAAATGATCAGGAAATCCGGCAAATGAATATCTACGGCATTGACTACGATTTTATTGAACTTCTTGAAATGAAGATCTTACAGGGCAGGAGTTTTTCACGTTCAATGGCCGACACCGGAAGCTATATAATAAACGAAACCGCAGCGCACAGCCTGAACCGGGAAAATCCGATTGGAACAAAATTAGCGCTTTGGGGAAAAGAAGGGCCGATTGTGGGGGTAGTGAAAGATTTTCATTTTAAAAGCCTTAATTCTAAAATTTCACCCACGGTGCTGTATTTGCGCCCAACTTACCTCAACACACTGCTTATTAAATTAGCGGATGTCCCTATTTCCAGTGGACTGAATTTCATCGAAAACCGCTTGCGCATTTTTGCAAAAGAAGTGCCCTTTAAATACTCGACCATCAACGAGCGTCTCAGTGACGGGTTGCTTGACATTAGAAAATGGGCAACATTGGCAGGTTGTATTGGAGCCGGCGCCCTGTTGTTCTCATGTTTTGGTTTGCTGGGTCTGGCCTCGTATGTCACAAAGCGAAAAACAAAAGAAATTGGCATCAGAAAAGCCCATGGAGCAACCGTATGGAATATCATCCGCCTTATTCTGGGCGATTTTTTCCGGTTGATTCTTGTCGCCAACATTATTGCCTTACCCGTTAGCTACTATGGCATTAAAATACTTTCGCAAAGCGTATTTGCCTATTCTGCTGAGCCCGGCATCGGCGTTTTTCTGCTTACAGGCGCTCTGACGATGGTCACCGGAATTGCGGCCGTGTCAACTCAAGCCCTTAAAGCCGCCAGGGCGAATCCGGTGGATGCCTTAAGGTACGAGTAGCAAGCCTGGTAAAAGTCGGCACGGTGGCCGACGCTACAAGTTTTGCTTTTTTGGAGCACAATGTTGATTGGTTGATTAGTTGATTGGTCAAGTGGTTGTAAATATGGATTTATGCCATATTTGCAAAATAATTGAACACTTCATGTTACGATCAGTAAACTATTTAACGAGGTTTGAACTAACCTAATCAACAAATCAACTTAATCAACTTCTTTTCCTTAATCAACCGTTCAACCAGTAAACTTTTCAACGAGGTCTGTATTATGAATCCAATCCAAAAATATTGGCCTATCATTTTGATATTTCTGCTTATCATGGGCTGTGGAGATAACGAGAGGATCATTGCATTTAAAAATGTCAACCTCGTGCCCATGACGAATGAAAATATAATTGAAAACCAAACCGTTTTGGTGAAGGGCGATCGAATATTTAAAATCGGCTCTGCCACTAAAGTTGAAATACCAAAACGGGCGGAGGTTATCGACGGTGAAGGCGCCTATTTGATGCCTGGGCTTGCCGATATGCATGTCCATCTAAAAGGCAAATGGCCCCTTCCCCAGTTGGATTTATACTTAGCAAATGGCGTGACCACGGTCAGGGATCTGGATGGACGTGATTTTATGCTGAAATGGCGGGACGAAATTGAGCAGGGCAAGCGCACGGGTCCAACCATCTATGCTTCCTGCCCTATAATTTACGGGTATGAAAAAAATGCTCCCGAACTCGTCGCAAAGCGTAAATCCGGATATGACTGTGTGAAACTCTATTCCTATTTCGCAAGGGATGATTTTCAAAAAGCCATGCAAACAGCCAAAGGACTAAACTTGTATACCGTCGGTCATATTCCGTTTGCAGTCGGCTTGGATGGGATCATCGCAGCCGGCATGAACGAAATTGCGCATATTGAAGAACTGGATTTTGAATTCATCGATTTCGACAGAACCATAAAGCTGCAACCGGACGAGTGGCTGCCTTATATTATCAGCAATGCAGCTCAACAATTTAAGGGTTTTTCAAGTATTGACAGTGGTCATATTAAAGCAAAGCAGGAAGAGCGCCTTGCGACCGTCATAAAAAAATTACAGTCGGCGAACCTCCCGGTTTGTACCACCCTGGTTATAGGGCGTGTGATCGTTCAAAAATTATTTGAACCCAATGCTTTTCTCGCACGTCCGCAAAGCAGATATTTACCTCAAAAATACAAAGAAGCGTTTCGCCAGGGAAAGGAAAAACATCAAATACAATTTGAAGGAATCAAGGAGGCCGCACACTTTAAGTACAACTTGGAAAAAATGCTGTTAGTGCAATTGCATCGAGCCGGAATTTCCATCGTTTTGGGAACCGATGCCGGAACCGGCGGAATGGGTATTGTGCCGGGGTTCTCGATCCATGATGAACTGCAAATTCTGGTGGAAAATGGATTTACCCCCTATGAAGCCATTGCCACCGGCACCGTCAATGCTTCAAAGGTCGCCGAAGCCATGACCGGAAAGAATGATTTTGGAACCATCGAGGTTGGTAGACGAGCCGATTTTATTTTGGTTAACAAAAACCCTTTGGAGGATGTTGCCCATATCAAAGATAATCGCGGTGTCATGGCAGCGGGTGAATGGTATGATTCAGCATACTTACAAGCCGCGATAAGCCCCGGATTGATACCCGGCATCCCTATTGTAGGGAATGTCATTTATGTCCGTCGGCCCGACAGCGGTTTAAACACTGAAATTGAGATTGTTATCGAAGATAATTTTGGCGGTAAATTGCCGGATGATATTGATGACATCACCGTAACAATCACGGATCCGAACGGCGTTACAAGGCCCCTGATGCTTCCGGGCCACAGATATTTGGAGCAGTTTAAAGATTTTTGGTATAGTATTCAGGGACCTCCTGCGCTGGGTAAATATACCTTTCAGGTTACCGGTAAAGGATTGAACGGGACGGCCACCGATTTTCAAACCGTAAACAGAACGATCCCGTTTCCGGATATTAACACCTTCTCGCCTGCCGAGGGGAACGACGCTCACCTCCAAAACGCCTGCCTTTTCCTGGGCACCGGTAGAATACCCGGATTGCGAAATTTACTATCGCCTGGTAATCAATGATCCCACCGGGAAGCGGATATATAGTACCCGCAGGGGCCAGAACATGCTTTCCCATACCGTCGCCGAAGGCACTTTAAAACCGGGAAAAACCTACCAATACAAAATTCGCGCAGCGGATAGTGAAGATTGGGTCGAGATGCAGAATCGGTCTGATAGTAGGTTGCTAACCTTCACGATGGCCAAGTCATTGGAGTGACTTGGCAACCCATCCCGACTATCTTCTAGTCTGTCATCACGTAGTCGTACGATATCGAACACCTTCTGTACCAGAAACGGACAACAGGTGGGGTGCAAATCAAGACTGTTGGTTATTGAAATATCCGCAGCAATTCGTGACATGCCAACATGTAAGATACTGGAGTATTGGAGCGATGGAGTACTGGAGTGTTGGGTACAAAAACGGAAAAAGATCTAATTTTTATTTTTTACCCTTGTTTTCATCAGATCCAAACATAGAAACGTAGGTTGGGTTGAGGTACGAAACCCAACAATGCGGATCGGGCTCAACCCAACCTACCAAAATCCGGACTTTTCGTTCAGGCACTCATTTTATTATCCGCCTGATAGTGAATAACTATTACAACGACTTCATTCCAATGGGGGGTAACTATGAAAATCGGACACTTCAGGCTTCTGGCGGTTTCGGTAGCAACAGTCATTTTAGCAACAGGCTGTATCGTAATCGATCTCAATGGATGCGGAAAGAAAACAGTTAAAGGATCAGGGAATCTGATTGCAGAAGAAAGACAGGTTGCCGAGTTTAATCAAGTCATTCTAAAGGGGACGGGAAAAGTGACGCTGGCAAAAGGGGATCAGCAATACTTGAATATCGAGACAGACGATAATGTGATGTCGCTGATCGAAACAACGGTGAGGAACGGAAAGCTGGAAATTTCACACAGCGGGTGGAATATACGACCAACGGTACTTGATTTCTTTATCACTGTCAAAGCTCTGAAAGGAGTGGCCATCTCGGGTTCCGGGGATATAAATGGTAAAAACCGGTTTGTCTCGGAGGATTTTTACGCCGATGTAAGCGGGTCGGGAGATATCTTCCTGGAATTGGAGGCAACACAGTTGAATTCGGATGTGTCCGGTTCCGGTTCAATTCAACTTGCCGGCAAATCATATTCTCATGATGCGTCGATCACCGGTTCCGGCAAAATAAGCGCTTTTGACATGGAAACGAAAAATGCTTCCGCCACGATTACCGGCTCCGGGGACTGCAGGGTGAATGTTTCCGAAAAATTGCGGGCAAAAATTACCGGCAGCGGGGATGTGCGTTACAGGGGCCATCCGCAGATAATTAAAAAGATAACGGGGTCTGGATCTGTAAAAGATCGTAATTGACGGATTTGAATTACTGTTACCGGTTTCTATCGAAAATAGGGGGAACAATATTATGAATACAAAAAGAAATACAAGCGGCATTTCTAGAGCTGCAATGACATGGATCAGTAATTTACTGCTTTCAGGATTGATACTGAGTCTGTTGACTGCATGTCAAATGACGCCGAAGTGGGCTCCATATAGTGCAGCAGCCGGTGAGGTATATCCGAACGAAAAATGGCAAAAAGTGGAAACACCTGAGAAACTCGGCTGGTCGTCTGAAAAGCTTGCCGAAGCACGGGCCTACTCAAAAAGAATCGGTTCAGCAGCAGTGATGATTGTGGATAACGGCGTCGTTGTTGATGCCTGGGGAAATACATCATGGAATTTTCAATGCCACTCCATGCGCAAAAGCATTATGAGTGCCCTGATCGGCATTCATGTAGAAGAGGGCAATATCAATTTAACAAAAACCATGGAAGAACTTGCCATTGACGATTATCAACCTTCGTTAACAGCACAGGAAAAGCAGGCCACTGTGGATGATCTCATCAAAGCGCGCTCCGGCATCTATCACGTCGCACTGGGTGAGAGCCCCGGCATGAAAGCCATGCGACCGAAAAGACACAGCCACGCTCCCGGCACCTACTGGTATTACAACAACTGGGACTTCAATGCGCTCGGTACTATTTTCGAACAGGAGACCGGCACTAAAATCTTCGAGGAATTCGATCTGAGTTTTGCCAAACCGCTTCAGATGGAAGATTTCAAGGTCGGTAACTGCCGGTACAAAACCGGTGACGATTACGGCGAAGATCTTGTTTCAATACACCGCTACTATTTTTTTCGCATGAGTGCTCGCGACCTGGCCCGATTCGGTCTTTTATTTCTGCGTGAGGGGCGTTGGCGAGATCAGCAGATAATCTCTTCCGACTGGATTCGGGAAAGCACGGCCAGCTATTCTCAAAGAGGTATTAATGGCGGCTACGGCTATATGTGGTGGACCGGTGTTAAGAATGGACTTTTCTCTAACGTCCATGTAAAAAGCCATAGTTATTATGCCGCCGGATATCGCGGCCACTATGTTATTGTACTGCCATATCGCAACCTGGTCATTGTTCACCGTGTCAATACCGATCTGAAGCAGGGACAGGTTTCAAACAGGCAGATCGGCCGACTGTTGTGGCATATCCTCGATGCCGCCGGTGAGACGGAGATCGGTGAAAAACCGACGCTGGAGGCCGCCAAAGGCGTCCAGCTTACCGGTGACATCCTGCGAAAGACCTTGGCAGGATGCCGGATCCGGGGATCGGATTTCACGGCAAATTTATTGCAAGACAATACCTTTGAGATTTGGATGAACGGAAACTTGCTTGACACCGGGAAGTGGTGGGTTAAGGCTGATAAATGCTGGATGAAGGGGAAGGTAATAACAGGCGGCAGAAAAGGGTATGTTTACTTTGTTAAAGATGGCGATAAAATCAAATGGTATGACCGCGAAGGCACCCTGGACGGTGAAGGGGTTTATTCCAGAACGAATTAGTTGTAAAGTAATATTGACTGAGATGGCAAAAACGATTTCCGATTTTACATCATTTTAGCGCTACAAGATTGGCCATAACGGCTTTAATTTCAATTATATGAAGAAATTATTTTCAATAAAAATGATCCTTCGTTAGTATTTTGCTATTCGGGCGCAGTTTAATATCCGAATTGTAGAGGGGGAACAATCCGTAAGTTTTTGCTATATTTTCTAAGATTTAAAATTTGACAAATTTACTTGAGATGGCTATTTCGACTCAGCGCTTTCAGCAGAGGTTAGGGTTCTATATGCCGGCCATTTATGCCTGGCGTTATATTTCTTCGATTTGGAGGAAAAAGCTCTGAAATTAAAAATTGCCCTCGAGCCCAGTGATGAGGGAGGTTATACAGTTTATGTGCCAAGCCTCCCGGGCTGCATCAGTGAGGGAAACACCAAAGAAGAGGCCATGGCAAATATCAAAGAAGCCATCGAGCTGTATCTGGAACCGGTGGAAGACGATCTCACCTTATCCCCGGACCATGAGATCACGGAAATCGCCGTATGACAACTGACAATTCCTGCCCATCGTCCTATCAAAAGATCCACCCTGTCGCATATATTGAAGCAAGCTCGGCTTTCAATCGATAGGTTTCTTGAGCTGGTGTAAGACAGAAGGGTCGCCTCTTCATTCTTGACAAGAAGTGAAGAATGGGCAACCCTTATCATTTCATCCTAAGGAGAAAATCTTGGGTTGACGACTCAATGCGTTGTAATATATTAGTCATAATGGCTATACTGACTATAATGGAGGTGCAATTATGGTACAGGTAAACTTGGCAAAAGCTAAAAGCTCTTTTTCAGAATATGCAAGCCGGGCAGCGTATACGAAAGAGTACCGCAACTAACTGTTGAAAATTGGCTTTTTTGAATTTAAAATTGATTCATACCCAATCCACCAGCCCGTGTTTCGCCGTGTATATTTACCTCTTCTCCTTTGGCATCCCGCATGATGAGGCCGCATAATCTATTTTCATTTGGATAGGCCGCTTAAATTGGGCACTTTCCCCAAACTATTCAGTCCTCCGACCTCCGACATTATGTCTTTTTCTTAAAGGGGCCATTTGACCCTAAAAATGGTCGTTTAAGGGCAAGTTCTCAATAAATTATCTAAGGGGGTATCCACTTCATGGGCCTAAACGATAAATCGTAGGTTGGGTTAAGCCGACGGTCTGCAACCAATCTTGTTGGGTTCGCTAATTTTGATTCTATTTCAAACTTTTGAGGTGCATTAAGATAGGCGAACCCAACACAAATTGTGCCTACATCCCGCTTAACCCAACCTACTAAATACCGGGGTCATTGAGATGTTACGTTTAAGGCTGATAATCGCTTGAAAACACAGTGTTTATTCACTATCAAAAACCTGGTCCTTTGGGCCTCCGGCTCGTAGGGGCACGATCCTACGCCTCGGAGAGCCAGGTCAGAGATAATGGGCTCTGCCTTGAAAATAATACAAAGTAAAGATAGAATTCTTTAACGTTAGGCACTTTAGCTCATTTTAGTTCTTTTTAGGCACTTATATGTAATAAAACAAACACTGCCTTTCAGGGAGAAACCAGTGCCGGGCCCTCCCTCCGGGCTGTAGGCCCTACGGGCCGGAAGCTGGACCCGGGTATCTACTGATACGGCCAGATGTTATCAAGAAATTCGAGACTGTCCCATAGATCCTTCTCTGTATGGGGTTCGAGGGTAATGACGGGCGGGTAGTTTTTTTGTGATTTTAAATAATCCACCAGGGGTTGAAAATCGATGTTTCCCTTGCCGAGCCCTACGTGATCATCGTTTCCGCCATGGTTGTCATGCAAATGAATCTGCCGAATAAAGGGCTTCATGGTTTCAATCCAGATTGCCATAGAACTCCTGCTGAACGCAGTAATATGGCCGGTGTCCAGACAAAATCCCACGGCATTGCTGTTTAGGTTTTCAAGGAGTATCTTGATGTCGTCTGGGTGATGTTCAAATACATTTTCGAGCATGAGTCGGGTATTGCCCGTGCCCGCCTGAAGTTGTTGGGCAAGCCAGGACCATGTTTCGATGCTGTTTTCTATCCACGCCTTCTGGTTAAATCCATATCGCTTGGCATCGTATCCCGCATGAGCAACCACTGTTATGGGCTCAAACACCGGGATCAGTTCTAGCATCTGCTCAAATCGGCGGCGCGTGATGTTTCGTATGGCCGGGTCATCTGACCCCGGAGAGAGATCTATGAACGGTGCGTGAAACGTGATGGTCGGATGATGCTTCCGGAGTGCCATTGCCATACGTTTAAATTTGTCTGGTGAAAAAGTATCGAGCGCGTATGCATCCAGTCCGATTTCCGGATTGAGGCGATACTTGAGAAATCGATCCAGGTAGGTATCCTGGAGCATGGTAAATGGAATATTTACCTGAACGGATTTAGTGATGCGGTCGTAAGGGGTATTCATTTTTTTTAATACCTGGTCAATTTGCCATCAGGAATAATCAGACCAGCATCTGTCCCGGTAATTATGGTGTCAATATCGGTTTCAGCGGCAATCTCCCGCAGGACGAGTCCGGCCGGCAGCACGTCGATGACCGCTAATTCTGTTATTATCGTATTTACGCAGCCTTTGGCGGTCAACGGCAGGCTACAGGTCTTTAAGATTTTTGGGTCGCCATTGCGGGTGGTATGCAGGGTGGTTACGATCAAGCGCCGGGCTTTCTGAGCCAGTTCCATGCCCCCACCGATACCCGGTGAGTATTGGCCGGGAATGATCCAATTGGCCAGATCTCCGGTGCCCGAAACCTCGAGCGCACCAATAAAAGCAACGTCCAGCCTTCCGCCGCGCACCAGGGTAAACGACAGAATACTGTCAAAAAAAGACGCTCCCGTACCGGTGGTAACGTAAGTTCCGCCGGCATCGATGAGATTGCGATCCTCCGTACCGCGTTTACAGGGGAGTCCCATACCGAGAATACCGTTTTCGGAGTGAACAACGACTTGTTTATTGTCCTCAAGATACTTTGGAATAAGCGTGGGTATCCCGATTCCAAGATTAATAATCTGGCCGGCCCCTATCTCTGCTGCTGCCCGCTGGGCGATTTTCTCTTTAGAGGACATGATGCGCTAAAATTCCATATTCTTCGGTCAGGGTATCCAGGACAACGATATGGTCCGTGAACGCTGCCGGTGTATGAATCTGATCCGGCGCCAGGTCTCCGCATTCAACCAATTTTTCAACTTCCACAATGACCTTCGCAGCTGCAGTCGCCATGATCGGATTGAAATTCCGGGCACTCTTTTCATAAATCAAGTTGCCAAAGCGATCGGCGACGGCGGCGTGAATCAGGGCCACATCTGCCCGCAACGCCGGTTCGATCACTGCTGATTGCCGGTCAACGGTAACCACCTCTTTATTCTTTGCCAGGATTGTATCGATACCGATATCGGTTAGTATGCCGAGCAGGCCGGCACCGCCGGCACGGATTTTTTCAGCCAGGATTCCCTGGGGATAAAACTCCACTTCGATTTCATGACGATTCATCATGCCGATGGCGGTGGCATTTAGCCCGAGATGGGATGTTATCAGCTTTTGGGCCCGGTTTGCCTCAATAAGTTTTGAAAGCCCCATCCCATCTTCATTGGCTTCATTTTTGATCAACGTCAAATTGGACACTCCCAATTCCAACAGACCGTCGATCAGCGTAAATGGGGTCCCCGGGACCCCGAATCCGCCGACCATGATCGTGTCACCGTCACGAATTACCTTTAATGCGTTTTCTAAGGAAGTGGTTTTGTCGATCATTGTTTCCGCTTTGCGATCCGTCATTGAGGGGTTCGGACTCTTCAGCCGCAGCGTTCAGCTGTCGGCTGAAAGAGCGACGTTATGCTGCAGCTTCGTTATGAAGTTCCCAACCTGGAAAGACGAGAACTCCTGGATGGACCTTTAGGGCTCTGGCAAAAATTTTAGCACGTTCAACCCCGAGCCGGACACGATCACTTTCGATTGCCGAAATGGTTGCCTGGGGAATGCCTGTTAGTGTCGATAGTTGATTTTGGCTCAATTCCTGTAATTCGCGAATTATGCGCACGGATTCACCAACCGAAACCGTGATTCGTTTTTTTGCGGGACGATATTCATTCATTTATGACCTTCGATAGTCATGAGCGGTTATCGAGGCAACCTGAAACAGCAGATCTTCTGTAATAACCCGGCAAATCACTCGCCACTGTACCCCAAGGTGAAAGGAGCGGTAACCTTTCCACCTGCCAGATAAGGCTTCGTCGTGAAACCCTTTGATCAGCCTCAACCCCGGCGGGCCTGAAATGGAAGCAATGTCCTTCCATTTTTCATATCGCTTTAGGATACCATTACAACGCCTGGGGTACGCCTGGAACGCCTGGGGTCACCGCCTGGGGTCGGGCCAGGGTAAGGTTATTGATTATTCATCTTTAACGTCCCAGAAAACGGTGTTTTCAAGGTTTATATCCTCGTTTTCAGCCCCGAAAAGGACCTTATAGAATGTCTTTTTGCGCTGGCCATAAGTATCAGAAAAAAATGGTCTTTTTGCCTTCAAAAAACTCAATATAGGCCTATTTCAGAGGACGGAATTGGCATTTATCCGTTCCATATCAATTAGTTGCTGTGGCCCGACCCCCTATTCTTAACAGAAAAAGTGTTCTGGCGCAAGGTGCTGGATATTTATGCCACCAGTATCGACTATCTTAAAACTGCTTTTGTCGGAGCTTTACCTGATACATCTTGACTTTTCAGCGAAATGTTATAATCTATGTGACAAAAATAGGCAGATTAGAATATGAATGACCATCGAAATATAACACGAGGCCAGTTGGGAAAGATTGAGGCCGCGTTTCTCGCCAAAGCAGGTGTTCATCCCACCTTCAGCCTTGCCTTGGCGCGACAGATGTTGGGACATACAAAAGATGACCCAACGCCCCAATTTCTTGAGCGACTTCAAAGTAAAGGCTGGATAAGGCGCATCCGCAGAGAGCGATTCGCCGTTATTCCACTCTCTTCCGGCGAAGGCCGTTCACCGCAGTTGCATGAATTTGTGGTGGCCATGGAGCTGGTTTCTCCGGCAGCAATTGCGTATTGGTCGGCCCTCAACCATCACGGCATGACGGAACAACTTCCCCGTACGGTCTTCGTGGCTACCGACCATCCCGTGCGCCGCCAACCGGGCGATATACTGGGAGTGACCTACAAGATCGTGTCGCTGAAACCGGTCAAGCTTTTCGGCGTCATGAAAGACTGGATAGATGAGACCCCTTTCAGTGTTACGGACCGGGAGAAGACGATCATCGACGGCCTGGACCTTCCTCAGTACGTAGGCGGAGTAAGCGAGATTACAAAGGCATTGACGGGTTCCTGGAAATTGCTCGATGAAAAAAAACTTAGAAAATACGCCGCCAAAATCGGTAACTCCGCTGTCGCAAAGCGACTGGGGTTTATGATGGAGTCGCTCAGACTGGGGGATGTCGAAGTGCTTCGCACAGAGACATCTCGTGCCCCCGGTTTTTCCGCCCTTGACCCGACCATGCCGAAGCAAGGGAAATTAAACAGAAGGTGGGGTCTTCTGGTAAACGCAGAGATACAAACGTGATCACAACCGCAGAACTGCATCGCGTAGCGGGAAAGGAGGGGCTCCGGTTTGATCAGACCGAAAAAGACTACGTCATCCTCTGGCTTCTGTCAGGATTGGCGCATTCAGGGGCCAAAGACCACGGCTGGGTATTCAAGGGTGGGACATGTTTGAGGCATTGCTATTACAGGGGTTATCGGTTCTCTGAAGATATTGATTTCAGTTGCAGGCATAGCGGAGACAACCTTGAGGCATCGCTCCGCCTGCTCGATACGGTTGCCGTATGGGTTCTTCATGAATCAGGCGTGCGCCTGTCCATGCGGGAGCCTTTGACGGTTCCGGGCGATTTTCAGATCGAGATTCCCATGGAGTACAACAGAGGAGGGGCGCGACGGCAGGGATTGCCGCAGGTAAAAGTGCATCTTACTTTTGATGAGCCTATTCTTGATGAAGAGGTTGATCGCCCAGTTACGCCGGGGTATTCAGACCTTTCGGCATTTGGGATCACAGCTTACTCCAAAAAAGAAATCGTGGCGGAAAAGCTGAGATCACTGCTGCAGCAGCAGAAAAAGTGGCCGCGTCCGAGAGATTTATATGATCTCTGGTATATCCTGTGCAGAACAAGAGCGCGTTTTTCATGGCGAGAACTAAGGCCTCTTTTTGATGAGAAGTGCCGTATTCGGGATGTGCAGCCTGATATTACAAGCTTGACTTCGGACACGCTGCGCCAGTGGAACGAAAGTGCGTGGCTCCACCGATTGGGGCCAATGCTGAAAGACGTGCCGGATTTTGATCGCCTGTGGAAGGAATGGGTCAAGACCCTTCACAAGTTGGTAGAGGATACGAAATGAGGACGCCCTAATGGAGACTCGATAACGAAGAATGAATTCGAATTTCAATCATCAGACAGCCCGCCTAAGACTCGACGAAAGAAAACGCGTCGAAAAACCCCTTCTCGATCAGCTTGCAGACCAGCCTGGGTCTCATCAGGTGAAAACGCCATGCCATTGGGTCGATAAATTTCATTCACAAGTAACTCAAGCGAGTTGCCATTAGGAAAT
>PVMK01118039.1_pt1 | contig 38432 bp, 27 predicted proteins | sample 1853481 | NCBI WGS metagenome assembly PVMK01 (sample SAMN08533507, study PRJNA380276) | Marine sediment metagenome, whole genome shotgun sequencing project.
TCAACCTGGTCGAGCTGATCGTTGTCAGCTTCGATCTCGATCATCTCTCCTTCGACCACCTGTACCGGCAGGCGCGTCTCGAGGCTGGCGATACGGCGCACCCAGGCCCCGACCTCGAACGGCTTTCGGTTCGGTGGCGGGAGCCTCGCCATTCGTGCGTAAGACGACATAAAGCGCCCGAGAGCCTCGGAGCGGCCGCTGATCACCGCGAGACCCTCGCGCAGGTCGTCGCTGTACTCCTCCACCGAGTCCGCCCTTTCGAGCATCGTGGCCAGGCTCTCGGCGATCGACTTGATGGGCGTGAGCGAGTTGTTGATCTCGTGACCGAGAACGCGGATCAGTCGCTGCCAGGCGACACGCTCTTCCTCGCGCAGCACCTGGCTCAAGTCGGTGAGGACCAGCAGCCGGTGTGGTCGTCCGTCCCACCGGAATGTGCGTCTCCGCAACTCCCAGCGCCCGAACCCTTCGGACACCGTCAGATCCGTGACCCGCGGAGTCTGGCCGTCGAGACAGTCTGCGAGGCCCAGTTCTGCCGCGTCCCGGCCGATCAACTGGTCGACCGGCCGGCCCAGCAGCGTCTCCCCGGAGCTGTTCAGCAGGCGCAACTGGTCATTCTCATCGAACGCGAACAGCGCCACGTCGATCACGGCCATCACGCGGGACAGGAGATTCGACGCCTCGAGGGCATCCAGGCGCTGGTCATGGAAGGACTGGGCCAGCTGGTTGACTTCGTGAAGGATGAGGCCCAGCGCATCATCCTGGTTCGGGGTCCGGCTGCGGAGTGAGTAGTCTCCCTCCCGCAGCGCCTCGAGCATATTGGAAATGGCATGGAGCGGTCGGACCAGCCGTTCGCGCATGTAGAACAGGAGGATGAACCAGGCTCCGAGCAGGAATACCGTCAGGCTCCACTGCGTGCGCTCTGTGTAGTCACCGATCCACACGAGGACCAGTGCGACGGCCGTAGCCGGCGCTCCCGAGGCCAGCGCCAGAAGCGGGATCAGTCGCTGGTACGTCAGCCAGCGACGCACTCGTCCAATGCGGGACGGCGGGCTCACGAGATCTCCCTCTCGGCGCCGGGTCTCAGACCTGCAGCCCGTGGCGTTTTAGACGACGATAGAGCGCGCTCCTGCTGATGCCGAGGTCTTCCGCGGCCCGACTCACGTTGCCCCGGTTCCGCGCGATCGCCTTCCGGATGAGAATCCGCTCTGCATCATCGAGCTGCATGTTCTCAAGTCGAAGCGAGCCCTCCGGCGCCTGGCGCAATCCCAGGTGCTCCAGGTTCACTTCATTCCCGTCCGCGAGCAGCACCGCGCGTTCGACGGCGTGGCGCAACTCCCGAACGTTCCCTGGCCACGCATGGCGTATCAGCGCCTCTACGGCCGAAGAGGTGAAACGCAGCTCCGTCCGGCTGTACTTCTGCCCGGCCATGCCGAGGAAGTGTGCGGCCAGCAGCGGGATGTCCTCCCGCCTTTCCCGGAGGGGCGGGAGGAAGATCTCGACCGCATTCAGGCGGTAATAGAGGTCCTCCCGGAACCGTCCGTCCGCCACGGCCCGGTCGAGCTCGGAGTTGGTGGCACTCAAGATCCGGACGTCCACTTTCCTGGTCCTGGAGGAGCCGACTCGCTGGAACTCACCGGACTCGAGGACCCTGAGCAGTTTCGCCTGCTGTGCGAGCGGAACGTTGCCGATCTCATCCAGAAACAGGGTGCCGCGATCGGCGAGCTCGAAGTAGCCGATCCGGTCGCTCTTGGCATCCGTGAACGCTCCCTTCACGTGCCCGAACATCTCGCTCTCGAACACGCCTTCCGACAGGCCGCCGGTATTCACGGTCACGAGCGGCCGGTGCGATCGCTTCGATCGAAAGTGAAGCCATTGGGCCACTACTTCCTTCCCGGTTCCCGGCTCGCCGGTGATCAGTACGTTCGCATCTGATGGACCGACCTTTTCAATCAACCGAAGCACCGGGGCCATCGCCTTCGACTCAGCGATCAATTCCGGGACATCGCCGCCGGTGCGAAGGAACTCGTTCTCGGCCTCCAGGATCTGTGCCTTGCGAACCGCTCGAACGAGATCGAGCTGCGTGTGCACGGCGGCAACGAGACGATCATTGTCCCACGGCTTCTCGATGTAGTCCCGCGCGCCCCGCCGGATCGCCTCCACGGCACTGTCGATACTGCCCCAGGCCGTCATCACGATGATCGGAAGCGTGGAGTCGAGCGCCTGGACGCGTGGGACCAGATCGAGCCCTTCCTGCCCGGAGGTGGTATCCCGCGTGTAGTTGAGATCGAGAAGCAGGACGTCGAACTCGTCCCCTTCCAGCAAGTCCAGCACCTCGCCGGGCGATGCCGCGGTCACGACGTCGCAGCCTTCGCTCTTGAGCAGCAGTCGGGCCGCCGCGAGGATGTCGGGCTGGTCGTCCGCCACCAGGATCCTGGGGGCCGTACGGTTCAATTCATGCCTCTCGGAGTGAATGTGGTCGGAATCGATCAGGCGCCCGCGCGATGCCGATCGGCCACGCTTTCCTCGACGATCCGGCCGTCGAACAGGTGGACGGTCCGCTCCGCGAAATGCGCGTACCGCGGATCGTGCGTTACCATGAGAACTGTAGCTCCCTCGGCGTGTAGCTCCCGGAGTAACTGCATCACGGCCTCGCCGTTGGTCGAATCCAGGTTACCGGTCGGCTCGTCGGCCAGGAGGATCGACGGACGTCCCACGACGGCCCTGGCCGCCGCGACTCGCTGCTGCTGGCCGCCCGACAACTGGCCCGGGTAGTGGTCCGCCCGGTGTGACATCCCTACCCGCTCGAGTGAGTCGAGCACGGCTCGCCGACGCTCGGCCTGTCCGAGTCCGCGATAGGTGAGCGGAAGCTCGACATTCTCGAACACCGTCATGTCGGCGATAAGATTGAACGCCTGGAAAATGAACCCGATCGAGTCGTTCCGTACCCTGGCGCGCTCGGTGCCGGACAGCCGGACTATGGGGCGCCCCTCGAGCCAGTATTCTCCGTCTGTCGGTGTGTCCAGCAGTCCGACGATGGCGAGAAGAGTAGATTTCTGCGTCAGGCTCGAGCCATGAGCGTGCAGATGGAATCGAATTGATGAATGACGAGACCGGACCGCTGATTCGCCTCGTCGGCGTCAGGAAGGTGTTCTACACGGACGAAATGGAGACTCACGCCCTGTCCGACGTTCACCTGGAGGTCCACTCCGGGGAGTTCGTCGAGGTGATGGGCCCATCCGGCTGCGGAAAATCTACTCTTCTCGCCATCGTCGGACTGCTGGACACACCGACAGACGGAGAATCAGCGGCTCGGTCTCGTCATTCATATTCATCAATTCGATCCCACGTGCACGTTCATGGCTCGAGCCTGACGCAGTCCACATCGTCGAACCGGGACATGTCGGACACGATGATAACGTCTCCTTCTTCGAGTCCACCCAGCACTTGGATCCGGTCCCACGAGCCCGTGCCGAACTTCACCTTCACCCGCTCCGCCGTCTCACCATCCGGGTCGACGCGGAAGACGGAAGCTACGCCATCGTCTGCCGCCCACGCGGGCCGCTTGACGAACAGGGCGTTGTCGAGCAGTCCGATGCTGATGATCGCATCGACGCCGGCATCGACGGCGGCATCAGCCCGCGGCGGCTTCGAGAGCTGGACGATCACATGGGCGTATTGATCGCCCTTCACGGGCAATGTCTCGCCGATGATTCTCACCTTTCCAGCCGTGGTGTCGCCCACCGCGTCCACCACCAGCACGGCGTCCCCGGAGCGGATTCGCATGGCACCGGGAAACGGCACCTTCAATTCCGCCAGCAACCGCTCGGGTCGGATCAGGCGGACGAGCTCGGTACCCGGTGCGACCCAGTCCCCGACTGCCGTCGAGACCTCCTCCACCAACCCGTCGCCCGAGGCCTCGACGTGCAGCGCCGAGAGACGCTCCTTCTCGCGTTGAACGACTTCCGCGAGGGCGACCAGTCGGTTCTTCTCCAGCAGAACCTGCTCGTCGCCCGTCTCGTTCAACAGGGCCAGCATCTCCTCTTCCACATGGAGTTGCTGCTCGATCGCGTGCACCGCGTCGGTAGCCGTCGTCAGCTCAGCCTCCGATACCTCCCCGCGGGCGAACAGCGCCTCGAGCCGTTCGACAGACCTGCCCGCGCGGGTGAGTTCGGCGTGCGTCGAGACGAGCGACGCCTCCCGCTCCAGCTTCTGCGTACCGATGGAGCGGCGCAGCGCCGTGAATGCCGCGCGCGCCGCGGTGAATTCCTGCTCCGCCCTTGCCGATTCGAGCGCGAGGTCGGGACTCGAAAGCTCCACCAGGGGCGTGCCGGCCGATACCACATCTCCCGACTCCACGTGGACCCTGGTGACACGACCGCCCACGGTGGACTGGACCCGGTGAAGCTGGTCAGATTTGAACTCCCCCCATCCCCGGATCTCGAGCGGCAACATGCCGCGCTCGACGGAGGCGAGGACGATCAGGTCGCTGTCCACGACGGGGAGTGCCGGCTGGAGCCGCCCGAGAAAGATGGTCACCGCGACGAGCAGCAGGAGAACGGTAAGAATCAGGGCGATGCGCCTTCCGTTGCCCTTCGGCTCGCGCGGCACATCCATCCCGGACATCGGCCCTGGTCGATCCCCGCCTCCGGCATGCTGTGCAATTCGGAGGTGCTGATTCCCCTCCCGGGTCCGCCCGAACGGGCCCACGAAAGGAATTTCCCTCCTGCGCGAACTGTCGGCGTTACGCATCTCGAGTCATCTCACGGATTCACGGCAGTCCTTCATGCACGGTCTACCTGCCGCGCACAACGTGGGCATGGGGAGAGACAGGCAATCGGCGTGCCATCCGAGCGCACTCGGCCCGAACCGGTATCTGCTTTTCCGACACGAAGTTGCTACGTCAGCCAGGACATCGTGCCGAGGCCCGAGACGTTCGGAGTCGGGACGCCGTGTGCCGGATCCGAACACTCGGGAGGCGAGTCCCCTGCCGCAAGCCCGGACTTCTCGATCGATCGCGTTATGACGGATCTACCGTGGCGGAAACGCGGGCCGTATCGACACTTCAGACGCGAAAACCCCGGAAATCCGGGAGATTTGCGGGGTCGCGCAGCGTCAAAAACGCAGATCGGGACGGCCGGCTACACGGCGTCTTCGGGGAAGTTCTCCAACACGTCCTTCAGCTTGTTGAGGAAGAACGCAGCCATTGCGCCGTCCACGACTCTGTGATCGTAGCTGAGGCCGAAGTATGACATGTGACGGATGGCCAGCACGTCGTTGCCCATCTCGTCCTGCACTACGACGGGTCGTTTCTCGATCACGCCCGTGCCGAGGATCGCCACCTGTGGCTGATTCACGATCGGTGTGCCGAACAGGTTCCCGAACACGCCGACGTTGGTGATCGTGAAGGTGCCTCCCACGATGTCGTCGAAGTCCAGCGTCCTGGTCCGGGCCTTCTCCGCCAGCTCGTTCGCCCCCTGCGCCAGGCCCATCAGCGACAGCCTGTCGGCGTTCTTGAGTACCGGGACGATCAGCTCCTTGCCGTCGTTCACGGAGACGGCAATTCCGAGGTTGATATCCGCGTGGTACACGATCCGGGTGCCGTCCACCGAGGCATTGAGAATCGGGTACTCCTGCAGGGCCTCCGTCACCGCCTTCATGATGAACGGTCCGTAGGTGAGCTTCACGCCCTGCTCTGCGTACTTCGCCTTCAGTTGCCGCCGGAGTTGGACGACATGCTCGAAGTCGATCTCGTTCACCGACGTGACGTGCGCCGAGATCCGCTTCGACAGGAGCATGTGCTCCATCGTGCGAAGCCGGACGCGGCTCATCTCTTCGACCCGGTCTCCCTCGCGGATCGGCACCGAGGGGATCTTGATGTCCAGCGTCGCCCCGTGGATCGGCACCCGCATGATTCCCGGGGGCGCCGATTGCGCCGGTGTCGCCGGGGTGCCGGTCACCGGAGCTGCAGAAACAGTGGTGGCGGAAGGCGCAGCTTGTGCCGCGGGCGCAACCGGGGCTGGAGCCGGCGCCGCAGGCCTGGGCGGGATCTCCCCGCGCTCCCGTGCCTCGATGTAGGCGGTGATGTCATCCCGCGTGACGCGACCTGCGATGCCACTGCCCGCGATGTCGGAGATATCGATCTCGTGCTCGGCGGCAATCTTCCGGACCAGCGGAGTGCTGCGCGACTGGAGACGATCCTCCCTGCTCCCGGGCGCCGCCGCGGATTCGGGAGTCGGGGTGTCAGGAGTCGGCGCAGCGGCCGGCGCCGTTGCCGGCTCGGGAGTCTCGGTCGCTGCCACCGCTGAGACCTCAGCAGCCTCGCCGCCCGACGGCTCCGGCGCAGTGGTTTCGGCAGCCGGCGCCTCGGCCGCCGTCACCTCGGCGGCAGCACCGGCTTCCGTCTCGATGCGCGCCACGACCGTGTTCACCTCGACCGTCGCACCTTCCTCGACGAGAATCTCGACCAGCGTGCCGCTGGCTGGAGATGGGATGTCGGCGTCCACTTTGTCGGTAGAGATTTCGAACAAATCTTCGTCGCGCTCGATGCTATCGCCGATCTGCTTGAGCCACTTCGTCAGAGTACCCTCGACGATGGACTCACCCATCTGGGGCATGATCACGTCGACTTTGGCCATCTCGCTCTTCCCCGTGCTTCTGGCTTGTTGTTATCGGCCCGTGCGGGCGGGCTCACGTCTCGATCCGAGCTCGGATCAATATGCGAGCAACCACCTGGCGGCCGCGACGATGTCTTCCGTCTGCGGGAGGTAGTAATCCTCCAGCGTCGGTGCATACGGCACCGGTGTGTCGATTGCGGTGACCCGGCGTATCGGCGCATCCAGCCACTCGAACGCCTGTTCGCAGACCTGGGCCGTGATCTCTCCGGCGAAACCACCGAACTTCGGCGCCTCGTGCACGATAAGCAGTCTTCCCGTGCGCTGGACGCTTTCCACGATCGTATCGATGTCCAGCGGGCGAATCGAGCGCAGGTCGATCACCTCGATCTCCCGTCCGTCTTCCTGCGAGAGGTGATCGGCCGCCTCGGCGGACTTCCACAGCATCGCCCCGTAGGTGACGATCGTGAGATCGGTCCCCGGCCTGTGCGTGCGTGCCGTTCCGAGCGGGACGACGATCTCCTCGCCAACCGGGAGCATCTCCTTCACCCGCCGGTAGAGAAACTTATGCTCGAAATAGAGCACGGGGTCGGGGTCCCGGATCGCGGCGGTAAGCAGACCCTTCGCATCTCTCGCCGTGGCCGGTGCGACCATCTTCAGCCCTGGAACGTTCGCAAAGAACGACTCGACGTTCTGCGAATGAAATGGTCCAGAGCGAGCGCCGCCTCCGCACGGTCCCCGGATCACGATGCCGGCGCCGATTCCTGTCCGGTATCGTGACTTCGCCGCGAAGTTGACGATCATGTCGAACGCAGGCGCGATGAAGTCGATGAACTGCATCTCGGCGATCGGCCGCATGCCCATGTGCGCCGCACCGATCGCGGCTCCGACGATCGCCGCCTCGCTGATCGGCGTGTCGATCACCCGGTCCGGGCCGAACTCCGCCAGGAACCCATCCGTGATCTTGAACGCCCCACCGTACACACCGATGTCCTCGCCGAGGATGAACACGGTGTCGTCCCGGAGCATTTCCTCGCGCATGGCGTCACGGATCGCCTCGAGATACGTGGTCTCGCGGAGTCCGTCGTCGGTGCCTGTTCCCGGATGCTCCTCGCTCATCGACCTCCTCCGTGAAGCCCGGTTCGCGGATGTCCCGGGTCAGACACACTCAAGTCAGACACACTCAGGTCAGACGGACTCAAGTCTGCGTACCCGGCCTGCGACACGCGAGTCCACGGCACTTCCGGGTCCTCCTCCGGATCGGCGAACACTCCCGTGCGCGCCGTCTCCGGCACCGGATGTGTCTCGGAGAGTACCAGTTCCACGGCGGCGGAAAGCTCGGTGTCCACACTGGCGCGAATCTCCTCGAGACCCGACGCCGACAGCCACCCGTCATCGACCAGGAGCTGCTCGAACCGGCGGATCGGATCCCGGTCGCTCCACTCTTCCAGCTCTTCGGGCGCCATGTACTGCTGAGAGTCGTGTTGCGCGTGCCCGAGCATGCGGTAGGTCTCGGCTACGATCACTCCCGGTCCTCCTCCGGATCGGGCCCGCTCCACTGCTTCGCGCGCCGCGTCGAACACCTCGAGCACATCGTTGCCGTCCACGGAGCGAACCGGGAGTCCGTACGCTCCGGCAGTGTGCGACCAGTCTTCGACGGCGGCCGCCCGGTCACTACGAGTGCCGAAAGACCAGCGGTTGTGCTCGAGCACGATCACGATCGGCAGGTCGAGTGCGGCGGCCATCACGAACCCCTCGTGAGATGCGCCGGTCCGGGAGGCTCCTTCACCCTGATATGTCATGCAGACCCTGGTCTCGCCGCGCTGTTTGAAGGTGAGCGCCATCCCGTTGAGCACGCACAACTGCGTTCCCAACGGACTGATGGGCCCCAGCAGTCCGAGCTCCGGGATGGTGAAGTGCGTGGTGTTGTCCTTTCCGGCGCACGGAGACGCCTCGCGCGCAGTGTACTGGCGCAGCATCGCGATCGGCGGGAGTCCGCGAACGTACAATGCGCCCACATCACGGATCGACGGAGCGAGCCAGTCTCCGTCCTGAAGGGCGTACGCGCTGCCCACGGCCGTGGCTTCCTGCCCGAGACAGCGATACAGCCCGCTCACCACGTGCCCCTGCTTGAACAGGGACTCGAGCCGATCCTCCAGTGCCCGGGTCAGTACCATGTGGCGGTACAGGGCGAGCATGTCGTCACGTCCGAGCGGGCTCAGATCTTTACCTGTCGTCGCGTGAGACCCGCGCGGGGCCCCATCCATGAAGGTCGAGCGACGTCTCCCGGCCGCCGGTAGAGCTGGCGACCGGGCGCTCCCGTCGCGCGAACATAGGGTTGCCAGCAGAAAAGGACAAACCACCAACTTGAGTGCTTTACGGCAACGTAAAGGGAAGGTTTTGTACCTTGACGTCTGGTTTCGCCGATGATGACACCGCGAGGAACGCTCCAGCTTCGACTTCGCGCCGGATCATCCCGATAGCGATGGATCCGAAACGAGGTGATCGAACCGGGGACGTGATCCTGCCGGTTGCCCTTCCCTCTCTGAACAGCTCGGCGGCGGGCGGAAGCGTCTGGTCTCCCGATGCCTGAAGTCCCATCAGGCGCTGGTTCACGTGTCCCCGGTAGTGGATTCGAGCGACGACTTCCTGACCCGTGTAGCAGCCCTTGTCGAAGCTCACGGTTCGCTCGGTGAGGCCGGTCTCCTGGGGCAGGCTTTCGAGCCCGTAGTCCCTGCCGTACACCGGGATTCCTCTTTCCACCCGCCAGATATCCCACGCCTCCGGACCGGTGGCACATCCTCCCAGGGACTCGACCGCTTCGAGAAGTGCTTCTTCGGCCTCGGGGTAGTCCGCGGGAAGGAGAACATCCCACCCTCCTCCTTCGGAATCCGGACGACGAAGCAGAAGCGGGGTGCGGGCTTGCTGTTCGACAACCGGGAACGACGCACCGATGGGCTGCGCCTGGCGGAATCGGTCCGCTGGAGGGAGGACCAGGTCGGGGCCAAACACGCTCAGCAGCGCGCTGTCCGCTTGCGGCCCGAGCACCCGCAGGATTCTCGCTTCGGGAATCGGCACGATCGTGGCCTGGCGGGGTGGCAGGTAGCGACCGAAGTGCTCATACAGCGCATCCGCGCCTTCCGCCGACAGGTCGAGCAGGACCGGTCCGTCTCCGGCCGGACGCTTCCACACCCGCAGATCCGCGATCGGCCGCCCCTTCGGGGTAAGAGCGAGACAGGGGATCGCGTGACCTTCCTCTGCGGCACGGAGATCGTTGGTGAGGAGTCCGTGGAGAGCATCCAGGGCTCGTGCACCGTCGAGGCGCCAGACGCGTCGTGATGCGTCCTGGTACAAGCCTGCGGTGTCCGATAGAGCGGTCCACTGCCGTTCCACATCAGTCATGTGGGATCTCCTCTCAGTACAGCCGCCCTCCCTCGGGCACCCGCCGGGTCGGCGAAAGAAGGATCGTTTCACCCTCCTCGTCCGGCACTCCAAGTGTAAGGCATTCGGAGATGAACCCGGCGATGTTCCGCGGACCGAGGTTCACGCAGGCAACGACCTGGAGCCCGACGAGCTCTTCAATGCCATAACGCGGGGGAAGGCCGGCGGCCGACCACCGATGCCCGATCTCCGGGCCGAAGTCGATCCGGAGCCGGTACAGCGGCTTGCGGGCGCGGGGGAATTCCTCGGCTTCGACGACAGTGCCTACCCTGATGTCCATCCGCTCGAAGTCTGTCCAGTCGATCGTTTTCACTACAGTCTCCCGTGTGTCGATATCGGGCGTCTTCCGTTCGACTGAGCGTCGGTCCTGGATCTCGGGCAGACGAGTATAGGCAGGGCACCTCCGTGGAGCGAGGACGACCGAAACCGATCCAGCGCCGGGCCACGCGGCCGACTCGCAGGGAATTGGAACCCTGAGTAGATTGGGCGGCCCTCCGCCGAGGCCGCCGAGGCCGCCGAGGCCGTGGGGGGTCGATAGAGGTCCGCCGGTTCGCTTGCCCGGTCCGCCCGGCAGGGCTCGTCCGCAAACCCGGAAGCGTAGATGCTCGAGAAACTGCTCGCCCGCGAAGTCCACAAGAGACCGTCCACCGTCCGGCTGTCCGGCAGAATTCTGTTCCTGACAGAAGATCCGGAGCTGATCCGGCGGCAGCTGGCCGGTGAAGACCTGGACTGGGATCCTTCGATTCCCCTGCGGGACAACATCAGCACTGACGAGATTACGCCTGCATGGGTGTGCTACTACTACGACGAGACGCTGGGCCAGTATCCGTACGTCGGACTGCGGTGCAACGGCGAGCAGCCGATCGGAAAGGGCGACGTGATCGGCGGTGGATTCGTGGCCGCCGTCTCCGGCAAGCGGCGGGGAAAGGGATCCAGCCGCGAGGCGTCCCCCTACGCAGAGCGGGCGGCGGGCATCCGGGTGGTGATCGCCGAGAACATCGAGCGGATCTACAGGGAGAACTGCGAAAACCTGGGAATCCTCACGGCCACCGACTTCTCGGTCATCGACCGGATTCGCCGGGGCGAAGAGATCCCGCTCGAGACGTTCATAGGCGAGGCAGGCCAGATTCAGCGCGACATCATCGAATACGGCGGACTGCTCGACTACGCGGTGGCCCGACTCAAAGGAATGGTCCAGGTACCGGAAGTCGTGACGAATGACCAGCGCGCGATGACGGTGGCCGAGAAGATCCTGGCACGACACTGGGTGTCCGACCTGGCAGCCGACGCCGTCGGAGTTCCAGCTGTAATGCCGGGCGATGAAGGTTTCGTTCGCTGCGATCTCCGCTTCAGCCACGAGTACGTGACGCCGATGGCATCGACATTCTGGGAGGAGTTCGCGGGCAAGGGAGCCCCGATCGCCGACCGGGACAGCGTCCTGTTCTTCCGCGACCACCTGGCGTTTCTGGACGAGGTGATCAGCGAGGAGAAGATCAAGCTGGGTTTGCTGGATGCAGCACACGGGCTCCACGATCGGCAGCGGGAATTCGCGGCGGAGCAGGGAGTTCGTCTGCACGGGGAGCTGCCGGATCGCGTGGGCAGCGAAGCGATCTGCCACGTCAAGATGCTGGACGAGTATGCACTGCCCGGCCAGATCATCGTCGGCAGCGACTCACACACCCCGCACTCGGGGGCGATCGGTTGCGTCGCGTTCGGCGTCGGCACGACGGCGATCGTGAACAGCTGGACCACGCGGGACGTGAGACTTCGTGTTCCGCAGTCAGTCCGGGTCGAAGTCGGCGGCACACTGCGGCCCGGGGTCACAGCCAAGGACCTGATGCTCGAGGTTCTGCGGCACCCGTATGTCCGCGACGGTGAAGCGATCGGCAAGATCCTCGAGTATGGAGGGAAAGCCGTGCGAGCGCTGAGCGTGGATGAACGCGCGACCCTGACCAACATGGCGGCGGAGGTCGGAGGGTTCACGGGAATCGTTGCACCGGACGGACGGACCGTGGACTTCCTCGTCGAGCGTCGAGGGATGGACCGGGCCGAGGCCGAGCGTCTGATCGCAGAGCTGGAGAGCGATCCGGGGGCGGAGTACGAGTGGACGATGAACGTCGATGCTTCGTCGCTGCAGCCGATGGTCGCGACGCCTGGCGATCCGGGAAATGGAGTCGGGATCGATGAGATCGGGGACGTGCCGGTAGACATCGTGTATGCCGGCTCGTGCACGGGGGCGAAGCGCGACGATATCGCGATGGCGGCTCGGGTCGTGGAGCATGCGCTGGCCGAGGGCCGGGTCGTCGCCGAGGGCGTCGATGCTTACCTGCAATACGGCTCGGTGGACGTGGAGCAGTATGCGCTGGAGCAGGGTTGGCACGAACGATTCCTGGAAGCGGGAATCCGGGTGCTGGCGCCCGGGTGCGGGGCCTGCATCAACGCCGGGCCTGGCGTCAGCGTGTCTCCCGACCAGGTCACGGTGAGTTCGATCAACCGGAATTTCCCGGGCCGCAGCGGGCCGGGAAAGGTCTACCTGGCGAGCCCGTTCACCGTGCTGGCGTCGGCCTTCGCCGGGAAGATCGTGGGCTTCGAGGAAGCTTGAGCCCGCGGTTCAGCGGGCCTCGGAGATTGCCGTGGCCCTGATCTCGGCTGCCTCAGCGGGCCTCTGAAATTGCCCTGATGCTGCGGTCGGTGATCCAGCGCCGCACGACGGGCTTCCATGCCCAACCGAAAGCGGATGCGACCGCTCCGGGCTGGAACTCGCCAATCCATCGGTCGGCCTCGGCTCCCACCGCCTGTTCTACCCGGCGCCGCGTCTCCGGCGGCACCTGGTCCCAACTGGGCTCGACCTGGCTGACCGAATAGGCCGCGTCATCGTCGGGTCGATAGTTGACCACGTCGGACAATCCCATCTCCAGCATCCGTCGCGCATCGCGCCGACCCGCCCGGAAGTCGTGTGCGCGCCAGTCGCGATGCAGGAAACCACCGAAGCCACCGAGGTAGTCACCCGCGAGCTCTCTGTCCGACTCCGGGGCGACGAGGTACAGCCGCATGATGTCCTTGTCCCGCAGGCCACTGCTCGCCTCGAGCACGAAGATCAGCTTCGCCAGGCGGGATCGCCCGGCGCGTGTGTCCGCGGAAGCGAACACATTGGTGTAGCGCGAATCCGACTCGATCCGCTCCATGTTCTGTTCGAGGTAGTCGCCCGCCGGGTCCGGCCCGTGCGCTGTCCGGCCCGTCGGGTCTGCGGCCACCTTCATTTCCGCGACCCGTTCTGCGAGCTCGCCGATGTACCGGCCGAGCACGACTTCCTCAGGATCGGTGATCCGGTCGTCCATCTCCGGCAGGCGTTCGAGAAGCGCTCCGAGGATCTCCAGCCGGGCGTTCACCCGGTTCGCTCGTATCCAGTCCTGAGCGGCGCCCTGGCCCAGCACTGCGCGTGCCAGATTCTCCGTCAGGGCCGATACGGACTCCGGGTTGTTCTCGGCGAAGCCGGATTCGGTGCCCGTGCTGCGCAGCGATGGCTCGACAACGATGTATCGCCAGTCCTGGTCGCGGTATCCCGGCTCACGTTCCACCAGGTCCTTGGCGAGGCCGAGCGGAGCGGCGTCGAACAGCCCCCCGTCGACGTACCACATCTCCAGCGGGTCATCGGCTCCGCCGGGAAGACGTGCCCCGGGGTAGTCGCTCCTCTGCCGGGTGATGCGGCGCGGTGGGAAAGCGAACGGAAATGCGGCGGACGCGACCACTGCATCCCGGATTCTCGCCCATACCTCATCGTCGGCCCCCGAGCCCGCAGGCAGTTCGAAGTCGATCCAGTCCGAATAGGTCCGCGTACCGAATGACCGGTGCGGGACGTTGAGGAAGCCGTACCGGTAGTCGTAGCGGATCCCGTGCAGGCTCGAAAGCGTGATCCCCAACCTCAGTGGAGTGCCGAGAACCGGGGACGGGCCATCGTCCGAGGCGGGATCAGCAGCGATCAGGGCAGTCGCCAGATCCTCCAGTACGCCTGCATCCAGCGCACCCATCCGGTTCTTCCGCCCGGGATTCAGGAGATACTGTGCATCCGCGGCGTCCACCCACGCCTTCTCGATCCATGGGACGACATTGGGGTTCACGGCCAGTGCCCGGGCAGCGAGACCCGCGTTGAGGGCGCCAGCCGAACCGCCAGTGATCACGTGCAGCCTTACGGGCTCACGCGCGTTGCTTCGGGACAGTGCGGTCAGAATCTCGGTCACGGCCCCGCCGATATAGGAACCGAGCGAGACACCTCCGCCAAGAACGAGTGCAATCCTTGTCATTACTCTTCGCCGTGGGGGTGAAAGTGGGTGGTCAAACTGCTCCGCCGGCGTAAGGGTGGCAAGCAGGCACGAAGCATGTCAGGGGGCGGTGCTCTCGAGCGGTATGGTCATTTCGAGCAGGCTGCCGGCGTCCAGGCTGTTACCGGCCACCCACAGCGACCAGTGAAGGTGTGGCCCCGTGACCCGTCCCGTGGACCCGACCTCCCCGACTAGCTGCCCGGCTTCGACCATCTCTCCCACCTCGACGAGAATGCGCGACAGGTGAAAGTACCCCGTGTACACGCCCCGCCCGTGATCGAGGTAGACGCCGTTGCCCGAAAAGTACAGATCCTGCGCGATCAATACCCGCCCGCGTGCGGCCGCCCGCACCGGATCGCCGTCCGCTCCCTTGAGATCGAGGCCGGTGTGGCGGCTGCGCAGCTCGCCGTTAAACAGCCGGGCCTGTCCGTACGGGCTCGTGATGGTCATCGGCCGCGGTGTGCGGAACGGCGTATCGATCAACCACTCCGCGCTGGCCGTGTCGAGGACGGATCGGATGAGGTCCCGCTCACGACCAATGCGCTCCAGTGCCTCCGCGGACGGAGAGGTGTATTTCGGAGCCACCCTCAACTGTGTGGAGGCGAAACTCCGTGACTCCACCGTCAACGGCAGAGTCTGCTCGTACGTCGATCCGTCCTCGAACGCGAATCTCAACACGAGGGTCTGCTCGCGCTCGGTGCCGATCGGGACGGCAGCGAGGCCGAACCACTCGCCGTCCAACCGACCGAACCGGATCGGAAGCTGCGCGAACTCCCCTGCGATCGCGGTCGGTTTGCGTCCCGAGGGACGCTCGAGCACCCGAATGCCGAATGCGGAGCCCTCCTCCGGGACCGGAGCCCAGATCACTCCGAACGGGAGAATGGACCGCGGGCGACCCTTATCGGCGGCCCGGGCCTCGGCAGCTACCGCCCGAAGGTCCTCGGCATCCCTCTGGGCTGCCTCGCGCTGCGCTTCCGCGGCTCGGGCAGAATCGTCTGTTACCGTCTCGATGACTGGAGCCGGACCCGGCTCGGGGACGGGGCCTCCGGACGAGCTCGAAGCGCATGCAGCGGCTCCCAGGGAGGCGGCGATCGCCATCGCGGCGATGAGAGAATTTCGTTGAAAGCGCTTTGCGTCCTTGTTCACGCCGCGGAGGATGCTCCCTCTCCGCTCGTCCGGCAAGGAGTCACGCCGGGAATTGCGCGCGCTGACGCCAGGTGAGCACTCGGAACAGGATGAATGCCGAGGAATTCCTGTCGAGACGGAAGGCGGGACCAGACCCGCCTCAGACGCTCGCCGAAGCCCTTGATTTCGGCGGTACGCAAGATCTCTGCAGCCCAACGTGCATGCGTATCGAGATCCGCGGAGCAGCAGGCCACCGCCCGACGAACCTCGGGACGGAGCCGGTCGCCGCTCGAACGAAGTCTTCCCGCAAGGCCCGCAGTGCTGCGTGCAACGAGCATCGCTGCCTCGATCGAACCGTCGCCCGGCGGAGTGCACGTGACTTCGTCCGGAGCGTCGTCATACAACAGGTCCGACCAGATGATCGCCTGGTCGGCGAGGTCCCGAACGATCGACACGAGCGCCCGGTTATCCGCTTCGGTGGCCGACTCGGCCAGACAGATGATCGTGCGAAGAGTGAGGTCCAGCGAACGCGCGATCCAGTCGGCCTCCGACTCCGGCTCCTGGATTCGATCGTACATGAAACTCACCTCGCAGCAGGGAGACGGCACATCGCCGCGCGTCCGGTTGCGAAGATGGACCCGCCGATTCAACGGGATTTCAACACGGCCTTTTCTTGCCGGGTCCGAACCGCTCGGGTAGCTTCCGGCGTCTGGTACGGACCCCGTCATTCTTGGCACCGTGCACGAGAACTCCTCTGGAGGATGCACCGGATGCACGTGTTGGCTAAATGCTCCGCATTCACCGCCGCCCGCGAAGCCCGTGCCTCCGGCATGTACCCGTATTTCCAGCCGATCACAGAGTCACAGGACACCGTGGTCGTGATCGACGGCCATCGGAAGGTGATGATCGGATCCAACAACTACATGGGACTGACCCACCACCCCCGGGTCCTCGAGGCTGCTCGCCAGGCGCTGGAGACCTACGGCAGCGGTAACACTGGAAGCCGCTTCCTGAACGGAAACCTCGACATTCACGATCTGCTCGAGGAAGAGCTGGCCGACTTCACCGGAAAGGAAGCGGCACTGGTTTTCAGCACGGGTTACCAGACGAACCTCGGCGCGATCAGCGCCCTCGTCGCACGCAGCGACACGGTCTACCTGGACAAGCTCGACCACGCCTGTCTCCAGGACGGTGCACGACTCTCGTGGGGCAAGACCGAGCGTTTCCGCCATGAAGACTATGTTCATCTGGAAAACCTGCTGAAAGCCACGGATGCAGAGCGGGGCAAGCTGATCGTGGTGGACGGGGTCTACAGCATGGAAGGCGACATCGTCAATCTTCCCGACCTCGTTCCCCTCGCGAAGAAGTACGACGCCGCGTTGATGGTAGACGATGCCCACTCGCTGGGAGTTCTGGGGCCGAACGGAGAGGGAACGGCTGCACACTGGGGTCTCACGGATGAAGTTGACCTGATTACGGGCACGTTTTCGAAGTCGCTCGCCTCCATCGGCGGCTTCGTAGCCGGTGACGATGTCGTGATCGACTACCTCCGCTTCCACGCGCGTACGCAGATCTTCAGTGCCAGCATGCCGCCCTCCGCCGTGGCCACGGTCCGCGCGGCGCTCGAGATCATCCGCACGGAGCCGGAACGACGCCAGCGGCTGTGGAGAAACACCCGGCGCATGATGGCGGAGCTCAGGGCGATCGGGTTCGATATCGGGCCGACGGAAACGCCGATCATCCCGATCCTCATCGGACCGATGGACCTGACGTTCCAAGTCTGGCGCGATGTCCTCGACGCGGGCGTGTTCACGAATCCCATCGTTCCACCTGCCGTTCCGGAGGGCGGCTGCCGATTGCGCACCAGCTTCATGGCGACGCACACGGACGAACAGCTCGACTTCGTGCTCGAGACGCTGGAGAAGGTTGGCAAGAAATACGGAGTCGTGTGAGCGATCGAGGCGGCCGCATCGAGGTCAAGCCGGCAGATGATCGGAAGCGATTCCGGGACTTCCTCCTTCTTCCGTATCGGATCTACGATGGAGACCCGAACTGGGTCGCGCCGCTGCTTCGTGATGTCAAGACGGCGTTCAACAAGAAGAAGCACCCGTTTCACGAGCACTCCGAAGTGCAACCGTTCGTTGCCTACCGGGACGGGCGTCCAGCAGGTCGCATCGCCGCGATCAACAACCGGAATCACGTGGCCTACCACGACGAACCGGTCGGGTTCTTCGGCTACTTCGAGTGTGTGAACGACCCGGAGGTGGCGGCGGCCCTGTTCGACCGGACCGCGGAATGGTTGCGGGAACGTGAGCTGGAAACGATGCGGGGGCCTACTTCTTTCTCGCTGAACGAGATGGCTGGACTGCTGGTAATGGGCTTCGACAGGCCTCCGACCGTGATGATGCCGTACAATCCGGAGTACTACGCCGATCTGATCACCGGAGCGGGATTCGAGGAAGCGCAGAGTCTGATCGGCTACCACCTGCCGACCAGCGAAGTGCCCGATAAACTGGTGAGGATGGAGCCGAAACTCGAGAAACGGCTTGGAGTTCGGACCCGAACCATCGACATGAACGACTTCGAGGGCGAGCTCAACCGGCTCCGGGACCTGTACAACAAGGCCTGGGAGGACAACTGGGGCTTCGTTCCGATGACGGACGCGGAAATCGACTTCATGGCGCACGAGCTGAAACCGCTCGTGAAGCGCCTTCCCACGCAGGTGATCTTCGCGGAGCGGGACGACGGCGAGACGATCGGTTTCACCCTGTTCCTGATGGACGCGAACCAGGCGTTGATTCATGCGAAAGGGCGTCTTTTCCCGTTTGGCCTGCTGAAGATCCTGAAATACCTGCCGAAGATGGATTACTGCCGTGTCATGACCCTGGGGCTGGTGCCCGAGGCCCGCGGCCAGGGAATCGACAACCTCCTGATCATGGCCCTGTACCGGCACGGCTCCGCCGCCGGGACGATCGGAGGAGAATTCTCGTGGATCCTCGAGGACAACACCGCGATGCGGAAACCACTCGAGCGCATCGGATCCGTGATCTCCAAGCGCTACCTGCTGTACGACCGCCCGATCTGACCGGCACGTGTCCTCTCTCGTATTCCTGACCGGAGCCACGGGGTTTGTCGGCAGTCATATTGCCGAATCCCTGAGCCGCAGCGGCTTCCGGGTCCGGTGTGCGATCCGGACCACGAGCGACACCCGGTGGCTGCGCGGCCTGCCGGCCGAGACGGTCGAGACCAGGGCGATCGACCTGGCATCTCCAGCTTCCATCGCCGACGCGCTGCAAGGCGTCACTCACATCGTCCACGCGGCAGGTATAACAAGGGCCTTGAAGGAAGCGGAGTATTATTCTGTCAATGCAGAAGTTACACAACTACTTGCCGAGACAGCAGTCCGCGCATCCGTACAGCGGTTCGTGCTCATCAGCAGCCTGGCGGCGCGAGGCCCGGATGGCTCCCGAGGGCCCGCGAGCGCGTACGGTGCCAGCAAGTTGGAATCCGAGAAGCGACTGCGGGCCGTGGTCGAGTCGGGTGGGAGTCTGGAACCACGTGTGCTGCGCCCGGGAGGAGTGTATGGCCCCCGGGACCGGGAACTGCTCCCGCTGTTCCAGGTAGCGCGGAGCGGGTTCGTACCGGTTCCCAGGGGAGTTGGCCGGCTGCAACCGGTCTACGCTTCGGACGTCGCGGCAGCGGTGCTGCAGGCGCTGGACGTGGAATGGAGCGCGGACGGGCCGTTCCATCTCGGCGGTCCCGCGATTCACACCTGGGAGGAGATCGCCGACGCGCTGGGAGCGTCGATTGGGCGCGAGGTGCGGCCGATCCGGGTTCCCGCGGCGCTGTTCCTCGCGGCGGGATCGTTGTCCGAGCTCGCTGCGTTCATCCGACGCAAGGCCCCGGATCTCGATCGAAGACGAGCGCGGGACCTTACCAGGCTGGATTGGACATGCGAGCTGGGTCCGGTCAAGCAGGAGCTCGGATGGCGGCCTGAAGTTTCGCTCCGACAGGGGCTCGCGGAAGCAGCGGACTGGTACAGGGAGGCTGGATGGCTGGGACGTTGAGCGGAAGCTAAGATGGATAGAGCATGAACAGGTCGGGTCTGCTGACCGTGGATGTGCTCACGGCGGCCTATCTCGCGTCGACGGCGATCATCGCTCTCATCTCCCGCACCGAGACGGGGCTGTGGCTCGCGCTGGTTCATCTCCTGGGCATCGGCGTGGTGCTGGGTCTCGGACGCCTGCCTCGCCCGCGCGGCACACTCGGTGCGGTGCTGCGAATCGCGTATCCCGTGGCCGTGACTCCCCTGTTCTACATGGAGCTGGCGACGCTGAACCAGCTCCTGTTCCCCGGTTACTTCGACCCGGCTGTGCAGGTGTGGGAAGAAGCGATGTTCGGCGTGCAGCTCAGCGTCAAAGCGAGTGACTGGATTCCGTATCGCTGGTTCTCGGAGATCCTGCACTTCGGCTATGTCTCCTATTACCTCATCGTACCGACCGCCCTCATCGCCGCGTGGCGAGCGGCCGGCCGGGAAGGTCTCGAACGGGCGGCATTCACGACCGCCCTGGCGTTCTTCCTCTGCTACCTCTGCTTCGCAGTATTCCCGGTGGCAGGTCCGCGCTATGACTTCGCGAAGATCACCGGTCCTCCGTCGGATGGGTTCGTGTTCGGAATCGTGCACACGATTCTCGAGAGCGGCTCCTCGAAGGGGACGGCATTTCCCAGCTCGCACGTGGCGGCCACGGTCTCGGCATGGCTGGCAGGCGGGGCCGTGAATCCGCGCGTGTTCTGGATCCTCGCACCGTTCGCGGTGTCCCTGACACTGGGGACGGTGTACGGGAGGTTCCACTACGGTATCGACATGGTGGCCGGGCTCGTATTCGCGTTCACGGCGTTCTTCGCGGCGCCGCCGCTGATCCGTTGCCTGGGTAATCGACCGTAGCATCAGCGCCCGTCCTCCGATTCGGGCAACCCTCCCGGGCGTATCGACGGTCCAACAGTTGGTGACCATGGAAGACTCGACGAGATCCAGGTGTCCGAGGCGCGGCTCCTAGAGGCGGCGCGCGCCGGCGACATGCGGGCGATGGAGGCCCTGTACACGGCCCATTCGGGTCGGGTCTTCACGGTAGTGCGTCGACTGGTCGGGGATGATCACCTGGCCGAGGACGTATCACAGGACGCATGGGTCCGAGCGTTCGAGAAGCTCGGATCGTTCAGGGGGGAAGCGGCGTTCGGGACCTGGATGCACAGACTGGCGGTGAACACGGCGCTGAATCGGCTCCGAAGACGGGACCGCCGGCCCGAGGTAGAGTCCGCGGCCGAGCCTCCGACGGCACCGACCGATGCCGCCGACAGGATTCTGAACCAGAGGGTTCTCGGACAGGCCCTCGATCGGTTGCCGGACGGATATCGACGGGTGCTGGTCATGCACGATGTGGAGGGAATGACGCACGAAGAGATCGCCGACCGGTTGGGTGTCGCGATCGGAACTTCGAAGTCCCAGTTGCACAAAGCGCGGGCCCGGATGCGGGATCTACTCGCTCCGACCGTGGGAAGGAATGAAGCCGGAAACCATGCCTGATCACCTGAGTCGGGAACGGATCGCTGCACTGCTGGATGAGCCGGAGGCGCCCGGTACAGACCGGGAGCACCTTGACGGCTGCGAGGATTGCAAGCGTGAATACGAGCAGATGGTACGGACGCGGATGGCACTTTCCGCGCTGCCGGATCTCGTGCCGCCGGCCGACGAATGGAAGAAGATCGGCACACGTATGGGTGCTCAGGTTTCACCGATCGAACGTCGGGTCCCCGCTCTGCATGCAACGAGGTTCCGGCCGGTGTGGGCCGCGGCCGTCATAGCGCTGTTCGTGGCGGGGCTGGGAGTAGGCCGGCAGCTGTCGCCCGCAGGAGAAGCGGGGCCGGGTGCAGCGGCGTCTCGAAGTGAGGCGGAGGATCCGGCCGAGGCATATCTGCGCACGGTTGCACAAATCCAGAATCTCAGGGACGAAGGCCCGTCGGGTGAGGCCATGATGGACAATCCCTCTCTCGCGGCGGAGCGTCTGATGCGGTTGGACGCGCTGATCGAAGCGTCCCGGGAGGCCCTCAGGACGGCTCCGACGGACCCGGTCCTCAACAACCTCCTGTTCGATGTCGTGGACGAGCGTCAATCGTTGGCCGGGCAGATGGACCGGTCGCTCCGCTACACTTCGGTGGAGTACTGAGCATGCCGACGAAGGACGTGCTGCTCACGGCCGGTCTGGTGCTCGCTCTGCTGTCCCCGCTCGGGTCGACGGCGCAAGCCCAGGTGCGGACAGATCAGCCGAGGGCGCGCCTGGGGCTATTCCTCGATGCGAGCTGCGCACTCCCGGACTCTGCAGTCGTTTGCGACCGGTCGCCAGTCGTGGTGTCGGTCGTGAAGGGCGGGCCAGCGGATCGCGCCGGAGTCAGGCAGAGAGACACACTCATCGCCCTGGATGGAAGGTCACTTTCGACATCCGAGGGACGACGCGCGCTGCAGTCGCTCGAGTCGGGGACCTCCGTTCTCCTGTCTCTCTCGGGACCGGAGGGTCGGCGGGAGATATCCGTCGTTCCGGAGTTCCGTGCACCGGCTCGGGTGATGCAATTCGAGTGGCATAGCCCGGACGCGGCAGGCGTGCGCGAGCAGATCCGGATGTTCCGCTTCCCGTTGGACGAGGCAAACGGTGAATTCGAGATTCGTCTCGACTCGATCGTCGCCGACGGGTCGGAGAGAGCATTCGTCATGTTCGGACCCGATTCGGACGGTCAACTCCGGGTGGAAATCGTTGGTACCGACCGCATCGCCCCCAGATCGGGTGTTGAGGCCGGGACGTGGGAGGGTGTGACGACGGGCTACGTGGTCGAGAGTCGGGAACTGGCGAAGCGGCTGGAGGAAGTCCGGGAGAGGACGCTCCGGATCGCCCGGATCCAGCTCGATCACCTCGTGCGTCTGCAGAGTGGGGGCGTCGAAGCCCCGGTCGCGTCGAATCGACGCGTCGCCGGCGCCGAGTTCCTGGCCCTGACACCGGAACTGGCGGAGTACTTTGCGGGGGTCCAGGACGGACTCCTCGTGCTGCGGGTAATCCCGAAGACGCCGGCGAGTCAACTCGGCCTGCGGGACGGCGACGTCGTGATCGAGACCGACGGCAATCCAGTTCGAACGATCGAAGTGTTCAGGACCCGGATTTACGACGCGGACCAGCAAGGCATTGTTGTAAAGTGGATGCGTAAAGGTGTTGAGGTCGACGGTCGCCTGACCGGGCCCTGAGCCCGGTTCGCGGATGACAGGATTCGGTGGCCGATCGCACCTTCGGCGGGTGGTTGTCGCCGCCGCCTCCCCCGCGCCAGATTCCAGCCATGAGCGCGACACCCCTCGAAGCTGACTGCCGCATGCAGGTCGCCGCACTTACCGCCGAGCTGGCAGAGCAGTTTGGCGCCTGGCGGGGAGAAGCTTGGTCCGACGCCAGGTTTGACGAACTGGCCCGCCGGATCTTCACGCTGCAGTTCGAAGCCAGTGTGCCGTATCGAAAATACTGTGCATCACGCGGCGCGGATCCGGGTGAGATACGAGACTGGCGCGAGATTCCCCCGGTTCCCACGGCGGCATTCCGCCAGGTCGAATTCCGTACGTCAGCTGGCGCGGATGAGCTGCTGTTCCTCACGAGTGGTACGACCGGCGGGCTGAAGGAGAGGGGGCGGCACGTCGTTCCGTTCCCGGAGCTGTACCGTGCGTCGCTGCGCGAGAGCTTTCGTCACTTCGTTCTCGAGGACCGGCAGAAGGCGCCGCTGCTGTTGAGCCTGGTTCCGCCGTTTTCCACGACCAGGGACTCGTCGCTCGCCTGGATGCTGGACGATCTGATCGACGCCTTCGGAGTGCCGGGCTCGAAGTCGGTGGCAGATGAGAGCGGAATCGACTGGCATGTGCTCGAGGCCGCCTGCCGCTCGGCGGAAGAGCAGGAGATCCCCGTCTGCCTCATGGGTACGACCGTCGCGTACGCCGGGTGGACAGATCGGCTGGAGCGAGAAAAAACGCGGTTCTCGCTGCCTTTCGGGTCCGTTCTGATGGACACTGGTGGAGTGAAGGGAGGTTCCGGCCTCGATCGTGGCGAGATGCTTGGCCGTCTTCTGCCTGTCCTCGGCCTGGAGGCAGACCAGGTGGTGAACGAGTTCGGGATGACGGAGCTCCTGTCGCAGCTGTATGGACGCGGCACTGAGAATCCGCCGCTGAACGGCCCGCCCTGGCTCCGGACCCTGGTTCTCGATCCGGTCAGCCTCGAACCTCGACCTGACGGCTCAGACGGAATCCTCTGTCACTTCGATCTCGCCAATGCCGGCTCGGTGATCGGAGTTCTGACCGATGACCGCGGCCGCATCGGGAACGAAGGGCTGGTGTGGCTGGGGCGCTCGTCCGGAGCACCCCCCCGTGGCTGCTCGCTCGCGACCGCGGAAATACTCGCCGCGCAGGACGATGGCTGACACAGCGCTGGGGCCGATGTGGCATCTTCCCGGCCTCGAGCCGGCAGATGAGCCCGGGGAGGGTGCCGGACTCGGTTCATCGGCTGCGGCGAGTGCCCGTGAGTGGCACGAGACCCGGACCTCGACGGGGCAGTTGGTACAGACACCCCGACTTTCCGATCGCGAGGCGTCGGAGATCGCCGCATCCGTCAGGTCCGCTGCTCTCGAGGCACGATCCGTCCGGACACATGCCGATGTGCTTCGGGCGATCTCCGGTGCGGCGCTGAGACTCGCCGACCCGTCCGATACCGTGGGCCAGGAGGCGGAGCGCCTGCTCTCCATCGGGCTGGGCTGGTCCCGGGAGGCAGCACGGGAAGCGCTCGCCGGCATGTCGCGAGAGTGGACGGAAGAAGCCCTGAGCGCGCTCATCGAGGCGGAGCTCGGTGACCCTGCCCTGCTCGAGCGCTTCGTTGCGGACCCGACGAGGAATGGCCGCCGCAGAACGGCGGTCGGGCCACCACTGGTGTTTCAGATCCACGCCGGGAACGTGCCGGGCGTGCCGGTCACCGCGGCGCTGCTCACGCTGATTGCCCGCTCGGGTCTGCTGGCGAAGACGGGAGCGGATGAGGCGGGGCTGTTGCCGCTGTTCGCCCGTGCACTGGCCGAAGCGGATCCACTCCTGGCCACGTGCGTGGCGGTTACGTGGTGGCCGGGCGATGAGATGCCTCCAGCATTCGGTCGATGGGGTAAGGAAGCAGGTAAAGCGGTGATCTACGGCGGAGAATCAGCTGTTCACGCCGTTCGACGGCAAATTCCGCCGGAGGTGGAATTGATCGTCTATGGTCCGCGGGTGAGCTTCGCCGTGTTCCTGCCAGATGCTTCTGATGAAGCCGCCGGACGCCTGGCGCACGATGTCTGCGCGTACGAGCAGCGGGGGTGTGTGTCCCCGCGGATCGCGTACGTGGTCGGCGCGGACCCGCTCGCGCTGTCTGACCTGATCGCAAACGCCTTGAAGAAGGAAGCTGACAGGGTGCCACCTCCTCCGCTGTCGGATACGGAGGCCGTCGCGCTGCGGTCGGCTCGTGCCGAGTGCGAGTTCGCGGGGTTCGAGGACGGAAGTACGCGGGTATCGGGTCCGCCGGAGCTGTCGTGGACGGTGCTGGCTTACCGGGATGCCGGTGTCGAGTCGGAGGCGCTACCTCGTGCGGTCTGGGTGTACGGCGTCCCGTCAGTCGATGCGCTGAACGCGCTTCTCCGGCCGTTCGAGGGACGAATCCAGACCATCGGCTACGCGGGACGGGAGCGAGAAGATGACCTGGCGCGAATGGCGGCTCGGCTGGGGGTGAGCCGGATCTGCGCGCTCGGTGAGATGGCATGGCCGCCACCCGACTGGCGACACGATGGACGACACCGGCTGCTTCCGCTTCTGACGTGGACGGACTGGGAACCGACGCCGTGAGTGGCTTGGCGAGGACGTGTGCCCGGGGGTAGCTTTCGGGCTCGTTTGTGGGCGGTCCGGGGGCCGTGTGCGCGGCGCGAAAGGTGAGGATGGAGGGGAATCCGATGCGATCGATCGAGTGGGCGGAGTGTGTGATGAGGAAGCAGACCGCTTTGGTCGTCGTCGGTCTGATCGTGTTGGCCGGAGCGGCGGTGATGCCGGCTGTATCCCTGGCCCAGGAAGTGGCCCCTGCCGACGGAACGGGCCTGATATCAGACGCCCCCGTATTCCCGCCGGTCGTCTCGCCGTCCCGCTACCAGCACGCGATCGATAACGGAACCCGCAGCACGGACGGACGTCCGGGCGGGGAATACTGGCAGCAGCGGTCGGACTACCGGATCGCGGTCGAGATCGAGCCGGAGACGGCACGACTCACCGGCAGTGAGACGATCACGTACTACAACGAGAGTCCTGACGACCTGAGCACGATCGTCGTGCGGTTCTATCAAAACGTGTTCTCCGAAGGCGTCGCCCGAAATCGCTCCGTCACCCTCACGGGCGGCATGGAGCTGGATCGGATGGCACTGAACGGAACGGAGCTGAGCGTGCTCGCTAGCCCCCGATTCGAGAACGGGCGGGTCATTCGACCCGAGGGGCCGGGATATCGAATGAACGGGACGCTGGCGGTGATTCGGCTCGACGAGCCGATTCCGAGTGGTGGTTCGGCCGAACTGGAGATCGACTGGGGGTTCACGGTCTCGGGCGGAGGCGGTTTCCGGAACGGGCACCTGGACAACTCCGTGTTCAACCTCGCGCAGTGGTATCCGCAGCTCTCCGTCTACGATGACGTGTTCGGCTGGGACATGAGCCAATATCTCGGAAACGGTGAATTCTACGTCGGGTACGGACGGTTCGAGGTAGACGTCACGGTTCCGGACGGGTGGGTCGTGGTCGGGACCGGAATGCTGGCGAACGCGGAAGAGGTGCTGCGCCCGGAGCAGATCGAAGCTCTGCGGGCGGCTCCTGCCCTCGACACGGTGATCGCGGTCGTGTCAGCGGAGGATGTCGAGACGGGCAGTACGACGCTCGGGAGCGCCGGGGGCAAGCTGACCTGGCGCTTCGTAGCGGACAGCGTGCGTGACTTCGCATTCGCGACGTCCGACCGCTACGTGTGGCACGTTACGGGTGCCGAGAGTGGCGGTCCGCGCGGTCGGGTGCTGATTCAGAACGTATTCACCCCGGACAACGAGCACTGGGCCGAGGCCACGCTCTACGCCAGACACGCAATCGAATTCTACTCGGGCTTCATCCTGCCATACCCGTACCCGCAGGCCACCGCGGCGATGGGCCCACCGCAGGTGAACGGGATGGAGTACCCGATGATCACGTTCATCACTCACCGGGCGTCGGGGCGGGGACTGAACGGGACCGTGACGCACGAGCTGAGCCACTTCTGGATGCCGATGATCGTCGGCACCAGGGAGGCGGCGTACGCGTGGATGGACGAGGGATTCACGACGTTCAACACCGGTCTCGCGATGGATGACTGGTACGAGACGTCGAACAGTCGGCTCGGAGGGATGAACGGGTACCTGCAGGCCGCGAGGTTCGAAGCGGAAGTGCCGATCATGGGGCACACGGACTTTGCCGAGAATCCGTTCGGCCGTTCGGTCGCGGCGTACAGCAAGCCCGGAACTCTGCTGCACAGCCTGCGGCACATGCTGGGCACGGAGACGTTCGACGCTTTCTACCAGGACTACGCCCGCACGTGGGCGTTCAAGCACCCGATGCCATGGGACTTCTTCGCGATGGCGGAACAGGCCGCGGGTACGGACCTCGACTGGTTCTGGCAGAGCTGGTTCTACGAGACAGTGGTCCTGGACCAGTCGATCGCGTCGGTGCAGCCAACGGCGACCGGCGTCGATGTGACCGTCGAAAACCTGAGGGGGGGCGTCATGCCCGTCGAAATTCGCGTCAGCACGAAGGACGGTGCAACCGAAACGGTAACCTGGCCGGCGTCGGTGTGGGCCGGAACTCGCAGCGTTACGCGGACCATCCCGTTCGACGGCACGGTCGATGAAGTCGAGATCGACCCCGACCAGTGGTATCCGGACATCGATCGCGCGAACAACAGCTGGAAGCGACCGACGAGCTGATGGCAGTTGACGAGCACCCCATCCAGGGGACGGTCTGGGAGCGCTACGAACGGTTCTTCAGGGCCCCGCCGGAGATCGTCTTCGAGTGGAACGACTCTGAGACTCCGGCACGGGGCTGGCTGGTGATCAACAGCCTGAAAGGGGGAGCGGCGGGAGGCGGCACCCGGATGCACTCCGGTCTGACGCGGGACGAGGTGACGTTTCTGGCCAAGGCGATGGAGCTCAAGTTCGCGTTCGCCGGTCCGCCGATCGGCGGAGCAAAGTCCGGGATCGACTTCGATCCGGCGGATCCCCGGAAGTCCGAAGTGTTGAGACGGTGGTTCAAGGCCATCCGCACGGAACTGGTTTCGCGCTACGGGACTGCCGGCGACCTGAACGTGAGCGAGATCGAGGAAGTGATCCCGTGCTGCAAGGAAATCGGGATCAACCACCCGCAGCTCGGCGTGCTTCGTGGACATCTCGGGCTGGATGGCGAGGCCCTCGGCCGGCGGTCCGAGCTGATGCACATCGGACTCGACCAGCCGGTACCCGACGAGCTCGGACTCGTGGGTAAAGAGACCCGGGTGCTGGGGCTCGTCACGGGCCACAGCGTCGCCAGCTCTGTCATTCGCCTCCTGCACCACCAGGGACGGACACCGGAGCAGACGCGGGTGCTGTTGCAGGGATTCGGGACCGTCGGGGGAGCGGCCGCCCTGTACATGGCTCGGGCGGGGTTGAAGATCGTCGGGATCATCGACGCCCGCAGTGCACTGCTGCGACCGGAAGGACTGACCGTGAGCGACGTCGAGTCGCTTCTCCTCACCCGCTCCGGCAACACTCTCCCGTCGGAGGCGGAGGTGCGGGCCGGATCGGAGGCGCACGAAGAATTCTGGTCGACTCCGGCCGAGCTGTTCGTCGCGGCGGCTGGATCGGGCAGCCTCGATTCGAATCGGCTCGATTCACTTGCCTCGGCGGGGGTTCGATCGATCGTAGCGGGCGCGAATCATCCTTTCTGGGCTTCAGAGCCCGGCGACACGACGCTGGAGCAGGAAGCCGATCGGCGGTTTGCCGTGATCGCGGACGTGATCGCGAGCTGTGGTACTGCGCACGCATTCGCCTGCCAGGCATGCAGCGAGTATCCCCTGAGTCCCGAGGTGTTGTTCGAGTCGATCCGAGAAACGGTCGAAGGTGCGGTGGACGAAGCCGTTCGGCGATCAGGCAGCGCCGAGCACGGTCTGCTTGTCGGGGCGCTCGAGCTTGCCCTGGAGCGTTGCGGTCGTCCGTGCTCGAGTTGACGTAAAGCGACGAATTCCCCACGAAACCGAACCGGAAGCGAGACATGAGCCATTCCCTTTCTGAGTACCTGCATGAAAATCGCGATCGTTTCGAGAAGGAGCTCGGCGAGTTCCTCGCGATTCCAAGCGTCAGCACCGAGTCACGTCACTCCAGGGACGTCGAGCGCTGTGCCGAGTGGGTAGCTGAGCACATCCGTCGTGCGGGAGTAGGAACCGTCGAGATTATTGCCACGGACGGAAAGCCGATCGTGGTCGCGGAACACATCGTAAATCCTGATCTGCCCACACTGCTCGTGTATGGCCACTATGACGTACAGCCGGTGGATCCGGTGGAGCTGTGGGACTCTCCTCCGTTCGAAGCGACGGTTCGGGACGGGTGCGTGTACGCCAGGGGCTCGAATGACGACAAGGGCCAGGTTCACATGCATATCAAGGCCCTGGAGGCCCGCCTGAAGACGGGCCTGGGAATGCCGGTCAATGTGAAGCTGGTAATCGAGGGGGAAGAGGAAATCGGGAGTGTGAACCTCGAGGATTTCCTGCGGGAGAACGCACAGCGTCTGGCCTGCGACGCGGTGGTCATCAGCGATACTGGAATGCTCGGGCCGGACATTCCGTCGATCGGGACGGGACTGCGGGGCCTCGCGTATCTCGAGGTGTTCGTAGACGGGCCCGCCGGTGACCTGCATTCGGGCAGTTACGGGGGAGCAGTGGTGAATCCAGCCCTGGCGCTCGCAGGAATGCTGACGGCGCTGAAGGACGAAAACGGGCGCATCACGATTCCCGGGTTCTACGACCGGGTGCGCCCGGTAACGGCGGAGGAGCGTGAGGCCATGGAGGCTCTTCCGTTCGACGAGGATGAGTTTCGTGCGGAAACCGGTGCCGTGTCGCTGGGTGGAGAAGCGGGGTACTCGACCCTGGAAAGACTCTGGTACCGACCAGCCCTGGATGTGAACGGGATGATCTCCGGCTTCACCGGAGAAGGCGCCAAGACGGTTCTGCCGGCCCACGCTCGGGCCAAAGTCTCCATGCGCCTGGTCCCGGACCAGGATCCGGACGAGATCGCTGAGTTGTTCAGCCGGTATATCCGCGACCTCGCTCCGGACGGAGTCCGAGTTCGGGTGAAGGCCCTGCACGGCGGCCGGCCCTGGGCTGCGAACCTGGAAAGTCCCCTGTTCGACGCCGCGGCGGCAGCACTCGAGAGATCATTTGGCAGGGAGCCCGTTTACATAGGGGAAGGCGGCTCGATTCCGATCGTTCCGCTGTTCGAGGAGATCTTCGAATGTCCGGTCCTGCTGCTCGGATTCGCCCCTCCAGGCGGCAACGCGCATGCTCCGAACGAGTGGATGGATCTGTCAGACTACCACCGCGGAATCGAGACGATCGCTCGTCTGTACGACGAAGTCGTTCACAGGGGAGTGTAGAGCAACACTACACACCATTGCTTCGTGGGGTGTCCCGCTCAGCGTTTGAGCGGGACAAGCATGTCGTAAGCAGCCAGCTTCGTTCGCGAGCCGATCGATTGGACACGACCGATAACCACGCCATCCTTGGCGAGCTTGGGATCGAACCCGGTGGTTGTTCTCTCGCCAAGGAACGACTCCTCCGGCCCCGTCAGGCCGGGCGTCCGGGTGTCGTAAGCGGCATACCGGAGACGATTTTCTTCGTCCGGGCTGACAACCCACAGGATCTCCCGTTCGCTATCCACCAGGATCCCCAGCGGATCCTGGTCCTGTAGTCGCAGCACTCTCTTCCGGGCGTTCGAAGCAGGCGTGACTTCGAACACGGTGTCAGCTGCCACCCTTGCCCATACCCACATGCCTGTGGCACCGGCATCCAGTGCCAGGTGTCCCGGTTCTGCGGTCGCAGACCAGAGAGCCTCCGGGCCGAAGACCCCCGGGAACAGCACAGTATCGGGCTGGTCACCTCTCAGATCGGTGCGAATGATCATGAGTCGCGGGATCATCTCGGCGCTATCAGTTTCCACGACAGCGAACTGCATGGCGATAGGACGTTTAACGACGTCCATGCGGGACGGGACGAATCCCGGCTCGAATGAGTGTACCGGAGTCCCGTCGGGGGTGAACTGGTCAACGCGCCGGGTGATCAAATCGAATACGAACAGCCCGTGCTCTGGCGAGACGGCAACCCGCAGCGGTCGTTCGATTTCCTCGGGTGGATTGTCAACCGCACCCATCAGACGGTAATCCCGTCTTGTCGGATCGATCCTGAATATCCCTCCGGTGACCCGGTCCGCGAGCCAGACGACAGTTCGTGACTCAGCCTTCATGTCCAATGAGTGGGAAGTCGGAAGAGGTGCTGAATCAGCCTCTGCCCACAGTTCAACTGCTTCGGCCTGCAACGCAAACCCGGATGCCCCGTCAGCGCCGTCGTAATCGGTACATCCGATCGCACAGAGCAGTTGCGTGACCAGGGCCAATGAACCCCCGGAGCGAGCAAGGCGTGCAGGCGAGGCGGAAAATGAATGCATGTGATGGACTCTCCAGACCAGTAGCCGGACCTGGATAGAAACAAGGTCCAGTTCGCTTGTGAATGATGACGCGGGATTCTACAGCGTGGAGCCGACAGTTCCAAGCCCGCCACATCTCCTCCACGTCTCCTCCGCACCTCAACCAGGGACCAGGAACCCGGGGACGGCCCGATGATACTATGATGATACTGCGATGAGAATCGAGGTCAGTGTGTTCTTCCACATCCCCGAGTCCAGCTGTCGTGCCTGATAATGACCAACACTGGAGCAGGCGGTCGATGATCCAGATCCAGAGTCTTGGCGGCATAAGCATTCAGGGTCCAGACGGAATGCCGATCCGGCTGCGCTCCCGAAAGCACGTGGGTCTGCTCCTGTACCTCGCCATGTCGGGCCGGCGGATGTTCACGCGGGAGCACCTGACTTCGCTCTTCTGGACCACGCCATCGGAACGGGCACGGCATTCGCTCAGCCAGGCCGCATACGATCTGCGTACTCACCTGCAGGGCGCGCTCGTGCGAGGCTCAGGAGAACAGCTGTCGCTCGACGGCCGGAACCTCGAATTCGATGCCATCGAGTTTGAGCGGGCGGTGAAAGAAGGCCGGCTCGGAACTGCGATCGAGATATATCGAGGACCGTTCGCGCAGAACCTGGCCGGAGCGGGAACCGCGGAATTCGATCGTTGGGTGGAGACGGAACGCCTCCGCATCGGACGACTGGCCGAAGTCACTTTTCGCAGATTCGCCGGCGAGTGTGAATCGAAGGGCCGCTGGGGTGAGATGTGCGTGGCGGCAATGCGACTGACGGACATGACGCCGCTCGACGAAGAAGCGCATCTCTGCCTGATGCGTGGACTCTGGCTTCATGGCGATCCGACTGCCGCGCTGAAGCACTACAATTCAGCGACCGAATTGCTCAAACGGGAATTGCCGGCCGGTTCGTCCGATCGCATGAGGGACCTCGCCGACCGGATTCGCGCCGCCCCGTCAGCAAACCCGGTGCAGCTCAGAACAAGCGAGCGGGAGACCCCGTTCCTCGGGCGCGAAGCGGAGTTCGACACTCTTCGTGCCGCTGTGCGTGACATGGGAGAAACCCGCACAACGGCAGTCCTGATCGCGGGTGAGGCTGGAATCGGCAAGTCGCGATTGATCCGGGAGTTCAGTCGGTCGCTCGCGTTGCAGGGAGTGCGGCTTATCGAAAGCCGATGTTATCCGGCCGAAGAGGAACTTCCGTACGGGCCAATCGTCGATGCAATTTCTCCAATCGCCAGGGAAGTGCTGGCGGGATCCGGGGTGGCGGGCCGATTCCCTCGACTCGGCTACCTGCTCCCCGATTTCCCGAGAAAGCCAGTACCGGAAGACGAAGGCGTGGATCCCGCCGCGTGGCGCCGCCGCCTGTTCGAGGAAGTCGCCACGTTGCTGCGGTTGTCGATAGAGGACCGGCCGATCGTCTGGGTCATCGATGACGCCCAGTGGATCGACGCAACGTCGGCCGGTTTGCTGCACTACGTTTCGCGGCGGCTCGAAGGCACCCGATTCCTGCTCATCGTGACGGTCCGGGCTCCCAGGACGGGGAAACTGCCAACCAAGCTCCCCGTCACGCCTCCCGACGGGAGCGGGTACACACAGGAAATCCGGCTGCCTCCGCTCACACCGGAGCAGATCCGAGAGCTCCTGCTTCACGGTCGGCCGGATGCGAAGCAGCACCCGGCTGTCGAGATCGCGCAGCGCCTGTCAGCGGGGAATCCGTTCTATGCCCTGGAGGTATTCCTGGCGGTGATGGCGGCTGCGGAATGGGCGCAGACCATGAAAGACTGGGACCCGCTGAACGACGAGCGCTTGCGGTATGTCCTCGCTGTCCGGTTCAAGGGTCTGCCATCGAACGCGACGCGGTTGCTGCAATGCGTCGCGGTGCTGGAGCGTGCCGCGACTCCGAGGCTCGTAGCGGCCGTCTCCGGACTGGACCTCGACGCAGCCGCGGACGAGAGCGCAGAGCTCTACGCGAGAGGTCTCCTGCACGATGACGAGAATCGGCTGGATTTCGTCAACGACATCATGCGCGATTACGTGTACGGCGAGATGAGCGGGATGCGTCGAGCCTCTCTTCACCTTCGCGCCGCCAGGCAACTCGAGCGGGAACCGGATCCAAGCCCGGGCAAGCTGGCGCGTCACTACCAGCTCGGAGACGAGCCCACCCTCGCATACCGCTACGCAATGGAGGCCGCGCGACGAGACAGCGACTCCGGCGGACACGCCGAAGCAGCCGTGATGGCCGGTCTTGCCCGGAACACAGCGGCCAACCAGACGGAGGAACTCGCGGCACTGGAGATCATGGCGGAATCGGAACTCGCCTCCGCTCAGCTCGCCTCCGCTCGAGAGCACTTCTCCGAAATCCTCCGACTTCAACCCGGGATGCCGCCTGAAGAGCAGATCAGGGTGAAGTTGAGGATGGTGGAGTGTCTTGGGGCGGCATCGAATTGGTCATCTGTACGTGAAGTCTTGAGACAGCAAGCCCCGCTTCTTCGCAGAATGCCGTGCGGCACTCTGCGCACGGAACTTCGAATCGAAGCAAATGTCTGGGGTGTCAGAGCGGCTACGCGAATCAACAACAGCCAGTCCGCCAATAGACATGCGTCGAGGATTCGAAGTGCTTGGAACAGTGGAATGAAGACCGGCAACCTATCCAGCATTGGTGAGAGCACATCTCGATACAGCCTAGCTGGCTATGAACTTTTCTTTGGCTCACTTTCGAGAGCACTAGAACTCCTCAAGCCCCTCGAAAGAATGAACTCGAAGCTTCCTACGGACCTTCAGAATAGGATACAGCTCCTCCAAGCACTTGCGCACCTCAAAGCTGCGAACTGGGATCGGGCAGAGTATTTTGGGTCTTTGGCGCTTGATTCCGCCGCTCGGGCAGGGGACTTAGTTCAACAGGCGAACGCACTGAACAACTTGGCCTGTGTCGCACTCGAAAGTGGTAATTGGGAAAGAGCCCATGCTCACTTGAGCATGATAGAAGAGAAGCTTGAAGCACTGGAAGCTGCCTATGATGCGACCCTTCCACTAAGAATGAACAAGGCAAACATCCTCTTCTACCAGGGTCGTCCAGCCGAAGCGCTTGCCGAGTACCTTGAGTGCAGAACCCTTGCCCAACGAAACGGCATCGGTGAGTTCGAACCCGAACTTGTGGCGTGTGTCGGACTTACGACTCTTCAACTGGGCGATCGTCAACTTGTAGACCAGTCGTGGGACGCCCTGAGGGCCTATCCACCCGACTCATTACTAGGAGTGCAGGAGCGATTCAAAATCGAGTGGTTCAGGAGCTATATGCGAGCGAGGACAGGAGACATCGCAGGTGTACAGGAGGATCTAAGGAACCTAGCAGCCCTGTATCACGACAAGGATCGGCTGGAGTCTGGAAAGCTCGCTTGGCTGAGCTTCCAGTTGGGTGACCGGTGGAAAGAAGACGAAATCTGGAACAGCGAGCTAGACAGAATGAGCGATCTGGGTATTCGCTGGTTCGGATTCTTCTGTCGTCGCTGGATGCGGCAGGTCCGCCAAGCATAGCCGATCTTGACTGAGTAGTTGAACTCAAGTCGGTTCAGAATCAAGAACGGCTGTGCCGGCGCTTCCGGGTGGGGAATACGTTGGTAGTGACGTTTCTATCTCGCCCAGAAGTCCTTGTTCCAATACAACGTCCACGACTAAGGGATCGAACTGTGTTCCCTGGTGCCGCAGCAATTCTTCCTGTACGATGCTAATCGGCAACGGATCTCGATAAGGTCTAGCCGTCGTCATCGCATCAATGGTATCGCAAACCATGATGATTCTAGCTCCCAATGGAATGTCGCTTCCTGCCAGACCAGTTGGGTAGCCGTCGCCGTCCCACCTCTCGTGATGATGACGAACACAGTTCAGGACATCTTCATGAAGGCTCCGAATCGATCTGAGGATATCAACTCCTCGGTCTGGGTGTGCTCTAATCAGGGTGCGTTGCTCGGGTGTGAGGGGGCCTTTTTGGCGCAGAATCTCAAGATAGGCAACATCAATCTTGCCTATGTCGTGCAAAAGGGCTGACGTTTCAATGTTTCTACGGTCCTTTCCGCTGCACCTCATTGCCCGGGCGATCAAACGCGCCGATTCTGAAACGCGAACAGAATGACCTGATGTATACGGATCTTGCGCTTCAATGGTCTTGACGAGGAGTCGGAGAAGATCGGTGTTCAGTCTCTTGAGTTCGTAGGTCGTTCCATAACTGTACCGCATCCCAAACAGTGGGATTACCGTCAATACAAGTATCATCCAGCCGAATTCGACGTAGAGCAGAGCCACACCTATCGCCAGCAAGCTCATCGCGAAATCAAAGAAGATCAGACCACCGGACATCTGTCTCCAGGTCTCAAAGATTGGTTTCTTTTCGGCCACGGAGACCACGTACGAGACCGAAATCGTGTTCACTCCGAAGTACGTGATAATCGCGAGAATGAATGGCGGAAAATTCTGATTGAAATCGAACTCGGTCAGACTAACTTGCCCGTCAAACAGCACGTAGACGACACCGGCGACAGCAACAGAGAGGACGACCTGAGACGTATTGAAGATCTTCTTGAACACCGGCTTATCATAGAAGAACAGCTCTGATACTGTCTCGGAAATAAGAGCTAGAGCTGAAGCACCAGCTGGACCAATCAACAAGACTGCGGCGAGTTGAGGTACAAAGTCCAACGAAGACGTAGCACCGCCCTCCGAAATCCGCAGTGCCATGAGAGTACTTAGCAGGCTCAGCCCAAGAAGTATTGCGCTGGCAGTCAGCCACTCTCGATTGACCAGCGATTGGGGGTCGAAGAAGTAAACGAAAGAGAGGACGACGGACCCAGCCGCGAGAACGGCCGAGAACCAAATAACCGACCTAAGCTCGCGGGGAATCTGAATCACACAGCAAACCCCCAGTTTCTGCCGTTACCACTTAAGGGTACCGCCGAAGAGTAAGCTGAGAAGCCACATAGAGCTATACCTCCTTTCGCGTGAAAGTCATACCCACCGCTATCGGGTATGCTTCAGCTCCGCTCGGAGGTGTCACTTCGCTCGTCTCACGGCATCTGGCAGAAACTGGGGGTATATTTTCCTTTCCTCTAGTACCGCTTTGCTAGACAGTTTGTGCTCGTCCAAACTTGGCACGAACCGCCTTTCAACAGTCTTGAAGAAAGCCCTTCAGACGATCTGACGCAAGCCTAGACCAGTCTCAACGTTCCGACAACCAGCGGTTCGTGGCTTGTAGGCAGGAGAGGACGGCCGCCTCTTCGGGCGAGTCCGTGATGTGGGCAATACCGGCGAGTGTGATTCCACGACGGCCTTCCGACGCGCCGACAATGGAGACTATGAAACTCCGCCCGAGCGATTCGAGCTTGGAGATTCCCTGGAGGGAAAGATGGATCTCCTCGCCGCAGCATTGCTGAAGCGCTTCCAGTAGTGCCGCGGCCGCAACGTCGAGTCTTCCCTTTTCGAAGTCGGGACCTTCGGCTTCTCCGGTCATGACCGAGCCTTCGTTGTCGATCTCGACTCGGCAGGTCATTCGCTGACCGGCGGTGCGCTCGATGTGGAGTCCCTTGAGGACGAGCCGGCGCTCTTTGGGCGCGGTAGCCTCTTCGACCGCAGGTACCGCTGTGGCCCTTTGTTCCTCGATGACCCGGGAAATCTCCGGTCCGCGGACACGAGCAATCGAGATTTTCCTGTGATCTACCTGGAGCCCGAATTCCGCGAGCAGGGCAGACTCGATATTGCGCACGATCTGCTTCGGTCCGAGCGTGGAGGCCGACAGGACATGGATCTCATCGATTCCACCGTGCCCGTCCGGAACGATCTTCAGCGAACCGACCCCCTCGAGCGCGACGAGTAGTTTCTCGATCCGCTTCAACCCCCATGGGTCCAGCCCGACTACCTCTCTCGCTTCCCTTTCTTCGGGATTCATCGAACGAGCTGTCCTCCGATTGCCGGGTGAACGGTATTTCCACCCTGGGCCTTGGCCACGTAAAGAGCGGCGTCCGCTTCGGCCATCAACTCTTCACGCGTGAGGTTAGTCTGAGTAATGCCCGAATGATACGCGACCCCAATACTCAGCGTAACCCCCACTTCGCCTTCCGAGACGGGCACTTTGAACGCTTCGGTCTGTTCTCGGATCTCCTCGGCCACCCGTCCCGCACCGCGACGATCTGGATTCACAAGAATCAGTACGAACTCGTCGCCGCCGTAACGACACACGATGTCGGTGCTCCGGACGGCTTCCTGGAGGATCGCCGAGATGCCCACGAGCAGGGCGTTTCCTGTCGCGTGGCCGTAGTTGTCGTTGATCGACTTGAACTGATCGAAGTCGATGAACAACACGGCGATGGACGTTCCCGTGCGGCTCGCGCGCGACAGCTCCTCGTCGAGACGCTCCCTGAGCACTCGGAACGTGAAGGCTCCGGTAAGAGAATCGTGAACGGCGTCGCGTGCGGCCCGCTCGTACTGACGTCCAAGGTAGATCGGGCAAAGCGCGAGCGTGCTGCGACCACGAGTGACTGCCGTCGCGAACTCCACGCAGGTTGAATGTCCGCAGGAGCCGGTGTTCCACGGACGTCCGTCCGGGGTCGTGCCGATCAAGTCCAGGATTCTCTGTATTTCCGCAGGGTTCGCTGCTGGCGAATCGGAGATGACCTGGTCGAAGGAAATGGACAGATCCGGCGCGCTATGCGGGTCGATCACCGGCTCAGGGGACGGTGGAAGCTCGAGAAGGTCCGCGATCTCCTTCCGCCAGTACAGGTCCTCAGGCGGACCGTATGCGGGGTGCCCCAGGTTCCCGTCAAATGGCAGAATATCGACGAATCCGAGAGAGGACTCGTCACCCAGAACGGCTCGCGCCACGGGGGCCAGCGCCGCAAGACCGCGTTCCTTCCGGAACTGACTCGAGGATTGCCGGTTCTCGTCGAGCATGCTGCGCGGAAGGCCTCCAGCCACCGCCAGATGACGTCTTCGCTCGGGAGGCATTCGCGACAAAGTCAGCGGCTGGTCCAGCGGATTGACGTCCGCATGCTCGACGAGAACCGGCAATCCTCGAGTCAGTTCCGGAAGGA
>PVMK01115057.1_pt1 | contig 38412 bp, 38 predicted proteins | sample 1853481 | NCBI WGS metagenome assembly PVMK01 (sample SAMN08533507, study PRJNA380276) | Marine sediment metagenome, whole genome shotgun sequencing project.
CGCCCCGCTTTCCCCTACAAGTACAAATTCAAGTTTTCGGGCTGCCCGAACGACTGCGTGGCGTCCATCGCTCGGGCCGATATGTCGATCATCGGCACCTGGCGCGATTCAATCCAGGTCGACAAGGCGGCCGTCACCGAGTACGCCGAGAACGGGATGGACATCCAGTCGGACGTGGTCGACAACTGTCCGGCCAAGTGCATGGAGTGGGACGGCAAGGAGATTGAGATCGAGAACAGCTTCTGCCGGCGCTGCATGCACTGCATCAACGCCATGCCCAAGGCGCTGCGCCCGGGCAAGGATCGCGGCGCGACGGTGCTGATCGGGGCGAAGGCTCCGATCGTGCAGGGGGCGCTGCTCTCCTCGGTGCTGATCCCGTTCTACAAGATGGAGCCTCCGTACCAGGAGCTGAAGGACGTCGTGGAGAGGATCTGGGACGTGTGGTCCGAGGAGGGGAAGGCCCGCGAGCGGGTGGGCGAGTTCATTCAACGCGTCGGGATGGGGAACTTCCTCGAGGCCATCGAGCTAGAGCCGATGGTGGAGATGGTTTCGCATCCTCGCACGAACCCGTACATCTTCTACGAAGAGTACTTCGAAGAAGGCGACGACGAAGACGAGGAAGAATCGGAAGGTTAATTCCGGAACAGAATCAAGCCCAAGAAATCGAGGTAAAGAAATGACTTCAGCGGCGACGCAAGAGAGGCGGACAGATTTTGGTCCCCCGCACTTTGAACAATTCCTGCCTCCGGTCATCAAGAAGAACTACGGCAAATGGAAGTACCACGAAGTCCTCAAGCCCGGCGTGATGGTGCACGTGGCGGAGTCGGGCGACCGGCTCTACACGGTGCGAGCCGGATCGCCGCGGCTGCTGAGCGTGGACAAGATTCGAATGTTCTGTGATCTGGCCGACAAGTACTGCGGCGGGCATCTCCGGTTCACGAGCCGCAACAACGTGGAATTTCTCAGCGATCAGGAGAAGAGCATCGACCCGCTGATCGAGGGTCTCCGCGCGATCGGGCACCCGGTGGGCGGCATCGGGAATTCGATCTCGAATATCGTTCACACGCAGGGTTGGGTTCACTGCCACTCGGCGGCGACCGACGCCTCTGGGGTCGTCAAGGCGGTGATGGACGATTTGATCGAGTACTTCGAAACCATGACGCTGCCGGGCAAGCTCCGCATCGCGCTGGCTTGCTGTCTCAACATGTGCGGCGCGGTTCACTGCTCCGACATTGCGATCCTGGGGATCCACCGGCGCCCGCCGCGGCCCGACCACACGAAGGTGTCCAAGATGTGCGAGATCCCGAGTGTCTCGGCGTCTTGTCCAACGGCGGCGATCCGGCCGGCCACGGTCGACGGCAATAAGTCGATCGAGGTGCTCGAAGAGTCGTGCATGTTCTGCGGCAACTGCTTCACGGTGTGCCCCGCCATGCCGCTGAGCGATCCGCTGAACGACGGCATTTCGATCTGGGTGGGTGGCAAGGTCTCCAACGCGCGTTCGGAGCCGACGTTCTCGAAGCTGGCGATTCCCTTCCTGCCCAACAATCCGCCGCGCTGGCCGGAGACGGTGGATGCGGTGCGGAACCTGGTGGAGGTGTGGGCGAAGCACGCCAGGAAGTACGAGAGAATGGGCGAGTGGATCGAGCGCATCGGCTGGTCCAATTTCTTCAAGCTGGCCGATATTCCATTCGAGAAGGAGCACATCGACGACTTCAAGCACGCCGGCCTGACGTTCAAGACCTCAACACACCTGACTTTCTAGGGGGATTGAGATGGCGAAGACGGTCGATGAAATAGCCGACGCCATGTATAAGATGGTGGAAGAAGCACAGGGCATGAAGAAGCTCAAGCCCATGGATCTCACCAAAGCGATGGTGCAGCTGTTTGGCGACGAGGTAGACAAGAAGCTGTGCAAGAAAGCCATCAAGCAGCTGGTTGATCCCGGGAAGTGCGTCTACACCTATTTTGGCGGGAGCTTCATCGAGATTCCGCATAAAGAGGGCGCAGCCAACGATTAGGTGATCTCACCTGCGCCCGGACAACGAGTTGATCGAATGGGTTCATCGAGACTTGTAATCGCCGGCCTAGCTGGCGATTCGGGCAAGACAATTGTGAGCTTGAGCGTCTTGACGGCGTTGAGACGGAAGGGATATTCAGTCTCCGTCTTCAAGAAAGGGCCAGACTACATCGATCCGGCTTGGCTCTCCCTGGTGAATCAGACGGCCTGTCGCAGCCTCGACACCTACCTGGTAGATCCGGACACCGTCTTGAGAAACTTCGTCCTCCACGGTGAGAAGTCGGATATCTCGGTAATCGAGGGCAACCGCGGCCTGTTCGACAGCAAGGATGGGTCCGGGAGTCACAGCACCGCGGAATTGGCGAAGCTGCTCCAGGCGCCGGTCGTGCTCGTCGTGAGCGCGGCGAAATTGACACGCACGGTTGCCGCGATCGTCAAGGGGTGCATCGACTTCGACCCCGCCGTGAACATCGCAGGCATCATCTTGAATCGGATTGGCGGGAGTCGACATCTTCGGGTTCTCAGCGACTCGATCAGGGAGCACACCGGGTTGCCTGTCTTGGGAGCGATTCCAAGGCTGGATGATGATTCAACGTTGATTCCCGGGCGCCACCTGGGTCTGGTTACGCCGGCGGAGTACGAGCACAAGGTGGATCTGGAGTCCACGCTGTGCGAAATCGCGGATCGCTTTCTCGACATCGACGCGATCGCCGAGATTGCTGAATCCGCGCGACCGCTTCCGTGCGCCCGCCTCGATTTGCTCCCCGTCAATCCCGAGCGAGTGAAGATCGGGTATTTCAAGGATTCCGTCTTCACCTTCTATTACCCGGAGAACCTCGAGGCGCTGAGAGCCAGCGGAGCAAAGCTCGTACCGATCTCTTCGCTGGCCGACGCAAGCCTGCCCGAAGTGGACGCTCTGTACATCGGCGGTGGCTTTCCGGAGACGCACGCCGAACGGCTGGTTGAAAATCGATCGATGATGAAGTCGGTGAAGAGGCAGGCTCTGGACGGTTTGCCCATTTACGCGGAATGTGGCGGCTTGATGTACCTGTCCAGATCGCTCAGGTGCAAAGGTGTCGTCTACCCGATGGCTGGCCTGTTCGGAATCGACCTGAGTATGCACCGCAAGCCGATGGGGCACGGCTACACGTCGGCCCAGGTGGACGAGCCCAACCCATTCTACGCAGTCGGCTCCTCGATTCGCGGGCATGAGTTCCACTACTCGGCGCCTCTGGAAGCCTCGTTGCCGATGAAGAGCTGCATGAAAGTCGGGACCGGCGTGGGCCTGGGCGGCGCGAGGGACGGCCTGATCCGTGCCAACACGCTTGCATGTTATACCCACATTCACGCGGATGGGGTGAAGAACTGGGCGTCGGCAATGGTGTCCAGAGCCAGCGAATACGCAGCGAGGCGCTGGAGTGGAGCCAACGAGAACAACAACGCAAGGGGTTAGCTCAAATCGGAAGCGGTTTGGGCCATCCAAGGTGCTAGCACCATGGCAAGAGTTGCAAAAAAGAAGAAGCGGGGACTGAAATCACTCCGAAGTAGCAGCGCGGGTCCTCAAACATCGGAGCTCCGCCCGATGGTTGTCGAGAAGCGTCCGCCGTGTGTTGCTACCTGCCCCAACCACAACGCCATTCGAGAGATGCTGACAAAGATCTTGAAGGCAAAGGATTTCGAAAAGTCCTATGAGCAGGCCTTCGAGGAGGCCTTCCATGTCTTCATGGAGACGACGCCGTTTCCCTCCGTGTGCGGGCGTGTTTGTCCGCACCCCTGCGAAACCGAGTGCAACAGGGGAGAAAAGGACAGCGCCGTCGGAATCAACAAGGTCGAGCGATTCATCGGGGACTTCGGCCTCGAGAAGGGTTTGAAGGTGAAGAGGCTCTCCGATGAGCCGAGGCCCGAGAAGATCGCGATTGTTGGCTCCGGCCCGGGCGGACTATCGGCGGCATACCAACTGGCTCGGAGGGGTTACCCCGTCACGGTATTCGAAGCATTTCCAAAATCCGGGGGCATGCTCCGATACGGGATACCCGACTACCGCCTTCCCCAGCAGATCCTCGACGCGGAGATCGACCGTATCCTGGAATTGGGTGTGGAGCTTCGGCTGAACACGGCAGTGGGGAGCGAAGTTCCTCTTGATGAGCTGCGCAAAGACTACAAGGCCGTCTTCGTCGCCATCGGAGCGCACAAAGGGATTGAGCTGAAAATCGAGGGTGAGACCGCACCCAACGTGTTCACGGGTACCGATTTTCTCCATCGGGCCAACCTTGGTGAGGAAGTCAAAGTCGGGAATCAGGTGGTTGTAATCGGCGGGGGCGATACTGCGGTTGATGCGGCGCGCGTGTCACGCCGTCTGGGTGCTGATGTCACGATCGTCTACCGACGGACGAAAAAGGAGATGCCCGCGATCGATGAGGAGATCGATGCGACCGAAGAAGAGGGGATCAAGATCCACTACCTGGCGGCTCCCATCGAGATCTACAAGGAGAACGGCGAAGCGAGCGGTATGAAATGCCAGCGCATGGAGCTGGGCGAGCCGGACGCCTCGGGGCGCCGTCGGCCTGTTCCGATAGAGGGGGATACCTTCGATCTGGATTTCAGCTGCCTGATTGCCGCTGTCAGCCAGGCTCCAGATTTCGAGGGATTCGAGTCGCTCATCGAGGGGAAGGACTGGATCAAGATCGATGAGAGGTTCGAAACCAAGGTCGAGGGTGTCTACGCTGGCGGTGACAACACCAATCTAGGTCTGGTCATTCATGCCATCGCGCACGGCCGTGCGGCCGCCGAGGCGATCCACGAGAAGATTACGGGAGAATCGGCCACGGCCGTGGATTCCGAGATGAAGGTGATTCGGGCGGATGGAATCAAGTTCGACTATTACCCGGAGAGCCAGCACGTGCCCCCCCCTGAAATGGCAATAGACGAGCGGCTGAGAGACATGCAGGCGGAGATCGTCAGCACCTATTCGGATGACGATGCAATCGCTGAGGCGAGCCGGTGCATGAGCTGCGGCCTATGTTTCGATTGCGGAACCTGCTGGAGCTTCTGCCAAGACAATGTGATCGCCAAACCGTTGGTCAAGGGCGAGCCGTACAAGTTCAAGCTTGAATTCTGCACTGGCTGCAAGAAGTGTTCCGAGGTTTGCCCGTGCGGTTATATCGAGATGTATTAACCGAGTCTGTGGATTTGACCATGGACACGCAGCCAAGGACGTAGGAGTTGAGAATGGCGTTGTTCGAGCACGGGAATATCAAGATCCAGGTCGACGAGGATGGCTTCATGGAGGAGCCCGAGGTCTGGAACGAAGAGATCGCGCGGGCTCTCGCTTCTACCGAGGGCGTGGAAGAGCTGACGGAAAACCATTGGAAGGTGGTCACCTACCTGCGTGAATACTACGCCAAGTTCGAGGTCGCCCCGATGATTCGGAAGCTCTGTAAGGAAACGGGCTTTCCGCTCAAGGAGATCTACGAGATGTTTCCTTCCGGACCCGCCAAGGGCGCGTGCAAGGTCGCCGGTTTGGCCAAGCCGACGGGCTGCGTCTGATCGAGAGTTCCCGCTGAACCCCGTCGGTGCCGAAGAAGTTCGGCCCCTTCGAAGCGGCGGAGCGCGATTCGAGGAGTGGGATGATCGGAGCCACGTGCATGAAGTTGGAGACGCTACTGGAACTCAAGCGCGAAGCGATCTTGGGTGCGTGGCGCGACCTCATCCTCAAGACCTACCCCCCGGAGACGTCTGAGTTTCTGGGGATGCAGGGAGACCCATTTCGCAACCCGCTGGGCCACGCGATTACGGAGAGCATCGGTCGCATCTACGACGAGATTTGCTCCGCGATGGATGCTGATGAGCTGCTGCGCGCACTCGACGGGATCATCCGGATCCGGTCGGTCCAGGATTTCACAGCCTCCGAGGCGGTGTCATTCATCTTCGATTTGAAACCGGTGATACGGCAGGTGGTTGCTACCGAACTCCGGGGGTCTGGAACGCTGGGTGAGTTGACAGACCTAAACTCGAGAATCGACCGCGTGGCCTTGCTCGCGTTCGAGAAATACATGACCTGTCGTGAGAAGCTTCACGAGATTAGAAACAACGAGATCAAGAACAGAATGGCGAAATTGTTGCAAGCGGCCGATAGAGGATCTGCTGGTTCACCGGAAGAGACAGGCGCCGTCTGTGATGGAGCTGATGCGTGCCCGGTGATGGGAGGCGCTGGTAGATGAACGCACTATACGCCCTTGTTGCAGTTGTTGTTTTGCTCCTGGTCGCCTATGTGGGCACTGGTGGGGCCGATCTCGAGTTCCTCTTCGGGGTCGTCGTTCCGTATGCCGCCATCGCAGTCTTCCTCCTCGGATTCACCTACCGAATCTTCAAGTGGAGCAGATCGGCGGTTCCGTTTCGCATCACGACCACGTGTGGGCAGGCAAAATCCCTGGCGTTCCTCAAAAACGAGAATCTCGAGAGCCCGCACAATCTGGCGGGTGTCGTCGGAAGGATGGCGCTGGAGGTTCTCTGCTTCCGTTCCCTGTTCAGAAACACGAAGGCCAGCCTGACGGATGATCAGGAGCTCGTCTATGGCCGAGACAAGTGGCTGTGGGCCGCAGCATTGGCCTTCCATTGGTGTTTCTTGATCGTGTTGCTCAGGCACTGCAGGTTCTTCGCGGGAGAAGTCCCTTCGTTCGTGTTGGCCCTGCAATCGATCGATGGCTTTTTCGAGGTCGGGCGTCCCGATTCTGTATTTGACCGGCATCGTGCTGCTGGCGAGTGTGACCTTCCTCTTTCTTCGGAGGGTTGTCATACCGCAGCTCAGATACATCTCACTGGCGGCGGACTACTTCCCTCTCTTTCTGATCATGGCCATTGCGGTGTCTGGGATCCTGATGCGCCACCTCTACAAGGTGGACGTCGTCTCGATCAAGAAGCTGGCGATGGGCCTCGTCGCCTTCCAGCCGAATGTTCCGGAAGGCATCGGATCCATCTTTTTTGTGCATCTCTTCTTGGTGAGTGTGCTGTTTGCCTATTTTCCGTTCAGCAAGCTGATGCACCTCGGTGGTGTCTTCATGAGTCCCACGCGCAACATGGCGAACGACAATCGCGCGAGACGTCACGTGAATCCCTGGAATTACGAGGTGCACACACATACCTACGAAGAATACGAGGATGAGTTCAGAGACGTAATGCGAGAGGCGGGATTGCCGTTAGAGAAGGTTGATTGATGTCAGACAAGATCGCGAAACCGGAAGAGCTGTCGAAGGTCGACTACAAGCCGACCAGGAAGACATGGATGGATCCGAGTGTCAAAATCCAGAAGGGGAGCTACAACTACAGCTCCAACCCGACGAGCGTCGAACACCTGGGATTGCCTTTCGCTCGAAAGTTCGACCCAACGGCTGAAGATTGGGAACTCCCGGAGAACTGGAAAGAAATCATCCACAAAGGTCTGAGCGATCTACTCAAGAAGTACCGATCACTCCAGGTCTTCATGGATGTCTGTGTCAGGTGTGGCGCTTGTGCCGACAAGTGCCATTTCTTCCTCGGCTCCGGCGACCCCAAGAACATGCCCGTTCTCCGCGCAGAGTTGTTGAGGTCCGTATACAGGAAGGATTTCACGACCGCTGGCAAGCTGCTCGGAAGCCTGGCGGGTGCCAGAGAACTGACGCCCGAAGTCATCAAGGAGTGGTTCTACTATTTCTACCAGTGTACTGAGTGCCGTCGGTGCTCGGTGTTCTGTCCGTTTGGCATCGATACGGCAGAGATAACCATGATGGGGCGAGAGCTGCTCCACCTTCTCGGTATAGGCATCGATTGGATCTCCACACCGGCGGCGAACTGCTTCCGGACGGGAAACCACCTGGGGATCCAGCCGCACGGGTTCAAGGACAGTGTCGAGTTTGCGGTAGACGACCTCGAGGAGCTCACGGGCGTTCGCGTCGAGGCTCCCATCAACAAGAAGGGCGCGGAGGTTCTGTTCGTAGTTCCGTCTGCCGACTACTTTGGCGACCCGCATTACTTCGGGTTCCTGGGCTACCTGGCACTGTTTCACGAGGTTGGCCTCGACTACACGCTGAGCACCTTCGCATCGGACGGAGGAAACTTCGGTCTGTTTCACTCGTCCGAGATGATGAAGCGCCTCAATGCGAAGATCTATGCGGAAGCCAAGCGACTGGGAGTGAAGTGGATCATCGGGGCAGAGTGCGGCCATATGTGGCGGGTGTTGCATCAGTATATGGACACCATGAACGGCCCAGCCGACTTTCTCGAGGAACCGGTCTCTGGGATTACCGGGACGAAGTTCGAGAACGCCAAAGCGACGAAGATGGTGCACATCTGCGAGTTCACGGCGGACCTGATCCACAACAAGAAGATCAGACTGGATCCCGGGCGAAACGATCACCAGAGGGTCACCTTCCACGACTCCTGCAACCCCGCGCGTGCGATGGGGCTCATTGAGGAGCCGCGCTACCTGCTGAAGAACGTGTGCAACCATTTCTACGAAATGCCAGACAACACGATCAAGGAGCAGACCTTCTGCTGCGGCAGCGGATCCGGTATTGGGACCGACGAGAATCTCGAGATGAGGATGAGAGGCGGTTTTCCGAGAGCGAACGCGGTGAAATACGTTCACGAGAAGCACGGTGTCAACCTTCTCGCGTGCATTTGTGCAATCGACAAGGCGACGTTGCCGCCTTTGATGGACTACTGGGTCCCGGGAGTTCAGGTGGGCGGTGTTCACGAACTCGTGGGAAACGCCTTGATCATGGAAGGCGAGAAGCGAACCACCGATCTCCGCGGCGATCCGCTCCCAGGCGAGGAGGGCAAGAAGGATGCATGATGCTGGGAAGGTGATGGCCGGGCTCGTAATCTTTCTTGCGGTCGTGACATCGCCCATGTGGTCCCACGCGCTAAAGGGGGCAGCGGTGGGAGGGCCCCTGAGCTGAAAATCGATGGGGAGAGCCCCGTTTGCGTCGCAGAGACGTCCTACATGCGAACCCTCCACATGGATCTCCTGAATGATTGGAGAGACGAGGCTGTGCGCGATGGCGATCGAGTCTATGTGGGTCTCGGGGGAGTCGAGTACGACAAGAGCATTGCCGGCACGTGCCTCGAGAGCTGCCATTCCAATAGAGAGGAATTCTGCGACCGGTGTCATCAATATGTCGGAGCGGAGGTGTCCTGCTGGGAGTGCCATGGCGAGCAGAAGGCCGACGTGGTGGTGGAGATCGATAGAAGTGAGATCGAGAAGCCAGCCGGCCTGAAGATGATAGAACTCGCCAGTGGCGTGGCGGCGAAACCTCTGAGCGACTAGGGGCGTGAAACGACGATGAGTGGCAACGACAAATTCATGCCGATCGGCCTCTCGCTGAAGGGTCGAACTTGTCTGGTGGTTGGTGGCGATCTCGCTGCCCTGCGGGAAGTCGAAAGCTTGTTGGAATATGATGCCGCGATCACTGTGATTGCTTCGAACGTTCACGAGAAATTGGAGTATCACGCGAAGCGGGGGAGGATCGCGCTGGAGAAGCGCGAGTACCAGTCATCCGAGGCGGCCGCTTATGGGCTCGTCGTGTCGGCTGCAGAAGATGTTGAGGTGAACACACAAGTACACGGAGACGCCAGTGAGGCGGGCGTGCTGGTCAATATCGTGGGCGATCTGGCGCATTGTAATTTCATCTTTCCCGAGGTCCTGAGACGTGACTGCCTCACGGCTGCGCTCTCGACGGACGGAAAGGCATCATTTGTTTCCGGACACTTGCGGGTGGTTCTGGACAACATCTTTCCGGCACACTGGGAACACCTGATGAGGCTTGCGGCGTCTTTTCAGAGCAGCGTGGAAAGCCGCTGGGCCAATGACCCGGCGGCGAAGAACGCCTGCTACAGCGAATTTCTGGAGGCAGATTGGAAGAAGATGCTCGAGGAGTTGAGTGACGAGCAGATAGAGAAAGAGCTGACGCGAATGTTGGAGATGCCCGAATGACTCCGGTAGAGAGTTGCCGGGAATCGTTTAGAAACTGCTAGGAGGAGACGCGGGTACCGCGGTCGCGGAGGCCGTGGCGCGTGAAACCAATATGGCCGCCACCGTCGACATCGAAAACCAGGAGTCTTATCTGGTTGAGCCGGACCTGGACTTCATCAGGGAGCTCGGCTCGTTCGGAGCCACGACGTTCAGCAAGTGTTACCAGTGTGCCACGTGTTCGGTGTCTTGCTCCATTTCTCCGGATGAAAACCCATTCCCCCGCAAGGAGATATTGTGGGCGAAATGGGGGCTCACGGACCGGCTGGCGGAAGACCTGGATATCTGGACCTGTTACTACTGCGGAGACTGCTCGACGAGCTGCCCGCGCGGAGCGGATCCCGGTGAGACGATGATGGCGCTGCGCCGCTACATGACGTCGGTGTACGACTGGACGGGAATCTCGAGACTCCTCTACACCTCCCGGGTACGTGAAATTGCAGCGGTCCTCCTGATGGGCCTCATCGTAGTGGGGCTGTTCTACTTCTCTGGCGCGTTTACCCCCGAGAGGATGGTCACCGACCATGTGTCCGTGAATACTTTTATCCCGGTCGAATGGGTACACGCGGCCGACTGGGTCATGGCGGGAATCCTGACCTTCTTCCTCCTGACGAATACGTTTCGCATGTGGCGAATGACGATGGCCGGCACGAGGGCGCCTCTCGCACTCTACGTTTCCAATTTGAAGATCTTCCTGCTGAACGCTGCGACACAGAAGAAATGGCGGGAGTGCGAGAAACAGGACACGCGCGGTCGCTGGCTGAAGCACTTCATTCTGGTCTTGGCCTACGCGGGCATGTTCGTCCTCGTGATGTTCTTCCTCGAGTCGCTCCAGGTGGACACTTCGGAGTTCACCTGGGTGAGCATTCTGGGCTACGCCTGCACATTCGCCCTCCTCTATGTGAGTGGTGATGCGATGATCGGTCGCCTCCGGAAGAAGGAGGAGATTCACAAGCACTCCCACGACTCGGACTGGATGTTCCTGATCCTGCTGTTCCTGACGGCACTCACCGGCATTCTGATGCACGTGTTGCGCATCATGGACTGGCCCTTGTCGACCTATTACATGTACGTGATCCATCTCGCTGTGGTGGTGCCACTGCTGGTGCTGGAGGTGCCGTTCATGAAGTGGGCGCATTTGATGTACAGGCCGCTCGCCCTCTACCTGAAGGCGGTGAGGGAGAGTGCAGCGGAGGCAAAGGCGTAGCCGGATCCGGCAGTGCCCCATAGATGCTGGCGCTCTAGTTTCGAGTTTCAATTTAGAAACGCAGAATGGGGAGCGCCCCCCTTCTGAGGTGCGCTCCCCGCGCGAAGGCGCAGACTGGCCGACCCCTCCTCAGGCCGATGGAGCTGGCTTTCGAGTGTCGGCCTGGGGCAGGTAGGTGACTGGGGCAATGAAAAACTGGGGAACTGTGGAACTGATGCACTTGGTGGAACGAGGCGAGATTGACCATCGCGGCCACCCGGCGGGAACGACAGGGATCGTGTCTTGACTCGTCAACTCCCTGTCATGAAAAGGTTTTTTGATTTTGTGTGTCTGTAGACGAGGCATGGCACGCGACTTGCGAGCCATCTGAGTACCCAACTCGTTTGGGTTGGTGATACCGGGAGATATACCGGTGAATTCTTTTCTGCCCCGTATGGGGGTTACAGCGCTTCTCAGTAACGTTGCCGCGGGCGCCCGCAGCGCCCATCGGACCGCTGGTACCCCGCACCGCGGCAGGCCCCGCTTCAGTCATGCAACCCCTACCATTCTGGCGTTATCGCCGACCGCTGCGAGCGGCGGCCGGCGCCAGGGATGGCCTGGTCTAACGAGCGGCGCGAGTTCGCCCTTGAGAGCCAGCTGTGGCTCTCAAGAAGACTAACGGAGACGAGAAAAATGATATCCCCGCACGGCAGTAAGGAGTTGAAGGTTCTTCTCCTCGAAGGTCGGGAGAAGGAAGAGGAACTGAAAAGGGCTGAGACCCTTCCGAAGCTGGAGCTGTCGTCGCGCGAAACCGGCGACCTCATCATGCTGGGTATCGGCGGTTATACGCCCCTCGAGGGCTTCATGGGCAAGGACGACTGGAAGGGCGTTTGCGAGTCGATGAAGATGACGACAGGCATCTTCTGGCCCATACCGATCACGATGTCGCAGGATGAAAAGATCGCTCCTGGGAACGGATGTCGCGCTTGTGTCGGGAGAAACGGCAGAGATCATGGGCACCATGAAGGTGTCCGAGTCGTACAAGATCGACAAGCAACTCGAGTGCAAGAGCATCTTCACCACGAACGACGCCGAGCACCCGGGCGTCAAGATGGTGATGGAGCAGAAGGAATGGAACATCGCCGGGCCGGTCAAAGGTTCTCTCGGAGAGTTACTTTCCCGACGGAGTTCGAAGGCACCTATCAACGGCCGGCGGAGAGTCGGAAGATCTTCGCGGAGAAGGGCTGGAAAACCATAGCGGCGCTTCAGCTGCGTAATCCCATGCACCGATCGCATGAGTACCTAGCGAAGATCGCCATCGAGGTCGGCGACGGGCTGTACATTCATCAACTGGTCGGCAACCTGAAGCCCGGTGACATCCCGGCCGATGTTCGCGTCAAGTGCATCAATACTCTCGTCGAGAATTACTTCGACAAGGAGCGAGTGGTCATGGGTGGCTACCCGCTCGATATGCGCTACGGCGGGCCGCGCGAAGGCCTGCTCCACGGTGTCTTCCGCCAGAACTTTGGTTGCACCCACATGATCATCGGGCGCGACCACGCCGGCGTCGGCGACTACTACGGGCCCTTCGACGCGCAGGACGCCTATCACGAGCTGTGGGAAGGCGCCCTCGAGTGCAAGATGCTGCCCATCGACTGGACGTTCTACTGCCACAAGTGCGACGGCATGGCGTCAATGAAGACATGCCCGCACGGCAAGGACGATCGGGTGATGCTGAGCGGTACGGCACTGCGGAAGGCGCTCTCGGAAGGCGGCGACGTCCCGCCCGAATTTCAGCCGGAAGGAAGTGCTCGATATTCTCCGCGAGTACTATGCGGGCTTGACGGAGAAAGTCGAAATCAAGTTGCACGGTCACGCGACCGGTGAAGCTGGAAAGAAGAAGAGTTAACAAGGCGAGATCTGACACTCACCAAGGCATGTTGAGTGCTGAGTATAGGAGGATTCTTTAATGCCTAGTTATGTACTCGCAGACAAATGCGACGGGTGCAAGGCACTCGACAAGACGGCGTGCCAGTACGTTTGTCCGAATGATCTGATGGTTCTGGACCCGAAGCAGATGAAGGCCTTCAACCAGGAACCGGACATGTGCTGGGAGTGCTATTGCTGCGTCAAGATTTGCCCGGTCCAGGCGATCGAAGTTCGCGGCTATGCCGACTTCATGCCCCTGGGCGCCATGGTAACTCCGCTGCGGGTCGACCGATTCGATCATGTGGACCCTGAAGTTCCGCAATGGCACGCTGAAGCGGTTCAAGTTCCCGATTCGCACCACGGAGGAAGGGAAGGCGGCGCCGTTCGACCAATACCCGACGGGCGATGATGACCTGAAGAGTCCGACGCTGATGTGCGAGCCGGCCGGTCTGAACACCGACAAGGGCCAGGTCAAGATGGACAAGGTCCTCACGCTCTAGGCGAGCGTGGTTTGTCCGGTATCGGATTGTTTTCTTCGCCGATAGAACTCCAAGGAGATAGACGAAAATGGCAGAATTCGAGACAGTAACGGTCGAGACGGACCTGCTGATCTGCGGCGGCGGGATGGCCGCCTGTGGAGCAGCTGTCGAAGCATCCTATTGGGCCAAGAAACACGGCTTGAAGGTGACCGTGGTCGACAAGGCCGCAATGGAGCGCTCGGGCGCCGTCGCGATGGGCCTTTCGGCCATCAACCAGTACGTCGACCTGAACAGCGGCAACAATACCCTCAAGGACTACTGCGACTACGTTCGCAACGACCTCATGGGTATTACCCGGGAAGACCTGGTGGCCAACATCGCGCGCCACGTGGACTCGTCGGTTCACCTCTTCGAGAAGTGGGGCCTGCCCATCTGGAAGGACGCGGAGGGCAGCTACGTCCACGAGGGTCGTTGGCAGCTGATGATCAACGGGGAGTCGTACAAGGTCATCGTTGCGGAAGCCGCCAAGAACGCCCTGGCGGACGCAGGCGGGGAGTACTTCGAGCGCGTCTTCATCACGCACCCCCTGATGGACGGGAACAAGTGCGTCGGCGCGATCGGCTTCAGCGTGCGCGAGAACAAGGTGTACGTGTTCAAGGCCAAGGCGACGATGTGCGTGATGGGTGGCGCGGTCCACGTGTTCAAGCCGCGTTCGACAGGTGAGGGTCTTGGACGCTCCTGGTACCCGCCGTTCAATTCGGGCGCGAGCGCCTTCTTCACCATCTACGCCGGCGCCGAGATGACCTGTCAGGAAGTCCGCTTCATTCCTGTCCGGTTCAAGGATGCCTACGGTCCGGTGGGCGCGTGGTTCCTGCTGTTCAAGGCGATCGCGACCAACGCAGAGGGCGGCAACTACATGCAGGAAAACGCCGCGGAGCTCGAGAAATGGCAGCCCTACGGCAAGGTGAAGCCGTGCCCGGCCAACCTCCGCAACTGGCTGATGATGCTGGACGTGGCGGAGGGCAAGAGTCCGATCTACATGCAGACCGCCGATGCGATCCAGAAGATCGCGGATCAAGCTCCGGACGAGAAGTCCGCGAAGAAGAAGCTCAAGGAGCTCGAGGCGGAGGCCTGGGAGGACTTCCTCGACATGACGATCTCGCAGGCCATTCTCTGGGCATCGACGAACGTCGAGCCGGAGAAGATGCCTTCCGAGATCATGGCGTGTGATCCCTACTTCATCGGGTCGCACTCCGGCGCGTCCGGCGCGTGGGTGTCGGGTCCGGAAGACCTCCAGAACGACAACACCAAGGACGAGTACTTCTGGGGCTACCCGAACATGACGACGGTCGACGGCCTGTTCGCGGCGGGCGACGCGACCGGGGCCTCGAGCCACAAGTTCTCGTCGGGTTCGCACGCTGAAGGGCGGATTGCTGCCAAGGCGGCCATCGGTTACGTGGTCGACAACAACAACGCCCCGAACGTGGACCAGGGACAGATCGACGCGCTCACGAAGGAGATCCTGGCGCCCATCGATACCTTCGAGGAGAACAAGGGCCTGACGACGGCTCCGGACGTCAACCCGAACTACATCCGTTCGAAGCAGTTCATGTATCGGCTCCAGAAGATCATGGACGAGTATGCGGGTGGTGTGTCGGCCCAATTCAAGACGAGCGGCCCGCTCCTCGAGAAGGGTATGGAGCTCCTGACGTTCCTCAGGGAAGACGCGCCGAAGCTCGCCGCGGAGGATCTGCACGATCTGATGCGGTGCTGGGAGAGTGTCCACCGGATGGCCCAGGCGGAGGCCCACGTGCACTCGATTCTCTTCCGGGAAGAGACGCGCTGGCCGGGCTACTACTTCCGGGCCGACAAGCCCACCATGGATAACGACGAGTGGCTCGCGTTCTGCAACTGTGTGTACAACAAGGACTCGGGCGAGTGGAAGATGATGAAGAAGCCCGTGAAGTACCTAACGCAGTAGAGGGCTGCTGGCCCTTGGAACCTCCGGGCGTCGCGCGAGCGGCGTCCGGAGGCCCTGCTCCTCGGTGTCCCCTGGCCTTCCGATCCTCCGAAGGTATCGTGTTGTCTGGCGCCGGTTGGGCAAGGGATGTCCCGCGCCTGCTCCCGTTGAGAAGGGCTGACTGAGGAACCGGATGTCGGAAATTCTCCAAACTTGCCCGCACTGTGAATCTCGCCTCGTGAAGTGGCACGTTCCTGAGGAGACGAGCTGGAGCGAGAATTTCTTCTTCGCCTGCTTCAATGACGACTGCCCCTACTACGCGCAGGGGTGGGATTGGATGCGGGAGCACTACAACCAGAAGATCTCGTACCGCCATGCGGTCAATCCCAAAACGGGTGCCGCGTTTCCGCTTCCGGTATGGTCGGCGTCAGCCACTCGCGAGATGATCGTGGACGACAGTGAAGGAGACGACGAATGAGCGACGAAGAGCGAGCCGACCCTCCCAAGGATGAGCGCCGAGAGATGGAGGAGAGGATCCTGAAGGACGCCCCGCGGCTCGGTCCGAAGGACAAGTTTAAATTTGCCTGCCATCCCGGCGTCTCGTGCTTCAATAAGTGCTGCGGCGATGTGAACATCATCCTGTCCCCGTACGACGTGCTGCGCATCAAAAAGCGCCTGGGAATCAAATCGAGTGATTTCCTCGAGAAATACACGCTCCTGCCCATTCAGAAGGGTATGACGACGCCCGTGGTCCTGCTGCGAATGAACGACGACGAGGCGAAGACGTGTCCATTCCTGACGGACAAAGGGTGCGGCATCTACTCGGACCGGCCGTGGCCCTGCCGCATGTATCCCGTGGGAATGGCGGCGCAGAAGGACACGGCGGACGGCTGGCGCGGCGATCGGTTCTACTTCCTGCTGCAGGAAGATGTGTGCGAGGGGTTCGGCGAACCAAAGGAGCAGACGATCGAGGAGTGGTTGGAAGACCAGGGGATCGACGATTACGACTGGTGGGGCGAAGCATTCAAGGAGCTGACGCTTCACGAGTTCTTCGACGGCGAAGAAACGCTCTCTCCCGAGAAGATGCAGATGCTGTTCACCGCGTGCTACGACATCGATAAGTTCCGTGAGTTCGTGTTCGACAGCACCCTCCTGCAGCGCTTCATTGTGGATGAGGATTTTGTCTACGAGATGCGCAGCGACGACGAGGCGCTGCTGCGCTTCGCGTTCCTGTGGCTGCGATTCAGTCTCTTCGGAGAGCCAACGGTGAAGCCGAAAGCGGAAGTCGCCGAGGCGTTCAGGGGACAACTCGACAAGAGGAAACTGTTCCAGAAGGAGTCGGCAGAACAGGCTCCTGGACAGGAAGACCGCGTCGAATCGGGTTGACGGAGGGCTGGGGCAGGTGGGTGCGGTAGCCGAGGGCTCCGACATGAAGCCGAGTATCCTGCTCTTCCCGCTGCTCGTTCTGCTGGTTCCCACCATGGCGCTGGCCGGCGGTGAGGTTGTCGCTGGCCCTGCGAGCGATGCGGTGAGCTGGTGGGTGTGGCCGCTGGTTCTGTTCGGAGTCACCTTCCTGATGGGGATTGTGGCGGTGCTCGGTGGGGTGGGCGGGGGAGTACTCTTCGTCCCGATCATCAGCGGTTTCTTTCCCTTCCACCTGGACTTCGTCCGAGGGTGCGGCCTGCTGGTGGCGTTGAGCGGAGCCCTCGCCGCAGGCCCGGGGCTGCTGAAGACCAACCTGGCTAGCCTGCGCCTCGCCATACCCATGGCCCTGATCGCCTCGAGTTGCGCGATCGTCGGAGCCATCGTCGGCTTGGCCCTCCCGACCCACATCATCCAGACCGCGCTGGGAGCCACCATTCTGGGGATCGTGGTTCTCATGCTCATGGCCAAGAAGTCCGTGATGCCCGAGGTGGAAAGAGCTGACAAGCTCTCCGTCGCGCTGCGCATTTACGGCGTGTACACCGAGGAAAGCACAGGCGAGAAGGTGGACTGGAAGGTTCATCGCACACCCATCGGCATGCTGCTGTTCATCGGTGTTGGCGTCATGGCGGGCATGTTCGGTCTGGGTGCGGGTTGGGCGAATGTTCCCGTACTGAACCTGCTCATGGGGGCGCCCCTGAAGATCAGTGTCGCCACCAGCAAGTTCCTTCTGTCCATCACGGATACCTCGGCGGCCTGGATTTACCTCAACAAGGGCTGCGTCATCCCGATGATGGTGGTTCCCTCTCTGGTCGGCATCATGCTCGGCTCATTCATCGGCGTCAGGATACTGCGGGTCGCCAAGCCGACCTTCGTACGCTGGATCGTTATCGTTCTGCTCTTCTTTGCAGGCGCCAAGGCGCTCACCAAGGGCCTCGATCTCCCGTTCATTGTGTGAGGAGTGATCTCTATGAGTTCCGAAGAGAAAGCCCAGAAACCCCAGAGCGAACAGCTGCTCTACGCAAGGGTCCTCGAGATCGGGATGTACATGGGGCTGGCGATCCTCTTCATCACCTTCGCCCTCTATGTGTCTGGCACCGTGGCTCCCGCCGTGCCGCTCGACCAGGTATCCAACTACTGGAACCAAGGGGTTAACGAGTATCTCGAAGCGGTGAACCGCGACCACTTGCACAGGGAACATCCTCCCACAGGCTGGGCGTGGGCAACCATGGTGGGAAAGGGGGATTTCCTCAACTTTGTCGGAATCTCCATCCTGGGTGGCATCACCATCATCTGCTATCTGGCGATCACCCCCATGCTGTGGCGAAAGAGGGACTTTGCCTATCTGGCAATGGCACTCCTCGAGGTGCTCGTCCTTTCTCTGGCAGCCAGCGGCCTTCTGAATGTGGGTCACTGATGTGATCGACGGCGGTGCGTGAGCGAGCGCGTGTCGGCCGAGAAATACCGTCAGCGGTAGTCCGGCGCTTCCGACTTCGTCGTCGAACTCGCAGTGCCCGCGGGCTCCGTCGGAACAACGCGTTGCAACGCGCAAATCGAGACGCGAAGTGGTGCGTATTCGAACCAAACGAGAGGCATATTGTCTCATTAATGCACCCGTTATTCGAAGAATTCTATTCTCAAGCATATAAAACCGCTTTGTTTTCAATAACTTGGGTATAGGTTCCCGGTTTCCGATCGATTGGCGCGAAAGTTGCTAATTGCAACGCTAGGAGAACAGAGCCGTGAGAGCCGCCATGCCCGGATTCGGTGAGCAGGGCGTTCCGTGTTTCGGGTACGCGGCCACGATCGCCATCTTCACGGTCGGGAGAGGGAAGGTTGTCGACGTGGGCGACATCTGCCTTCCGAGCGACGACATCCTCGATCGAGATCGCCTGTTGCGCGATCAGCAGGTGGAAACGCTGCCTGCGGCGGATTGGAGAGTGTCTAGAAGATCTGCTTTGGGCAAACGACGTGCACGTCATCTCGTGGGTTTCCGGCCGCGTGGACACTCTCCCGGAGCGCTTCCTGCGCGGCGAGCTGATCGCTGGGGCCTCGTGCCTGGGGAGCCCGATGGAGAACACTGAACGTACGAGTCGAGAGGGTCGCTGAGTTCATGACCGACAGCCGGACGAAATACAGCTTCTACGTCGAAGACAAGGCTCTGGATGTGCGCGACCGCCCGCGGAAGCTTCTCGAGGCATTCGCGGCGATCCTGGAGCACTCCAGCTACGGCATCGCATTGGATGTCTTCAGTCGGGTCACCTCCAAGTGCAAGCTCTGTGCGGCGAGCTGCCAGCTGTATCAGTCGACCGAGGAAGATCGAGACATCCCGTGCAATCGCTCCGAGCTGCTATTCAAGATCTACCGGCGATATTTCACCCAGTCGGGTGCGCTGAAAGCGCGCCTGCCGAACGCATTCGTTCTCACCGACGAGTACATCGACGAGATGGCGGAGTCGTTCTACCGGTGCACCGCGTGTCGGCGCTGCAAACTCAGCTGCCCCATGGCAATAGACCACGGGTTGGTGACCCATCTCGGGCGCTGGCTGCTTTCCGAGGTGGGTGTCGTCCCCAAGGCGCTGGTGGTGGCAGTCCGAGAGCAGCTCGAGGGCGTCGGTAATACCTCGGCCATTCCAGCGGAGGCATTGAAGGACACCTGCGAGTTCCTCGAGGAGGAATTCCGGGACATCTTCAACGTTGACGTGAAGTTCCCGATCGACGTCGAGGGCGCGGAGTACGTCTTCTTCCCGGCCGTGTCGGATTACCTCCTGGAGCCGGACACATTGATGGGAAACGCCGCGGTGATGCACGTGACGGGCGGCTCCTGGACGATCGGAACGCAGAATTTCGACGGCATCAACTACGGCCTGTTCTACAGCGACCGCCTGATGGAGCGGATCGTCAAGAACGTCGTATCCGAAGTGGATCGCCTGGATGGAAGGAAGGTTCTCGTCGGCGAGTGCGGACACGCCACGCGCTGCGCTTGGGCGATCCCGACCTTTTGCGGCAAGGGCTCCCCGCCCGTGGTGAACTTCCTCCAATACACGCACGAGCAGCTCATGAAGGGGAAGATTCCGCTTACCGGGCAGCTGATCGAGGAGCGCGTCACCTACCACGACCCCTGCAACCTCGCCCGGGCTGGAAAAATCACCGAAGAGCCACGGGAGATCCTGAAAACGATCTGTGGGGATTTCGTCGAGATGACCCCGAATCGTACGGAGAACTACTGCTGCGGAGGCGGTGGCGGATTGGTCTCCATCGATGAGATCCGCGATTTCCGCACGCGGTCCATGGGCAAGCGCAAGGCCGATCAAATCCGCGCGACGGGAGCGCAGTATGTCGTTGCTCCCTGCGCGAATTGCAAGAAGCAGCTCAAAGAGGTTTGTGAGGACAACGACCTCGAGGATGTGACGATCATCGGCCTGCACGATCTCCTCTTGAAAGTGATCGATTTCGGTACGGGCGCGAGAGCCGATGATGAAGATTCCGGCGAAGTGCAGGCGGAAAGCGCCGACATCGCCGAGGGAAACGAGGCATAGGAGGAAAGCATGGAAGCCTGGCTGGAATGGGCGCGAGGGCCTGCCTTCGTATTCGCATTCTCCTTCATGGTGCTGGGTCTCATCAGGCACGTGGTGCTCACCATCGCGGCGATGTGCAAGCACATGCGCCGCGCTGGAGATCCGTCGCTCGCGTACTCCAAGCTGGCCCGCACTACACTCGAATGGCTGATCCCGGTGGGGAAGATACGAAACGAAGTGTTCTACAGCGTCACGTCGGTTGTCTTCCACATCGCGATCCTGATCGTGCCCGTTTTTCTGGGCGGACACATCGCCCTCTGGGCGCGTGGCCTGGGCATCTCATGGCCGGCGATTTCGCACGACGTGGCCGACGTACTTACAATCATCGCCATCGTGACCGCGGTGGCGCTGCTCGTCCTGCGCGTGGGTTCTAGCGCATCGAGGTCCCTGTCGAGAGTCCAGGACTACGCGCTGCCCCCGCTCATCGGCGTGCCGTTCGTTACCGGCTTCTTGGCGATGCACCCGGCGAGCAACCCCTTTTCTTACGAGGCCGTGCTCTTGGTTCACGTCATGAGCGCGAATCTCATTTTCATCCTGATGCCGCTAACGAAGCTGAGCCACGCGGTTCTACTACCGAGTACCCAGTTCGTCTCCGAGATCGGTTGGAAGTGGCCCGCTGACAGCGGCAGCAAGGTCGCAGCGGCGCTGGGAAAGGAAGAAGCCCCGGTATGATCGTTCAGAAAGCCATATTGACAGATACCACGCTCTGCACGGGCTGCGACAAGTGCGTGGAGGCCTGCAAGAAGGAGAAGGGGCTCGGAAAGGACGAGCCGCGCCGCTGGAAACAGCGAATCGACGACCTCTCCTCTACTCGTTACACCACGATGGTGCAGAGGTCAGAGCATCGCTTTGCACGGAAACAGTGCCGCCATTGCCTGGAACCCGCGTGTGTGTCGGTCTGTCTGGTGGGTGCGATGCAAAAGACGCCGGAAGGCCCCGTGATCTATGACACGGAGAGGTGCATCGGTTGTCGGTACTGCATGATGGCCTGCCCCTACGGCATTCCGCGCTACGACTGGCAAGCGACGGTTCCGTACGTTCGGAAGTGCGACATGTGCGCCGAGCGTATCAAGGGCGGCGGAGAGCCCGCCTGCGTCGAGGCATGTCCAGAAAAGGCAACGATCTTCGGTCGACGTGACGAACTCCTCGAAGAGGCTCATCGGAGAATTTCCGCCAACGCTGGGAAATACCTGCCCAGGGTGTACGGAGAGACGGAGATCGGCGGAACGTCGGTCTTGTACGTCTCGGACATCCCGCTCGATTTCCTCGCCTGGAAGACAAATTTGGGGGACGAACCGCTGCCAGACCTCACCCTGGCGGCGCTCTCGAAGGTGCCGCCGCTCCTGCTCGGCGTCGGGGGATTGATGGCGGGAATTTTCTGGATCACCGGTAGGCGCATGAAGTTGGCTGCGGAGCGAGAATCCGAGTCCGCGGTACCGGCGGAGAAAGACAAGACGAAGACATGAACGAGATAGACGCGAGGCGGAGCAAGGTCAAGGCGATCCTCTGGGCGCTCGTCGGCATGCTGAGCGTGGTGTCGATCGCCAGGTTTGGCAGGGGTCTGGGGGCCACGACGGGGCTGTCGGACGTTACGCCTTGGGGCTTCTGGATCGCGTTCGATGTCATGGCGGGCGTGGCGCTGGCGGCGGGTGGATTCACGCTGGCCGCTACGGTCTACATCTTTCGAATCGAGCGTTACCGATCGTTCGCGAGACCGGCCATCCTCACGGCATTGTTGGGCTACGCCGCCGTGGCGATCGGGTTGATGTACGACATCGGGCTTCCGTGGCGGATCTGGCATCCGATCGTCTATCCGCAACTGCACTCCGTCCTCTTCGAAGTGGCCCTGTGCGTGATGCTGTACCTGACCGTGCTCACGCTCGAGTTCGCTCCGGTGGTGCTGGAGCACCCGGTCTTCGACAAGCCCGTGTTTCGGGCGGTGCTTCGGTTCTTGAAGCGGATAACGATCGTGCTCGTGATTGCGGGTATCGTTCTGTCCACTCTGCACCAAAGCTCGCTGGGCTCACTGTTCCTGATCGCGCCGCACCGGGTACACCCGCTGTGGTACAGCCCGATCCTGTGGGTCCTGTTCTTCATCTCCGCGATCGGGCTCGGCTTGATGATGGTGACGCTGGAGTCCTTCGTCTCCGCCTGGCTGTTCGGTCACAAGGTGCGCATGGACCTGATCGGGGGACTCGGCAAGGTCGCCTCGGCCGTTCTCTTCCTGTACGCGGGTGTGCGGATTGGCGATCTGGCGCGGCGGGGAGATCTGGGGGCAGCGTTTGACGGCTCTTTTCTGAGCGGGTTGTTCCTCTTCGAGTTGGCGATCGGCGCCGTGATTCCAGCGGTGGTGCTGGCGGTGCCGAGGCTGCGCGCGAGCAGCCGCTGGGTGGGTGCCGCGGCCGTTCTGACGGTCTTCGGCATCATGGGCTACCGATTCAATCTCAGCATCGTGGCATTCCATCGGCCAGACGTCATGTCGTACTTCCCGACGCTGGTCGAGGTGGGCGTGAGCCTCGGAATCGTCGCAGGTGCGGGGCTCTTGTTCATCTTCTTCGTCGAGAAGTTCCGAGTCTACCCGGAAGAACACTGGGAAGAAACCGCGAGCGAACCGTCGGGTTTCTTCGATCCCCACACGATGCGCTCGCTGCTGCCAGATTCCCTGGCGGCACCCCGGCGAAATTCCCTGGCGTTCGTGGTGGCCGCCGCGGCCACCATCGCATTCCTACCCGAGGGTGCGCTCTGGAAGACGGAACTGGCGCGCACTCCGGTCGCGGGGCCGCGCATCGTCCAAGGCCTGATGCAGGGGCGGCCGAACCAACAGGGTCATCGTCTGGCGATGGTCAGGGCGGACTATCTGCCGCCGTCCGATGTTGCGCGCGTCGACTTGATGGTACTCGACGGCAATCGAGATGGGCGTCTCGTGCTCTTTCCGCATGAACATCACGTCGCGAAGTTCGGCGAGAAACAGTCGTGTGCGATGTGCCACCACCAGAACCTCCCGTACAGTCGGAACTCCGCGTGCAGCCAATGTCACCGGGATATGTATGTGGAAACGGATACATTCGTGCATGCTACCCACACTGCGGAGTTGGGAGACAACGCGAGTTGCGTACGCTGCCATGACGAACCCGCTCGCATCAAGAGCCGCGATGCGACGACCGGTTGTCTGGATTGCCACACCGGGATGGTGGCTGCCGAATCCCGGATCCAGCTGCCCGAAAAGGGGATGACTGGATTTGCCACGGGATACATGGATGCGATGCACGGTTTGTGCATCAAGTGTCATGAAGAGAAAGTCGAGCAGGAACCGGCGACGTACGGCGCCGAGTTCGCGAGATGCACCAGCTGCCACCGTGACACCGATGGCTCGGAGTTGCGCGAGATGGCGCCGCACGTGGTCAAAGAGGCCAACGCGGGTGTCGAGACACGGGAGGAGAGCGGCTAGCGCTGCGACCCCAGCGAAGGGGATGGCGCGCGAGCCGCTGAGCCGGGAAATAGGATTCTAGCCGGCACGAGGGCACATGCCGAAGGATGACCTGAAGCGTTGGATACGAACGGAACTCTGGGATCAGGTTCCGGTGAGCATCAGCGTCATCAACCGGAAATTCGAGATCGTCGAGGCGAACCAGCACTTCGCTGACACCTATGGAGAATGGCGGGGTCGCCCGTGTTATGCCGTCTACAAGCAAAGGACTTCGCGGTGCGAGAGATGTAGCGCCGCCCAGACCTTCGCCGATGGTCGGGTGCGGATACGGGAAGAGGAAGGCACCCTGGCCAACGGCCAGCCGCATCACTATATCGTGCGCACGATTCCACTCGTGCGCAACAACGGTCAAGGCAGCGAGATCCCCTTCGCCATCGAGATGTCCACGGACGTCACCGAGATCAAGATGCTGGAGAAGGAGAAACTCGAAGCCGAGCGGCTCGCGGCCGTCGGTGAGACCGTGGCGGGTCTGGCGCATGGCATCAAGAATGTCTTGATGGGGCTCGAGGGCGGGGTCTACATCGTTCGCACAGGCATGAAGAATGCCGACTCGAACCGGATCCTGCGGGGTTGGGGAATCGTGGAAGAGAACATCGATCGAATTTCGGCATTCGTGAAGGAATTCCTCGATTTCGCCAAGGGTCGAACGGCCAAGGTGGCAGCGACGGATCCCAATCTGATCGCCACCAAGGTGATCGAGCTGTTCTGGGACTCCGCCAGGTTGGTGGGCATCGAGTTGACTTGTGATCTCGCGAGTGAGATAGAATTCGCGAATCTCGATGAAGAGGGCATTCACGCGTGTCTGGTGAATCTGGTCTCCAATGCCCTGGATGCCTGCGAGATGAGCGACAAGAGCGGAGGGCACGTGCACGTCTCCACGGCCGAGAGGGATGGGACGCTGCTGTTCGAGGTGGCCGACGACGGTACGGGCATGGATTCGGAGATCGGGAAGAAGGTTTTCACGAAATTCTTTTCGACAAAGGGCTCCGAGAGGGGCACGGGTTTGGGGTTGCTGACGACCAAGAAGATTGTCCAGCAGCACGGCGGAAAGGTCTCCTTCGAGTCATCCGAGGGCTCGGGGTCGGTATTCCGCCTGGAGTTCCCGCGTGACCGACTTCCCCAACCGAACGCGAGCGACAGCTAGCGGAGGAGAGTGGGATGGAACAGGCCAGAGACAAGACGATTCTCGTCGTGGACGACGAGCCTGACGTCAGGGAATATCTGAAGACCGTGTTGGAGGACGCAGAGTTCAAGGTTGTGACCGCTGCGGACGGTGTGGAAGCCCTGGAAATGATCCACCGAGAGAAGCCCGACTTCATCTCTTTGGACCTGATCATGCCGAGGAAGTCTGGCCACAAACTACTGTACGAACTCAAGAAGGATAAGGATCTGTCGCGCATCCCGGTGCTGATCGTTACGGCTCACGCCCGCGACGAGCTGGGTAAGGACAATCTCGAAGATCTTCTGAGCAATCGGGTGATGTCGGGGCCGGGGACCTATCTGGAGAAGCCCGTCAAGCCTCTGGCTTATGTGCGCAGCGTTCAGCGCGCGCTGGGTATCGAGGAGAGCGAGGAGGCCGAGGACAAACTGAGCCTCAGGGGCGAGCTTCAGCAAGAACTACAGGGTGCTGATGCCGACGCGCTTCGCCAGGCACTCGAAGCGCTGAAGAAGGGAAGCAGTGGGTGAGAAGAGGGGGCGAGGGCAAGACGTGGAGATCGTCGTGCACCTAGGATCAAGGAGATAACAGGCATGGCAGAAGGATCAGCGAGTAGCGGTAAGAAGATACTCATCATCGATGACGAGAGCTCCGTCTTGACCTATCTGGAGACGTTGTTGCAGGACAACGGGTACGAGACCGTGTGCGCCGAGAACGGGAAGACCGGGTTCGAGAAAGCCAAGAGCGAGAGACCGGACCTCGTCTGCCTGGACATCACCATGCCGAAAGAATCCGGAATTCGGTTCTACCGGAATCTCAAGGACGATCCGGAGTTGACTTCCACTCCCGTGATCATCGTGACCGCGGTGACGGGTGACGGTGGCGACCCGGAACCGTTCAAGAAATTCATAAGCACGAGGAAGCAGGTTCCCGCCCCCGAAGGGTTCTTCTCCAAACCGATCGACCGGGAGGAATTCCTGGGCGCCGTGGCCAGGATTCTCAAGGTCTGATTTCGAGGACTGGGAGCCGCTTCATCACTCCGCCGGCCTAGCGGGAAGTGCTCGTTGAACGAGTTGGGACACAGTGGTGCGGGTGAGGATCCCGTCCTCGTAGAGATCGACGGGATCCTCGTCGGCGATCAGATCTAGACGGCCCGCGAGGAGGTCCGCACGCCCTACCTCATGCAAACACCAGACCGCCATCCCACGGACCTGCGGGTCAGAATCGATCAGGGCGGAGACCACAGCGGGAGCGACGTCTTGAAACGAGTCACGGGCAAGTCCTCCGAGCCGTCCGATGGCTCGGAGGACTCCAGCCCGGAAGCGCTCGAGGTCTTCCTCTTCCAGGTTGACGAGGAGCAACGTGACGATCGGTATGTAGTCCGCGTACAGGGTCGGCTGGCGGCGCAGGATTTCCGCCATGGCCTCCGGAGCGCGCCAACAGATTCCGCCGGACTCGTCGTTGATGAGCCACAGGAGCCGGCGCAGGAGTTGGCGAATGTGGTCGGGGTCATCTTCGGCGACGCGGGAAGCGGCCACCCCCAGCGCTTCGATCGCGCGCCAACTGATCCGGGGATCCGCATCGTAGGTCGATGCCACGAGGCTTCCCAGAACACGCTTCTTTCGCACAGCCAGCTCGGCGATTTCTTCGAGACGGCCTCGATCGAGGAGTTCGTGTAGAGTGTGTTTTAGCGATGAGTGTGTGATTGGATTTGTGCTCGGATTTGGCGGTTATCCCGTCGAGAAAGCATCAACGAAGACCGGCCCGCTGAGCGTAACATGCGCATTCCGGGCGTCAATCGCCGAGATGACCGGCGCTGGTCGGGCTCGGATTCGGGGAGAGCGTTCTTCGTCTTGTGAACTGTGAACCAGAACGGGTCAGTGGACTTCGAACAATTTGAATAGGAGAGTGTAATGAATCTGATCCTTCTCGGGCCTCCCGGTGCTGGCAAAGGCACGCAAGCGAGTTCTATCGTCAAGGAATACGGCGTGCCCCAGATTTCCACGGGCGATGCATTGCGCGCGGCAGTCAAGGCCGGATCCGACGTGGGCGCTCGCGCAAAGAAGTACATGGATGCGGGCGAGCTGGTGCCGGACACGGTCGTGATCGAGATCGTCGGTGAGAGGATCAAGGAATCGGATTGCTCCAAGGGGTTCCTGTTGGATGGTTTTCCCAGGACAATCAGTCAAGCCGATGCACTGGCCGAGATATTGAGCAAAGCGGGACGTGGAATCGATCACGTCGTCTGCATTCAGGTGGAGAAGGAAGAGGTCGTCAAGCGCCTCAGCGGCCGGCGAAGCTGTCGTGCCTGTGGTTTCCCCCACCACGTGCTATTCAATCCCCCCGCGAAAGAGGGCGCGTGCGACAAGTGCGGGGGCGAGCTCTACCACCGCAATGACGACCGCGAGGACGCGATCCGACAGCGTCTCGAGACCTACGACGCGCAGACCCAACCGCTGATCGACTACTACCGCCAACGGGGTCTGTTGCGACCCGTGGATGGAAGAGGCGACGTGGGGCTGGTGTACGACAGGATCCTCAAAGCCTTGTCATAGACACCTGACGGGGGCATGCCATGACCGAGGCGCTAGACGATTACAAAAACGAAGTGGAAGAAGGCATGACTGCCTCCCTGGAGTGGCAGCAGGGCCTGGTTTTCACTGCAACGACCCTGCGCGGGTACGATCTGGATTTCGATGCAGACATCCAGATGGGATGCATGCCCCTAGAAGGCGTGCTCATGAGCCTGGCTGGGTGCATGGCAATTGACGTGGTGTCCATCCTCAAGAAGATGCGCTGCGAGATCGAGGCGTTTCGGATGGAGATCAAAGGAGAGAGGAACCGAACTCCACCCCAACGCATCCGCAGTATCAAGCTGACGCTCCACATCAAGGGCAATGGCGTCACTGAGGAGAAGGCCGCAAGAGCATGGAAGCTCTCTGAGGAGACGTATTGCTCGGTTCGACACTCCCTCAGAGAAGACATTGCGGTCGAAACAGATCTCTGGTTCGAACAAGAGGTGAAGCCGCAACTGCGGGGCAGGGCAACCCTGATCCGTTATGCCGACGACTTCATCATCGGCTTTGAGCAAGAGGACGATGCGCGGCGTGTGATGGGCTTGCTTGGCAAGCGGCTGGGGCGCTTCGGACTGGCCCTGCATCCGGACAAGACGCGGCTTCTTCCCTTTCGGCGTCCGCCGGCGGGGCAGAAGGGTCGCAAAGGTCCGGCAACCTTCGATTTCCTGGGGTTCACGCTCTACTGGGCGCGTACCCGCAAGGGTCGTTGGGGGATGACCTGCAAGACACGCAGTGCGAGCCTGAGACGGATTATTCAGTCCGTCTACGATTGGTGTCGTCGCCATCGACACCTTCCGGTGAAGGCTCAGCACGCGGCGCTCACGAGACGCATTCAGGGCCACTTCAACTACTTCGGCGTGAGCGGAAACTTTCGAAGCTTGCTGCTCGTCGTCGAACAGGCGAGGCGTTCCTGGTACAAATGGCTCTGCCGTCGGAGCCAGCGCAAGCGTCTCACGTGGGAGCGGTTCGCGGATCTGCTTCGCGACTTCCCGCTCCCCCGACCTCGGATCACGGTTCGGATCTGGGGTTCGTAGCCACGAGCTGCATCAGCGGAGGAGCCGGATGGTGGAAATCTCCTTGTCCGCGAGCCAGCGTAGCTGGCGAAGCGCATGCGACTGCGTCGCCGCGGATCTGGAGAGGGCCCGGGGTGGGTGACTGCCCCGGGCTACTCGACAGCTGGGATATCGGACATTGCCAAAAATGCAGCTTGAATTGCTTATCCTCCCCCATCCCCCTCGACGATTTTCAAGTAGGCGTCGGCCGGGACGTTCTGGAGGATCTGTGTCCCGCGCTGGGGCCAGCGCACCTCGATGCGCTCGACCGAGGAGGCCGATCCGAGGCCAAAGTGCAGGCGAGGGTCGTTCTGCGAGAGGTAGGACTGCGCGCGCTGGTGCACGCGGACTTGGGTCCGACCGCCGGCCGTGACGAGCACCACCGCGCCGACCGGCTCGGGAGCACCGTGGCTCGGCTCGAGGCGGACGCCGAGCCAGTGGTTGCCGTTTCCCGTGTCGTTTCGTAAGAGAGCCGGCCTGGCTTCCAGGTCGACATGCGAGACCAGGATGTCGATGTCCCCGTCGTCGTCGAAGTCGCCGAAGGCCGCTCCGCGTCCGGAACGCTTGCGACTGAAGTACGGGCCGGCACTTGGAGCGACGTCGCGGAAGCGCCCGCTTCCATCGTTGGCGAGCAGAGTCGGCAGCTTGAGGATCAGCAGATCGGCGCTGCCATTGGTTGTGAACAGGTCGAGGTCGCCGTCGTTGTCGAAGTCGTGGAGTCCGCCCCCCCAGGCCTCGGCGCCGTGCAGGGCGGCACGGACGCCGCTCGAAGCACAGATGTCGTCGAATTTCCCATCGCCGAGGTTGCGGTACAGCGAGCCGTAGCGGAGGTCGGTCACGAAGACGTCGACGAGCCCGTCCCCGTCGGCGTCACCGAGCGATCCGTGCATTGACCCGGTGCTGAGGCCGTCCATGTTGACGGCCAGGCCGGCGCGCAGGCCCTGTTCGACGAAACGGCCCGCGCCGTCGTTGACGAGCAAGAAGTTGGGCTGGTGGTCGTTGGCCTGGAAGAGGTCGACATCGCCATCACCGTCGGCGTCGAAGGCGGTTAGGCCCATCACCTTGTTCTGCGGGAAGAGTAGGCCGGCCTTTGCGGTGGCCTCGACGAAGCGGCCGTCATCTTCGCGGCGGTAGTAGATCGACTGCTGGCCCTCGTATTCGGCCGGCGCCGGCATGCGCTCGGGAGCGTTCAGGCTCAGGTGGTATGGATCGAAGGCCAGGAAGTTGCCAACCAGGAGGTCGAGGTCGCCGTCGCCGTCGGCATCGAATGGCGCGGCGCTGACGCTCCACTTGGTGAAGCCGTTGATGCGCGCCGGACCGGCCAGACCGAACTCGGTCGTGCGGTCGGTGAAGCTGCCGTCGCCGTCGTTGTGGTAGAAGACATTGGGACCATAGTTGGCAAGGAATAGATCTTCGTGGCCGTCGCCGTCGAAGTCGGCGATACCCGGGGCCATCCCCCAGCGGGATGCGGCGAGGCCGGCTGCCTCGGTCACATCGGTGAAGCTGCCGCCGCCATCGTTGCGGTAGAGGGCGTTCATCGCCCCAGCGAAAAACCGGCCCTTGGGGTCGCTGATGTCTTCGAGGTATCTGCCGTTGAGCAGCAGGAGGTCCATGTCGCCATCGCCGTCGTAGTCGAAAAAGGCGGCGCCGGAGCCGCTGGACTCGAGGATGTTGTCGTAGGCGAAATCGCCGAAGGTGTAGCGGAAGGTCAGTCCCGCGGCTTGGGCCACGTCGGTGAAGCGGATGGGCGCATCGCCGGGGCCCGAATCTCCCGATCCGCAGCCATGGCTCAGGGAAAACAATCCCACGAGCAATGAGGTCCGCACTACAGCCATCATTCGCGTATTCGCCAACACTCGAACTCTCCGGCTTCGACCAGCGGGATCGACTCCATGGTAGTACGAACGGGCTGAAGTGCTCCCGCGAAAGGGCGCCCATCGTCGGCATGCTGCGTAGTTGTTTTCCCGGAGGTGGTTACCGAGCGCACGTCGTAGGATTCTCGGCGGTAACTTGCTCTCCGAAAAACATACTGAGCAGTTTGAGTGGCACATTGCCCCTGCAGAAACTCGGCAGTTCGATCTCCCGATGCAGCTCGTGTGTACACTTTTCTTACGTTCAGCGCAGTACGCTGCCGGCCGTGTTTTCATGGACAACAGTTCCAGGAGGCAGTATTTTCGGTCTATAACGAGGCGGGTATCGCACGCCAGTTTTTACCCAGCAAGTGAGTGGCGCCGCGCCAGTCGTCTAGCATATAAAAATACAGGAGAGGAAGATGGCGAACAAGGTCGACAACATGGTCAAGGTGCTCCGTGAGTGGCAGGGGATCGAACGGCAGGCGATGAGCTTCACGGCGGAGATTTCCGAGAAGACCGAGAGCACGCTGATTCGCCTGATCATGGAAATCATCCAGCACGACTCGCACATACATCACCGCGTGCAGCAGTTCTTGATTGACAGTATCACCAAGGAATCGGTTGCAGTCACGCGCGAAGACGTCGTCGCGATCTGGGACAGCATCGAGGAACACGACAAGCTCGAAAAGAAAACCATCAAGCTGGCCGAGGGCCTCAAGAAGGAAGCCTGGACACCCGTGCACAAGCTGCTGCTCGAGTACCTGCTCCGCAGCGAGTCTTTGCACGACAGCCTGCTCGAGCAACTCGGCGAATTCAAGGCTGACATGAGCCGCTCATCCGGCGCCTGAAGCCGTTTCGTTCATCCGCGATCCTCGTGGAGAACGAGCGATATAAAAGAGGGTTGGCATGGTGACATGCAACCCTCTTCTGAATTTCGATCAAGTCTCTCGAATGCTTACAACAAATACGGAACCAAGAGCAGCGCAACCACGTTGAGAATCTTGATCATGGGATTGATTGCCGGGCCGGCGGTGTCCTTGTAGGGATCGCCAACGGTGTCGCCTGTGACGGCCGCCTTGTGGGCCTCGCCGCCCTTGCCGCCGAGGTTTCCGTCTTCGATGTATTTCTTCGCGTTGTCCCAGGCAGCACCACCGGTCGTCATGGAAATGGCGACAAAAACACCCGTGATGATGCTTCCGATGAGAAGGCCACCGAGCGCGATCTTGCCCAGCACCAATCCGACGACTATGGGAGCAGCCACGGGAAGCAGCGCCGGAACGAGCATCTCTTTCAGCGCAAACTTGGTGACGATGTCAACACACGCACCGTAGTCGGGCTTGGCCGTGCCTTCCATGATTCCCGGAATTTCACGGAACTGCCGCCTCACCTCTTCGACCACCGCGCTACCGGCTTTTCCTACCGCCTGCATGGCGATCGATGCAAACAGATAAGGAAGGAGCCCGCCGAGGAAAAGGCCGATGATCACGTTCACGTTTCTGAGGTCAAAGCTCAACTCTTCGCCTCCCCCGTGCATCGTTAACTCCTGGGTGTAGGCTGCGAAGAGCACAAGAGCGGCAAGTCCGGCTGACACGATCGCGTAACCCTTGGTGACGGCCTTCGTCGTATTACCGACAGCATCGAGCGGGTCGGTCACGGCACGGACGCTCTCGTCCATGTCGGCCATTTCCGCGATGCCACCGGCATTGTCAGTGATGGGCCCGTAGGCGTCTATCGCGATGACCATGCCCGTCATGGAGAGCATCGACATCGCCGCCATGGCGATACCGTAAAGATCGGCCAGCGCATAAGCCACGCCGATACCCAGACACATGGCCAAAACCGGGGCTGCAGTCGACTGCATGCTGACGCCGAGGCCGGCAATGATGTTTGTACCGTGCCCGGTCGTCGACGCTTGTGCGATGTGTTTGACCGGCCCGTAGATTCCAGTGTAGTACTCCGTAATGATCACGATGACGACCGTGAGCACGAGGCCCACGAGAGTCGCGTAATAGATGTTCATTGCGGAATATCCCGGCAGGTCGCCCATCAGATTGGTGGTGACGAAGTAGAATGCAATGGCAGCAAGAATGGCTGCACCGAACATCCCCTTATAGAGAGCACCCATGATGTACTCGCTCTTACCGAGCCTGACGAAGAATATCGCGATCATCGATGCCACAATGGAGACGGCACCGAGTACGAGAGGGAATGTCGTGGCGATCACAATCTCGGGGAAGAGCAGATTTCCGAGAAGCATTGCGGCGACCGCCGTGACGGCGTAGGTCTCGAAAAGGTCGGCGGCCATTCCTGCACAGTCACCGACATTGTCGCCGACATTGTCGGCGATCGTCGCCGGGTTCCTCGGATCATCCTCGGGGATGCCTGCCTCGAGCTTGCCGACGAGGTCGGCGCCGACGTCAGCACCTTTCGTGAAGATGCCACCCCCGAGCCGGGCAAAGATGGAAATGAGGCTTCCGCCAAAACCGAGAGCGACCAGTGCGATCACAGCTTCCCTCGGTGAGCTTCCCGTTCCTATTAATATCGTGTAGAAACCGGCGACAGAAGTCAGCGCCAGACCTGCAACGATCATTCCGGTCACGGATCCGCCCAGGAAGGCGAGTTTCAGGCCCGCCCCAAGGCCGTTCTTTGCCGCCTCGGCAGTCCTGACGTTCGCCAGAACAGAGACCCGCATTCCGATGTATCCCGCCGAAAAAGATGCCACCGCACCGAGCAGGAATCCGAGGGCCGTCTTGAGGCCGAGTGCGAATGCGATCACGATGAAGATGACCACACCAGTGGCTCCCATGCTGATGAGCTGACGGTTGAGATATGCGATTGCCCCTTCTTTGATCGCGGAGGCAATCTCCTGCATCTTTTCGTTTCCTGCCGGTGCGCGTCTTACCCTGACAGCCAGAATAATGGAGAACGCCACACCAACGACTCCAATCAATGTACATATCAACGGCAAATTACTCATTACTGTGTTTCCTCTTTCGTCTAGAGTAGACTTGGTTTGAAACTGAACTTCTCTTACTCTCGAAACTCCCAACTCGCGCGGTGTTCGAGGTGGCGGGGATTCGCGCCCAGGCTCTCGGCTCGCTCGCTCTCAACGTCGAAGTTGCGGGTCGGACCGTGGTCGAGCGGCTCGAAACGCATCGTTCTGCGGAACCGATCTTGCGCGTTCACGGGATGTTTCCTCGCCTTCAGCAGTGCCCTTCGCTGCGGCAGCGAGGGGTCGGGATGCCGCCGCTCGCCATCCCGAGCGACAAATACATTAGCCCGTTTGCACGGCGTAAGCGGCCCCTTAGACGTTTCTTCTCTGGGTAGCGATGTGTATGCGAAATCGAGTTGGCTCCAGGTGTTCAAACAAGGGGCGTTATGGTGTGCCCACTGGGGAATTCCACCCCAGTTGACGCTTCTTGCACACTCGCGCGAATCTTCGGTGTGGTCAGCGATCACGGTGAAGATCAAGTTGGACGCGCGACGAAGGGCGAGACGACGAGGGCTTCTTGATCCGGCTGTTGAAAGCCGAGGATGTTCGCCGAAAGGTTGAACGCTAACGGGACTCGCTACCTGACAGAATTGTGGGGGTCGCCGGTTCGCGGCCGAGCTTCGCTCGGCTAGCGCAAAGCGGGCAAAGCCCGCCAGCGAGCCCGGTATCGTGCTCCAGATAACGTGAACGCCCTCGACCAGTTGGGTCGGGGACGTTTTCGTTTGGGTGTTCTTACTCGTTAGCTCTAGAATTCTGGGAAATGTCAGAAATTAATCGTGACAGAATGAGCGGTGTGAATCTTGAGCTGAAGACAGATCGCTTGTTCCTCCGGCCGCTCGTCCAAAACGACTGGGAGATGGCCTTGGAGACGTTCATGGACCCGGAAGTGATGAAATTCGTTGCGGACGTCAGCAGCGAAGAGGCCCTGGCAGAGGAGATGAAAGCCGCTATCCGGCGCGGTGCCGGAGGCCGCATTGGCGTATGGTGCGTGCTTCAACGCGAGACGGGCGAAAAACTCGGAACCGCGATCCTTCTGCCCCTGCCAATAGAAGAGGATGACACCGACTGGTCTCTTGTGCAGGAAGACCGATATCCTGATGCAGACATCGAAGTCGGCTATATCCTAAAGCGATCGGCTTGGGGAAATGGGTATGCCACTGAAGCCTGCCGCCGCTTGGTCCAATTTGCCTTTGAAGAAACGGAACTTGACGAGATTGTCGCAGTGACTGATCCGCGCAATGCAGCTTCGGAAAAAGTCCTCAGGAAATGCGGCTTTCGGGACGAAGGCTTGCGACGCGCCTACGCCGAAGAGTGTTCAGCCTTTCGCATTAGCCGGCAGCAGTGGCTGGAGTTGCAGGCAGCTTCTGTTTAATCACGATGTTTCGAAGGTACTACAATCGCCGATCGCGCTGCTGCCCCGGCTGAAATCCTGGACCGCCGTCGTTGCAGTAGCGACGCCCGCGAACGCGCATCCCACTGGAGAGGGGAGGCCCCGCTCATTGGTGCCGCCCGGGAGCCCTTAATCGCTCGGTTACCCGACATTTCTAACTTGCGGGAAACCCGACATTTCTATTTTGCAGCGACATAGCCAGTCAGCCCCGAGACGGGACGCCCCCGGCAAGCGTGCATTCTACCCGCTAAAGCCTCCGATGGAATGGCGGCCCCTCGAATGGCGGCCCCTCATTAGGGTGAAACGGGCGGCACCCGAATTAGAGAAGCGGCGAGACGAAGTGGCCGAGATTGGTCGAAGAGCAGATCGATCGACACCGATCATGGCCTTCTAGACGAAAGCGTCGCGGAGTGTGGCCAACTCCCTGAATCGCCACGTTTGCCCTACACCCAATCTGCCCCGAAGAAGAGGGGCAACTCGGCAGCACAAACGGGCCCAACCTCGATAGGGCAGTGGAGAATCTCGGAGACGGGTGCTGCGAGATCCTCGGCCAGCCCTGGGAGGATGATCCGCCCTGCAAAATCGCCGACCCGAAGGGCGCGGGCAATGGCTGCGGGCGTGAGGGTCTCGAAAACCAGCGACATGTCGAGTGTGTGGCCACCTGTATCGACCGTGACCAACCTCATCGGGGCCGTCGTCGTCGACAGGACCGCCAATAGCACCTCCCGCGTGAACTCGGAATTGCCGGTGACCAGCGCCGGCGCCTCGGCGGTGGCACCGTTGAGGGCGTGCACGCCGGGTTCGATCGGACGGGGGATGTCCAGTGAGGGGATGACTGGCAGAGACTGGCCGGCGTCGAGGGCCAGGCGAAATACCGCGACCCGCTCGCGGGACCAGTGCGGACACCGGCCGCCGGTGATCTGTCCGGCCCGAAGACGGTCGAGAAGCTCCTCCAGTGAATCGACCTGGCAGACCCGACAGATTTCCAGGTCGGCGTGGCGACGAAAGTCGATCCGGTCCAGGTACAGATCGGCGAGCGGTGGCATGATGGATCCTCCCGGGCTCGGCTATTCCAAGTCACTTACTCTTTTGTAATGGAGAGGGATACATCCTTTGGCAGGGCCAGATTCGTGACTATTTGCATGACCTTCACAGCTCCTGCCGGAACAATACAGGCATCGCAGCATCCTTTTTTCTGGAGCAGGTGCCTTGCTCTTGACAGCATTGGATTTTCCTCGGGGCCAAGTGTTCGGATGGCGTCAACCGGTGAGATTTCGTTAATCTGCATTGCCAACTCCTTGATAGTTTCACATTGAGATTCAAATTCAAAAGTCACATGTCGGTTGTCTTCCGACTCGGCTGTCACAACCGTATAGAATTTGCAGATTCCGGGGTCTATTTCCGCTCTTGCGTTCATTGGTTTTCCCTTTTGCAGTTGATTGCTTGATTTAAAATATTGATAGAAGAGGATAGGCGATTGAGTGCGACCAGGCTCTGCTGGTCGATTGGGATTGGAGGATGCGATGACTCCATGAAATTTCGTTCGTCGTCCAGCGGGTAGGAACCCCGCCCGGCCAGGGGTGAGCCCGCCCGAGCCGGTAGCGAGCCTTGCGACGGTCTCGGTAACGAGGCCGGCGAAGCGTAGGCACGCGAGCGTGTGGGCCGTGGGTACGTGGCCTCGAAAACTATATTCATTTCGGATGCCGAGCGTTCTCTTTTTCGCGAAGGCGATGGCGACCTCTCCGTAGATCTTCTCGAAGAGAAGTAGGGGCAAGGCGGGGTCGTATCCGGCGGGGTGTTACACCACGGCACGCCCGAAGAGGACGGCCCAGTAACCCGGGAGGAGCAGCCGACAAGGCTGTGAGTCTAATGGGGTGAGAGTCCCCTGTCGTCAATTGCCCGGTTCGGACGACTAGCATGTCCGATGCGTATGAAGGCAACGACATACGTTTTGCTCGGATGTAAACGCCACGGCTGTCTTGCGGACTTAGCACCGCAACGGTGGGAGCGACCTGGGTGGCAAGCAAATGACCTGCCCCCCTGAGATCGATCGGGCATGGTTCTTCGGATCTTGCTTCGGATCGAGTGATGAGCAGGCTAATGGGCAGGAAACGTCACACGGCAGCGCAGATCATCGGGAAGCTTCGAAGCGCGGAGATCGAGCTGGCGAAAGGGCTTGGTACGGCCGAGGTCGTTCGTAAGCTCGGGATCGCCGAGCAAACGTACTACCGCTGGCGAAAGGAGTACGGTGGCCTTCGGCTCGACCAAGCCAAGCGCCTGAAGGAGCTCGAGAAGGAAAACACTCGGCTCAAGAAGCTCGTAGCCGACCAGGCTCTCGACAACGCAATCCTCAAGGAAGTCAGCTCGGGAAAGTTCTGAGCCCGGTCCGGAGACGCCGCGCAGTGACGCATGTCTGCTGCGTGCTCCGTGTCTCTGAGCGCCGGGCTTGCCGAGTGCTGGGGCAGCCCCGTTCAACGCAGCGACACCGGGTGGGGGTTTGTGAGGGAGAGGCCCGGCTTGTGGCTCGCATCGTCGAGCTTGCCAAAGCGTACGGCCGCTACGGCTACCGGCGGATCACGGCTCTCTTGCACCGCGAGGGCTGGCGTGTGAATCACAAGAAGGTGGAGCGGATCTGGCGCCAGGAGGGACTCAGAGTGCCGAGGAAGCAACCGAAGCGGGGTCGGCTGTGGTGGAACGATGGCTCGTGCGTGCGGAAACGGGCCGAGCACCGTGATCATGTCTGGTCGTACGACTTCGTCTTCGACCGAACCCACGACGGTCGTCCGCTGCGGATGTTGACGATGGTGGACGAATACACGCGGGAGTGCTTGACGATTGACGTGGCCCGGCAGTATCGCTCGGAGCAAGTGTTGGACCGTCTGGCAGAGCTCTTTGTGGAACGGGGAGTTCCGGCCTATCTGCGCAGCGACAATGGCAGCGAGTTCACCGCAACGGCGGTGCGGGAGTGGCTGGAACGAGTGGGCGTAAAGACGCTCTTTATCGAGCCGGGCAGCCCTTGGGAGAACGGATACGTGGAATCCTTCAATGGGAAATTCCGGGACGAACTTCTCAACGGCGAAATCTTCTACACCCTAAAGGAAGCCCAGGTCATCATCGAGCGGTGGCGGCAGGAGTACAACACCTTTCGGCCCCACAGCGCCCTGTGCTATCGGCCACCGACACCCGAGACGATTCAATGGCCGCCCTGGCCGAGGGATGAGAAATTGCTACTTGCACTAACATAGGGATTGGTACGACAAACTGGGGCAGGTCAGCTCTCATCGAGCACTTCGGTGATACACGCCTCGATCGAATCGGAGTGGACGCACTA
>PVMK01123983.1_pt1 | contig 38410 bp, 45 predicted proteins | sample 1853481 | NCBI WGS metagenome assembly PVMK01 (sample SAMN08533507, study PRJNA380276) | Marine sediment metagenome, whole genome shotgun sequencing project.
AGATCTGAAATTATATCGCTGCAAATTCATATTAACTCAAAGTGCTTGATTAAGCAAGAAAAATAAAAGACGGTGACGGGTGACGAGTAACGGGTGACGAGTAACGAATTACGAATTACGAATTACGAATTACGAATTACGGATTACGGATTACGGATTACGGATTACGGATTACGGATTACGGACTATGGACTACGGACTATGGACTACGGATTGCCGGGAACAGTGCATAGATTACGTATGGGACTAAAGGGAAAAAGAATATATCCCGACTAGTAAGTTAGGGAGGTAAGATAATGTTGACTGATTTAATAAAATTTTATTCTAAGCTCAAGGCATCTCGCAAAGAAAAGAGGCAAAAGAAACAAAAATTAATGCTTCAAATCTCTTTGATGTCAGGTAGCATAAAAAGAATAAAGTAAAAACCCATCGAATTAAACCCTCTTGTTTTAATTTGATTCTAATATCAGTATAAACCTTGATAGTAGTTTTTCAGACAAATCAATTTATACTGCCAGGTTTATTTCACTCCAACCAGTTTTTGCACAGGAGGCTTCATGTCCAGGACCTTTTTCTCCGGTGCTTTATTTTCTCCTTTACTCTCTGCCTGAACTTGACAAAGATGTGCTTCAACCTTCGCTCCTTTGGCAACAGAGATATACTCTGTGTAAAATAATTCTCCCTTGACATGGGCGCTTGAACCAATTTCGATCTCATTCCCTTCCAGTCGACCTGTAAATTCACTGTTTACAAATATCCTGCCCTTTGCTTTTACCTCTCCTCCCTTAAATTTGCCGGAGATTGATACATTACCATCTGTTGTGATGTTTCCGCTCTTTAACTCTCCCCTGATATCAACATCTCCCCTGCCTGACTTAATATTCCCCTTACAGGAACCCTTGATGACAACACTGGAATTGTCCTTTGCAGTTATATTGCCTTCTACATCTCCACTTATTACCAGGTCACTGGTTACATTAATATCTCCTATTACCTTGCTGCCCTTGAGAATGTTATTTGTCTTTCTCTCACCGGGCATTTTATCGGACGTCATATTTTCTGTAGTTTCACCGATATCTTTCTGAGAGTCCTTTTCAAAGCTATCCTTATTTGCATTTTTTTCTGATCCCCAACTTTTAAGCATTCTGCACCTCCTGAATTTTAATTAATATCATTATTAACATTATCGGAACATCTTCCTTTATTATTGAGTTTATAGAATAAATTATACCAGCATTTTTCATGGGTCATTGATTTAATAAGATAATCCTTTCTTTCATTGAAAATCAGTGATACAAATTACATCAAAGCGGGGAAGCAGAGAAGCTCATACTGATACTTAATAAATCAAGAATTACTATGTATAAACCGAATAAGAGCTACAGGCATACAAGATGCTGTATTTCAATTGAGGAACTTCTACGTTATATAATTGATGGAACAGGCAAGAAAACATTACAAAGATATTCCCTTCTGGGAAAACAGTGCACGGCTAAAATTATTAACACACTTTCGGTCACTGGTGAAAACATATTTTGAAAACAGCATTCTCAATATGGTGACCGGTAGTTATAATGAAAAACCGGAAGCCACAGACGCAAAGCAGGCCATTAACCTGATCTTAAAAAATGCCTACGCAATAATAAGTCATGCAGATATAAAAACATATACTGCCTCTACTCCTTCAGTATCTATCAGGGGACGCGGCAAAAATATGAATTTGATACTCAATATTTTCAATCTCGGCCGTAATGAAATTGAACCTGATACAGCAATAGAATATATAGACCGGGCAATTGCTGTTTACAAAACCAACAGAACAGCTTCATTAATAAGAGTAATTAATCCATTTTTCTGGATGTCTGTTGCATTGAAATATCGATAACATTAAATCTTCAATGTTTGGAACGCTATCCAGTTATTGATAAGAGGGTAAGAGAATTAAGATCTGAAATTGTATCGCTGCAAGTTCGTATTACCTCAAACTGTTTGATTAATCAAGAAAAATAAAGACGGTGACGAGTAACAGATTACAGGTGACAGGTGATGATTGCCATTTCAATTCTTCATGTGGCGTCCGCACTTCAACCATGTTCTGCTTTATCAGTGGGGATGCCGTGTCTCTAACGGATCAAAAGAAATGTGACTAATGGGAGAATAATCAATTATGTAGTTATCCGCAAGATAGAGCCCCTTCAAATTCTTGTGATTCTGTAATATTGTTATATCGCTAATATAGTTGTCGCTAAGGGCGAGTTTTTCCAGTTTATTAAGATTCTCAAGAGGCTTTATATCTTCTATCTCGTTTTCAGCAAGCTGAAGCTCTTTCAAGTTGACGAGATTCTGCAGTGTAAGAACATCGGTTATCTGATTGTCATAGATAATGAGAGTCTCCAGTGCCACAAGATTCTCAAGCGGACGTATATCGCTTATCCTGTTTTCTGACAGATCAAGAAATTGTAAATTAACAAGGTTCTGCAACGGCTTAATGTCACTCACAATGTTTCTCGAAATGTTAAGTTTTCTTAAATTAACAAGATCCTTTAAAGGGCTTATATCGTCTGTCCTGCACGCATTGTAAAGGTTGAGAGATTCTAAACTGACAAGGTCTTTCAGTGGGGTTATATCATTTATTGGATTATTGCCGACCGAAAGTGATTGTAAATTGACAAGTTTCTGTAATGGATGCAGATCGTTTATATTATTCCCATCAAGATGAAGCGTTCTTATATTTACAAGTTTTTCAAGCGGGCTTATATCTATAATGCGATTTCTTTCAATGTGGAGGTACCTTAAACTGATAATCCCCTTAATAGGACCTATGTCATCTATTCTGTTGCCCGGTAGGTAAAGGAACCTCAATCTGGAGAGATTTTCAATTCCATTGATACTTTGAAGATTGTCTCCTAAACATCTTAATCGTTCAATTACTACTAGATCGTCGCGCATTAAACTTCCATCACGCTTGTCAATAGCTTTTCTTACGCATGCCTCAAATACAGGGTCTTCAAAAGTTATATTGTCTGAGGAATATGCAGGATTAATTGAAAAGAGACATATCAAAAGTAGAGATAAAATAAGTCCCGATATTATGTTTGTTTTATTCTGTCCAAAAATTAATTTTAAAAACATATTAAATCCTCCCCCTATTTTGGAATTAAAGCAGACAAAATAAACCGAGTCTGCTGTAGATCAATCTTTCGGCAGCCCGGCTATCTTTACTCATCAGACCCGAAGCTTTCAGTCCCCTTCTCACAAAGGGTTTAGCTTTTTCGAGTTAATCAATACTTACGATTTAAATATCATTTAATGCATTAGTTGTCTAGTAAATAAATACAATAAAAACATAATGAAAACTAATATGTGTTGATAATAAAGGGAAAGAGTTTGCAAAAGGAAATTAAAAGAAGGTGACAGGTGACAGGTGACAGGTGACAAATTACAGAATTCAGATTACAGGTTATAGGTAGGGGCAACCCTTGCGGTTGCCCTTTATTCGTCAAGGTCTCGGGCAGGGGCAAGCCCTCGCCCTTACATTTAATTCTTCTTTTTTCTTTTTGCCAGTTCCAACAGACCATAAATTCTCAGGTCTATTTCAACATCATCTTTTTTTAAGTTCTCCAGTTCTGTAAATATACTGTCCAAAGAAACTTTTAGAACCTCAATGTCCTCATTATCATCTGATGAGTATTTAGCAAGAACTTCTGGTGAGACTTTTTTCACATTGTGTGCTATGACTATTTTCCACTGCTCTGTGTTAATGCCTGTTGATATGACTCCATCAGTAAGCAATGAAATATTTTCCGATGAATATCCTGTTTCCTCTATAAGTTCTCTCTTACCTGCTGCCATGTAATCTTCATTAGTTTCTACAAGACCTGCCGGCAGTTCTATCACATATCTATCAAGAACAGGTCTGTATTGTTTAATGAGTATCAGTTCATTCTTTTCAGTAATGGGAATTATTACTACTACCCCTTTAGTGTTTAACCTGTTTACGGCTTCCCATTCCCGCAAAATCCCGTTATGGTCTTTATATGAAATTGATACTGTTTCTATAAACTTCCCTTTCCAAAGTGATTTACGATCAATGACTTTCATTCATCCTCTCCTCCCGTGAGCACTCCTATCTCGTAAACATTAATATGAATCAATATTGTATCAGAAGAATACAGAAAGGAATCCTGATATTTTAAGAGAATTAAGATCTAATCATATCATTCCAATATCATCTCACCTCAAGCTGTTTGATAAAGCAAGAAAAACAAAATAGTGACGCGTGACGAGTAAACGGAAATATTTTATTAATTAAGCGATTTATCGTTATCAACAGTATAATGTTAAGACCATGACCGGAATAATGACCGCCAAATATATTACAGCTCTCTTTTGCACTGTTTTATGGTTTATGGCAGTCCCGCTTTATGGAGAAGTAGTGCCGCACAACTCTGGCTATGATACTTTGCACTCCGGCATTCCTAAAGACTTTGCCCCTCGGGAGCGCAGGACGGCAGAACCTGCTCCGGCAAAAGGTCGCTTCCTCGTTGCCACGCCAAAGCTGAAAGGTTCTATATTTGAGCAATCTGTAATTTTACTCATTGACCATTCATTGCTCGGCACTACCGGATTGATAATTAACAAATCGAGCAGTATGACCGCTTCTGAGGTCTACCCTGACATTAAAGAGCTGGCAGATCACGGGGGAAACATCCATCTGGGAGGGCCAATAGGGATAAAGCAAGTCCATATTCTTGTTAGTTCAGGTAACAGACCGGCAGATTCCAGAGAAATCCTTCAGGATCTCTATCACAGCTCAAACATGAGTACCCTGAAAGAACCCCTAAACAGCAGTGAAGATGGGTTTAAGTTCCGCCTGTATTTCGGCTATGCCGGATGGAAGCATGGCCAGCTTGAGCAGGAAATCACGAGAGGTGGGTGGTATGTGATGGAGGGTGAACTGGATGTTGTTTTCAGTGAAAAGCCTTCCCTTATATGGCAGGAACTCATACGGAAGAGAACACTATTTTATGAAACAGTGTTCAGTCTCTAAACGTTCGATATAAATTGGATAGGCAAGGTTCCTGGGCAGGGACAAGCCCTGCCCCTGCATTTAATTCTTCTTTTTTCTGAATCATATAAACCCTAATGTAGTTCCTGCCCACAATAAACATAATTTACCTTATTCTACTGCCACGGTGCGTTCTCTGGAGAAGTTGATTATTAAATTGCTTAGCATATCTGGTTCGTCTTCCTGAATGAAATGTCCTGCAGTCTTGATTCTCTCCAGTTTTGAGTTCTTAATATCGCTATGCAGCCTCTCTGAAATCTCGGAACTTAAGTATATATCCGAATCTCCTCTGATAATCATTACTGGCATTTCCAGATGACGGATGTTATTTTCAATATCCATTAACTGCCTGTTATCGAGACAGCTCGCAAGGTGTAAAAACCCATCTTTACCTTTTTTTATTCTAAGGGGCTTCCGAAATAAACTCATAAGTTCATCCGTAACTCTCTCGGTATGAAAAAGCCCCAGCCCTACTAAATTTCTTAAAAGCCCGAAGTTAAGGGCAGCCATGGCAAACTGACGAACAATCGGAATCCGCATTGAGGTAATTGGCTGAACAGGCCAGTAATCATATCCTACAGTATTAATTAACACCAGATTCAAAAGACGATCGGGGTACTTGACTCCAAATATCTGCCCGATTCCTCCTCCGATATCATGCCCGACAAAATTAACTTTTTGGATATCTAACTTATCAAGAAATTTTCTTATAACCTCAGTCTGGGCCGATAAAGAATAATCTACCCCTAAAGGCTTGTCTGAATCTCCGCACCCCAGGAGGTCAATTGCGATTACATCAAACTCATTTGAAAGTTTTGGGAGGAGATTTCTCCAGATAAAAGAGTAAGTAGTTATTCCATGGACAAGGAGCATTGGTTGACCTTGTCCGTATCTGTGGTAGGCAATTTTAAAATCTTCGATTTCAGCATACTGGCAGTGAGATAAATAGGATTCCATTGTCTTACTTAATTATATATCGCAAATTGAGTAATCCGTCTAATTAAAATATTTTATACAGACTATAAATATTAATATGATTCATATAGTAAGGATAAAAGCCGAACCAATACAAACACTCACCAGTAATATAAATAATCAATAAAGCACTTGAATCTTATTTGAGTGTTTGTACGAATTCTAAATATTTTTCAGTTTGCTCCATAATTTTCAACCCCATACCGACGAACTTATCATCCTCTTTGTGGATTCTGCTAATTGTTACATGAGTTACAAAAATGCCTTTTGGTTCAGGCATTAAAATATCGAATGTTGAGTTACGTGGGAAACATGATGTAGTTTTAATATACATATCGTCATCTGAAAGATTTGTGATTATCCCTGAATAGAGTTCGTTTTTGCAAAAGTAATTAACAGAAATAAATGTATCTATCCTTTCTGAAAATCTTTTAACAATCATGAACCTCTCCTCCTTTATGTAATTCTTCGATTATTATTATCTTAAGTCTAAACTCTTCGATATGATATTTGTCATAACTGGTTGAAATAAGATATAAAAACAAAAACAGTAAATAATATTTTGATATCAAGAGTGAGCTGAGTTGTTGATAATAAAGAATTATCTGTGGAATGCGGACTGAGTTAACGTTATTGATAATATTTGGTCAAGGCTTGTTTCTTGCATCATAAACGCCAAAATGCACGATACAAGACTTCCACATACAGGTTACAGGTTATCGTTGATACATGAGGATAATGGTTGAGGATTAACCACGGTTATGCGTAGGGGCATCCCTTGCGGTTGCCCTTTATACGTCAAGGTTCTCGGGCAGGGGCAAGCCCTGCCCCTACATTTAATCCTTCAGATAATCCGCAAACAGGCTGACATACTTGAATGCGTCATCAGGTGCGATTACTACAGCTAAACCCTTGTTTTCCTTTGAGTGCCTGAGTGCTGAAAACAATACCGCGCCGGTAGTCGGTCCCATCATGATCCCGGTCTTCCTCGCCAGATCAATTGCTGTCTGGTAAGCCTCATCATCTTCAACTTCGACAATTTCATCAATCACTTCCCTGTTCAATATTGTAGGGATAAGCTCTTCAGAAAGGTTTGATATCTTTTTCATTCCGGCAAGGTTGTGGTTTCTAGATTTAGGTTCAACACCGATTATTTTTATATCAGGATTTTGCTCTTTAAGGTATTTCCCGACCCCGCTGATAGTTCCGCATGTTCCAAAACCGGCAAAGAAATAATTTATCTTTCCTTCAGTCTGTTTCCATATTTCAGGTCCTGTTGAATTGTAATGGGCCATTGCGTTTAACGGGTTTTCATACTGATTCGGGCTTACATAGTCTTCTCCGCCTTTGCCTGCCAAAATCCCGTTGACAAGTCCCCTTGCTCCTTCATTTGGATATAATGGGCATAAGTCATCATCTGCTTCCCAGAGGTTTACACCTAATAATCTAAGCAGCACTTTCTTTTCTTCAGGGGCACCAGAGGGAATGGCTATTTCAATAGGGATACCCATTGCGTTGGCTATTGCCCCCAGGGCTATTCCCGTGTTTCCGGAAGAAGGTTCTACTATTGTTTTTCCATCCTCTATTTCAGTCCCTTCCAACAGGTTTAAGGCCGTCCTGTCCTTTATCGAACCGCATGGATTGAACCTCTCAAGTTTGAGATAAATCTGATAGTCTTCCTTTGGATTGATCTTTCCTTTTACCGCAAGCAGGGGTGTAGGATTATCAGGATCACTGATTAAGTCAACCAGGTTTTCATATACACGTAATTTATTATTTGTCTTTTTGATTGCTTATACCTCCGATGTAATTATTATTATATGATATTTATCCTTATTATTCTGATTCCTCAGAATAATTGTTGGCGATTGTTTCTATAACCAGGTATTGTAATAAGATAGTTAATATGCAGAGACTAAGTCTGATAGAATGAGTAAACTGGCCTTCCATATAACGCTTTTTCTTTTATTGGTTCTTTCCGCCTGCGTCAGCATACCTTCCAAACACTTTACAGTAAGTCAAAGAGGTAATTTCAGCGCTGTAAAGTACGCAAATGATTGTGACATTGATAAGTATAAAAACATATGGCAATCAGACCCTGCACAAAAAACAGAACTGGATTCCGGTGGCTTCAGGATTCTCAACTGGAACGTGTTTAAGGGCATTAAAGAGGGATGGAAAGATGATTTTAAAAATTTGATCCAATCTTATGACATCCTTACCATCCAGGAGGCCCGTCTGACAGATGACATGCAGAAGCTACTGAAAAAAGGACATTACAACTGGGACATCAGTATTGCTTTCAAATATAATGGTAAAGAAACAGGCGTTTTAACTGCATCAAGGATTGCCCCGGATTTCACCTGCACATTTCGAATAAAAGAACCGCTGGCCAATCTGCCCAAAACAACTATGGTAACGATCTATCCCCTTTCCAATACAGATAAGACTCTTATGGTCGTTAATATTCATTCGATTAATTTCACTCTTGGAACAGGGAGCTTTAAAAAGCAGTTACAAAAAGTGGAGAATATATTGTCACTGCACTATGGACCTGTGATTATCTCAGGTGATGTTAATACCTGGAGCAGCAAACGCATGGCAATCCTTAAGGACTTTTCGGTTCGTCTGGGCCTGAAGGCTGTTCCATTTAATAAACAGGACCAGACACGGGTTTTCGGCCATGTAATAGACCACATCTATTATCGTGAGTTAACGGTAACCGATTCAGCGGTTATAAAAGTCAGTTCCTCTGATCATAATCCCATGCTGGTTACTTTCAGAATGGAAGAATCCGGATGATAAGAGGGGATTAGTGAGAATATTGATGATTGCCATTTTAAGTCAATAAAAAAAGGCAGTGCCATTTTTAGTTCATAGGATTATTAATGGGGACACTGACAATGTTGGGGGACAAGGCTGAATTAAAAGATTGGGCTATTAGCGTAGGTTGGAATCTTTCAAATCAGTGTCAGCATCCCCACAATCAGGATAAATGCTATCTAAAGCAGGCCCTCTTCAATCCATCTGAGAATTAACCCACTTCATTTATTCATTTCGATTATTCAAGCCATTCATGATTCATATCTGACTCTGACTTAAACATCACAGGTTTTTGCTTAGTTATGAGATCAGTCGGGCTATTTTGTAAAAACGTTATTTTTTCAGTTGCCGAATTTAATACAAAAACTCGATTGTTATTTCCCTTAAAATCGGCAGGTGTTATAAAAAATCCATATTGGCTATAGTAAACGTGATGACTTAGACATTTATAATGTTGAGCATAGCCTATCATGGATTCATGATCAATAAAATCAATCTTCATCTTATTGATTCCCCATAAGATAACATCTTCATATTTATAAATGTAATGCTCATTTCCCTGAAAACTTTTAACGAAGAAAATCGCTTTTAGATCCTTCAAATCTATAGTAACTACAGTTCCATTTAAGCATGCTAACTGAAATAACCGAATTGAAGGGAAAAAGTCTGAACTCTTACCTTTCATCCATGTCCCGTCTTTAAATCTGATGACCATTTTATTATTATTCATAATATGTTTCCAGACTTCTCAAAACTGTGCTAAATATGTAAACTGAAACCGTTATTGCTTCATGCCTGACTTTGCCTTTGATATTTATACAACTAAATCTACATGTTATAACGACTGTAAATTTCAAATCTTACGGGACAAGTGCATAAGTAACCAGCTCCATGTGATACGTTATATACACAGTCGTTATATGCGTAACAGTTATTCTTATCTTTGACAAAGATCATGGTATCAAGGGGTACTTCAACAGAGCACATAGGTCTTTCTTTAGAACACATTGGATTTCTATCGTTAGTGAGACAAAGGAAGTTGGATTCACACATCGTTGTTCGTTTAAGACTTTCATCACTAATGCTAAAAGCCATGATGACCTCCCCTCTCACGAACGATTTGGTTTTGTCAGACAAGTCTACTTATTAATAATAATATCACTTACTGCCTTTACTTATCAATTTAAAAATATTTATAAGTGCGATAAAAAAATCTTATAATGGCAATTATGCAAATAATAGGTTAACGATTAGCTCATAATATCGTTGATGCAGGATAATTAAAAGGTTGAAAACCGGTTTAAAGGCAATTATTGAAATAAAACATCAACATCCAATACTACAAATCAAGAGTGATATTTATTAGTCTGATGAATTGATAATACCGATCAATAAAAAACACCCATAGGTTCCGACCCAATGGGCGTTTCCTTAAAACTATATTCTGAAATATCCGCACTAAGCTGTAGGTGCTCCCTCCTTAAACTCTTTCTGAATATTTTCCCGAAACTCTGGAGTGTCCTCATATCCGTGGACTTTAACTCCATGTTGAACAACAACTTCTAGAAGTTCCTCATCAGTATCAGCGGAAAGAGCAACGGAACACTTAACATCACCCGGGATAATCTCTACAATCTATATATTTTCTTGACATGATATCCTCCTATTCTTTAACCTGCATTCTCTTAATATTAAATTATGCTTATCGAAATATTATTACTATGATATTTGTCATGTGATTCTAGGTTAGATTAGTTATCGTTGATGCAGGAGGATTAAAAGTTGAAAATAACTCTATCTATAACCGGCAGCAAAAACGTCGATCCGTGCCATTTCGCAAATAATGGAGTAAGGTGCAGAGCACCCGGAATCAACGGAATTTCACTGTCAGGAGCGGAGCCGTCATCACGATGTTTGGCCTGTCCTGGATTCCGACAATACCGGTATCCGAATCAAAATCGAGCAGAAAACGCACCTGGAAGTCTGACAACCCGAGCCGCTGCGTCTGTCGCATTAGGGATGTAACATCTATAAGCACGAAAAAGCCCTCGTCCGAGGAAAAGAAATTAAAGCTTAAAGTCGCATCGCTACCATTTGGAAATTGCAATGGAGAAGAGTCGAAATCCGCAGGAGTTAGACCGGAAATGGGAAACAGGACAAGATCCAACAGCGTAGGAATCGTTCCGGCAAAGCTCACCTCGTCGATGAAAACCTCCAGAGTCGCCTCAAGGATCTCGGCGTTTAAAGGAACCTCATCTTCATTTGAGGATCCGTCAAGAGGAAAATCCAGAAAAGCACGGAATTCCGGCAAATTCCGGTTCATCTCATCAATCCCGAAAAAGATGGTATTCGGGCCGTTCGTGATGGTGAAAGAATCCAGAACCGGATCATAAGCTATATCCCCGTCTGCAAGCTGGTCGCTTAAGATCTCGGCGATGAAAATGTTCCGGTAGTCCCCCTCGGCGATGAAAATGTTCCGGGTGTCCCCCTCCCCACAGCCCGTGAGGGACAGCGCCAGGACAGCTGTAATTCCCAAATAAAGCAGTCTTCTAATGATGTCCGACCCATGATTTTTCATTGATTAGACCTCCGGATTTTTTATGTTGTGTTATCCACTTCCGGGCGCTTCCAGCCTGTATGTAAATTCAGCCATAACCCATCCAAACTCTCCATTCGGGAGTTCCACATATAACCATTCTCTTGATTGGCCATGAACTTCCAGGATATAGCCGCTATGGACCTGATATATGAGAGGATAGCTCAAATCCGGACCAGAGCGGACATTTAAAATGGATGCTGTAACTGATACCTGTCCTGCTGCAGCCTCAGACGGTTGAACCAGAACCGGGGCTTCTTCCTCTAAAACTACTTCTGCAGGGGGGGCAACAACTACAAACCCGGAGGGAACTCTCCGGTAAAATGTACCACCGTAAGTATAATAATATGCACTACTGACCCATATTCTTCTAAAACCAACAGGGAGGCTGACAACAATAGACCCTATTGGGGCTCTTACTACAATGAAACCGGATGAGCCCGACGTGTAAAATACACCACCTATATAGAAGTATGGTTTACTTTTGTGCCAGACTCTTCTATATCCCCTGGGAAGCTTGCGGACGACATGTCCGTGACGGGAAACACGAGGCGAAATTATACGTCTTTTGCTTCTATGACGGGTGACACGGGGTGAATCACTACCTCTTCTGTCATGCTGTCTGCTGACACGGGAAGAATCACTACCTTTTCGGCCTTGCTGTCTTCTGACACGTGAAGAAGCATCACCCCTTTTGTCCTGCTCTCTGCCGACACGTGAAGAATCACCACCTCTTCCTTCTCTCTTAGCAAATGAATAATCTTCAATAAGAATAAAAGTCACTGCAAACACAGCGAGAAATACAACAGTGATAAGACGATGGGGTTTTATTAATTGTCTATACACAATCTTCACCTCCTATGGATAAAGTCTATCAGATTGTAAAATGGTCCAATGCCTTTTTACATGCTGAGTATTCAAAAACACATATTTTAAATAAATTAGCGCATATGTGTGATGAAAAGATGAAGATAGAAATACATGCCGTCTTATGCAAATAAGGGAAGATGAATTGTCTTATTCTGTATCGTATTATCATGGCAACAGTACCTATCCATTGTATAGTTACTGTTTATCATATCAATACATCAAAATCAATAGTAGGGGATATTATTGACAATTACCATTTCTCTTGCGGATTTACTTATTGTAAGGTAGGAGTATAAATTGTTCGGCTTCCTCTGACTGAACTTTCTTAAAAAAGTCACATTTTGCGCAAGAAATTAAATCCACAGCAAAAGAGCCTTCTACCTTGTCTGGGCAATATGTCCCGGAAATAGCCCAGCATATTCTACCTCCATTTGCACCTGAATTCAAACTATCAGATAAAGTGTGTGTTGTTGCTTTACATATACCCAGTTCAGCAACTGATAATCCATTTAGCTCCCTGCCACATTTCATGAACTCCCAACAGTTTTGTTTCAATGTATTCCCCTTTTTAAAATTATAATATCTTGCCCGTTAGAATCTATAAATACATCTCAGGTCTTATGTTCCATATATCCAGTTGCTCATAACTTTTAATCTTGTCGCCTCCTTGTGAAAGATCAATATCATAAGGCGTTACATAATTCATTTTATTTGTATCGAAGACAATACGAACAGTAGGTTGCAACAGAGATTTTTCTCCATGACTTAAAACAATACTGAGCATGCCGCTTTCCAGAAGGACCAGTGTTCCAACAGGGTAAAGACCTACACAGCGAATAAATTGTTGCACCAGATCACTGTTAAAGTGATACTTGCTCCACTCATATAGTTTTTTTAATGCCTCTGTAGGTTGAATGCCTGAGCGATAGTGGCTATCAGATGTTATTGCATCATATACATCCACAATACCTGCCATTTGCCCGAATTTACTGATCTCTTCACCTTTTAAGCCGTTAGGATAACCCGTCCCGTCAAATCTCTCATGATGCTGTGCAGCCACACATACTGATGTATCATAAATATCTGAATAATCATAAAGAAGAACAATGCCTTGGACCACGTGCTCTTTCATTATTATATATTCATCCTCAGTCAGGGTGCCTTTTTTATTAAGAAGTTTATTAGGTATGTTCGTCTTGCCAATGTCATGAAGTAAACCACCGACTCCCACCTCTTTTACAGTCTGTGCATCCAGTCCAAGATGCCTTGCAAAAGATATCATCAAAACACAAACACTGACAGAATGAGTAAAAGTATATTCATCCACTTTTTTTATTCTGCACATGCTTGACAGGGCATCTTTATTACGGAAAATCGAATCAACCATTTTTTCAACAGCACTTTCCACTTTCTCAAGCTTAATCTGTTTGCCAAGCTTGATATCTTCCATTACCTTTTGTACTGTTTGTTTTGCCTCTTTTTTAATCTCCTTTGCTCTGACAATTTCCTCTTCTAAAGAGATCTTGTTTGTCTCTTCTCTTTCAGATTGCAGCACCCTGTGAAATTCAGTATGGATTCCCTGTTTAACCTCTTCTTCAGGTGGGGCGTCATTAACATCCAATCCCTTATCTGTATCAATATAAACTTCACGGATTCCGTTATCAATAGTTTTCTCAATGGTTTCTATATTAGTGACTTTTATACTATTACTGAAGAAAGGATTATCCAGCCAGCTACAGTTGAAATCATCGATATACATCCCTGGCCTTAATTGTTCAACTTTTATTTTCTTTTTCATATGTACTTAATCTCATAACCGCTTTTATATGAAATAATCGGCAGTTAAATCATCAATTACATACTTATCGTTATATCAAGCTAAAACTATAAATAAAAAAATGGCATAGCAATATTAAGAAGTGTTATTGTGATAATTAACCAAAACCAAAAATCCATTCCATTATGCTAAGAAAATCCAGATAGCAGAGAGGAAAATTCACTAATTTCAATTATATCGTTGTATTGATAATAAAGTGGGGATTAATGAGAATATTGGATCTCAAGTAAAATCATCTCACATCAGGCCGTTTGATAAAGCAAGAAAAATCCTTTATTATACAGGCGATTCAATGAACTGCTTATATGTCTTAACAATTATCAATAGCTTTTTAAAATCATATCATGAGCATACTAAATCAAATTATTGATAACAAAAGAATAGAGCTGGAGAAAACCAGAAATAGTATTCTTCTGGCAGATCTCAAGGCCAGGATTGAGGATATGGGGCCTACCCGATCATTTAGAACTGCAATTAAAAGGGAAGAAGGCGGTCCTGTTAAATTAATAGCCGAACTCAAAAAGGCATCACCATCCAAAGGGCTGATAAGAGAAGACTTTAAACTCCCTGATATAATTTCTGTTTATGACAGAAAACAGGTTTCTGCCATTTCCGTTCTGACTGAAGAGCGCTACTTCTCCGGCAATCTGAAATACCTTCAGGAGGCAAGGGACAGAACCGAGAAACCTTTGCTCAGAAAAGATTTTATATTTGACGAATATCAGATTTATGAAGCAAGGGCAAACAGTGCTGATGCAATTCTCCTTATAGCTGCTGCCCTTGAAAAATCACAGATTTCCGATCTTTATGGATTAGCAAAAGAACTGTCACTGGACTGCCTTGTAGAGGTTCATAACCTGAAAGAACTTGACGCTACTCTTTATTGCGGAGCTGAGATTGTCGGGATAAATAATCGGAACCTCAAGACCCTTGAGATCAGCCTGAACATGACTTTTGAAATGCTGAAGGACATCCCTGAAGATCGGATTGTGGTGAGTGAAAGCGGTATAAGCACCAGAGACCATGTGCAATCATTGGAGTCAACAAGGACAGATGCCATTCTTGTCGGAACTACAATTATGAAATCCGGGGACATGGGCGCTAAAATTGATGAGTTGATGGGGAAAACTGCATAGGGGTCGAGGGGGCAAGGATTCTAGGGTTCTAGTGAAAAGCTATATAAGTCCTTCAATTTTACTTCACCAGTAATTATAAGATGTAAGTCTTTCTGTTTCACTGGGCCCCTCGACCCCTTGAATCCTTGACCCCTCTTATTAATTATATTTAATCATGTATAATTGAATCTGAATCGGATAAATTATTATGATAAAGCCTATTGAAAAAGCCAATATTCTAATTGAGTCTTTGCCTTATATACGCAAGTTCTCCGGGAAGACTTTTGTCATTAAATATGGCGGGGCTGCCATGGTTGATGAAAAGTTAAAGGATTCATTTGCCCAGGACATTGTGCTTCTTAACTTTATCGGGATTAAACCTGTTATCGTTCACGGAGGCGGACCAAAGATAAACAGCATAATGGAAAAGATGGGCAAGAAACCTACTTTCGTGCAAGGCCAGAGGGTAACTGACGAGGAAACAATTGATATAGTAGAAATGGTGCTGGGAGGCCTTATTAACAAGCAGATCGTCTCTCTTATAAACAACCACGGAGGCTTGGCAATCGGACTAAGCGGCAAAGACGGCAACCTGATTAAAGCGAAGAAAAAAATTATACGCAAGCTTTCTCCTGCAACAGGTGTTCCTGAAATCATAGACATTGGTCTTGTTGGTGAAGTGGAAAAGATTAATCCCAGGATTCTGGATACAATAGATGAAAGCGGGTTTATCCCTGTTATTGCTCCAATAAGCGCAGGCAAGAAAACCGAAACGCTGAATATAAATGCCGATTATGTTGCAGGTGAAATCGCATCTGCCCTTAAAGCTGAAAAACTGATCCTTCTTACCGACACAGAAGGTATACTGGATAGGAAGAACAAGTTAATATCAACATTAAATTCGAAGAAAATAAAATCCCTTGTATCTAATAACACCATTACAGGGGGAATGCTGCCAAAAGTCCAGGCCTGTCAGAACGCAATTAGCAACAAGGTTGGAAAGACCCATATAATTGACGGGCGTACTCCTCATGCCCTTCTGCTTGAAATTTTTACTGAAGAAGGAATCGGTACAGAGATAGTCAAATAAACTGCGCTAAACAGTAAAATCGTTTAAATCATTTACCCTTTGCCCCTTAACCCCATATATTCAAATTAGTTTGTTATTGAAAGGACAATATTGTCTATATGATAATAATCATAGTAATCTTGAGCAGTAAATATTAAAAAACATATAAAGGGGTCTTATATCAACACCATGCTTGCAAGGATTATTTATAAAATCATATTTATTGCAGTTATTCTTGTCATTTCCGGCTGCGCTCATCACATTAAATTAGCAGAAGAGAAGATTCAAACCGTTTATATGGTTGAAAATAAGGGGAACGATCCGGTCTCTCAATTTGCCCCGCTATTCCTCACTCACAACCACCAGAAACAATATAATCGCATCGGCAAACCTTCGGCAATTATTGCAGACACTGGGAAAGAGAAAATATACATAGATGATAGTAACCCTGTCTTTTATTACATGGTTCGAAACTTCAGGACAGAAAAAGATACTTATACGAATTATATTTACCGGGTGCATTTCCCCCGTATTCCCTTTAGTCTAATCCCATATCACCTGACTGCCGGTAGAAACGTTGGTCTTATAACAGTTGTTACTGTAGATTCAAAAGGTAAGCCTGTACTCATAACAACTGTCCACACTTGCGGATGTTACCTTGCCATTGTTCCAACATCAAATCTGTCTCCAGATGCCTATCCTGATAAATGGAAAGACAAGAAGTTAAATGTTTTTGGTGAAAGACTCCCGTCAAAACTTAATTATTCAAACCTGGCAAAACCAGAAGTGCTTGTCCACCTCCGGCCAGGTGTGCACAGAGTTATGGACCTGGAAATTATTGAAAATCATAATATTGAATCAGGCAATAGTTTCAATAAAATAATTACACCGTTAGAGCCGATGGATGATCTGATGAAAATTCCGGTTAATGGAAACTTCACGAGTTTCTACCACTCTGATGGCCCTATGAAAGGATTTGTAAAAGGGTCTGTAAAAATATGGGAATCTCTTTTCCTGAGTCTGGTCAGCCTGGACCTATATATAGGTACTGACAAAATTTATGGTGATCCCCGTATTACGGGCAATAAATTTTATACAAGTTTAAAACCATGGAATAGAGAGGCTTCTGAGATGTGGGATTTCAAAAGGTTTCTGGAGTTCTGGGGATGGAAATTATAAGCAATTATTTATTTACTATGATGGTCTATAATTGTACAACATACTTTATTTGTAATAATTAAAAATGGAGGGAGGCAGTTCCATGATAAAGAACATCAGCATATACAGCATTATAATACTGGCCATTTGCATTGCGCCCGTTACCAGTGTAATGGCATTGCATGATGACGAAGCAATCGGAAAAGGCGGAGCATGGAAAAGTAATGATAAAGCTGAACTGCCGGCATCAGCAGATAGTGAAAAGTCCATAGACAAAAAACTGGATCAGGCCTTTCAGAAATCCCCAATTATTATTCCGGAAATGGACAAAGACCCCGTCGAAGATGATTCAAATGATACTGAAAATAAAGAAGCAGAAAATCCAGGCTCTTCAGAGTAATAAAAGTCCACACTACACTCTCATATTGCTTTTTCTTTAGCACAGCATCAATCATATAACCCGCATTCTCACCACATTAATCATTTATACTCACACATATAACTTATTAAACAATCGACACTTTTGACCTCTTACTTATAATCTTGATATTTTGTGACTCAAGTCACAGCCTTAGTTAAGGCCCATATTAAATAATAGTATTAAGATATATTGAATTATAAATCTCATTAGTGAGGTGCATTATGAAAGTTAATAAAATGGTCATCAGGTTTAAAGACAAAACTCTTCTAAAGGGAGAAAGCTTTGATTTTTATCCTAATAACAAGACCTTCCATTTGCGCCTTATCGAAGGAGAAGAAATAGAGATCGACATTGAAAATCTCAAGGCGGTTTTCTGGGTCAAATCATTTGATGGCGATAAGGATTACAGCTATACTTACGACGACAGCATCCCCTGGGGAGTAAATAAAGTAAAGGTCCGCTTTGCAGATGGGGAATCAATGATCGGATATGCCCAGCACCTTAAATGTAAAAGTCACCATGTATATCACAGCGATTATGGCTTTTTTATCACGCCCGCTGACTTTAAAGGAAACAATGACCGTGTGTTCGTACTAAACTCATCAACTGAGGAAATTAATTTTTTGGATGCTTAGAAAGGAGAGGCTATGCTATTACAAACACTGATAAAAAAAATGTGCCCCTACGTTAGTAATCCGACCAGCGATTGCTATTGCATGAAAGAGGGCAGCCAGGACATCAACAATGCTGTTAAATACTGCAGTGATAATTTTGAAAAGTGTTCCATTTACAAAGCCAAAAATTCGGGCTTTGAAGAGATTATTACCGATAACTAGTTTTTGCATATTATTTTTAAATAATATGCAGTATCCGGAATAACCATTTAAATAATCTAAGTTGTCCAGCTTTTGAGGAGCTCTGTTAATCAGGCTCCTTTTTCATTTATCCACAAACCATCATATAGAGCTAAATTCAATCTACCCCTAATCAAAACTGGTCTTTAAGCCCTGTTTTATCCTGGTTTGCAACAACAACAAGAATAAAATTATCAGGGTCAAGGTATTTACCTGCAACTCTTGTAACATCTTCTTTTGTGACTTTATTTATATATTCGGGGTAATCATCAATATAACGGACTCCAAGGCCGTAAAATTCCACAGCAACAAGAAAATTGGCTATACGGCTGCTCGTCTCTATTCTCATTGGAAAGCTTCCGGTTAGAAAGGCCTTTGCGTCAGATAATTCCTCGTCAGTAACAGGCATGTTCCTTATTGCTTTTATCTCTTTCAGGATTTCCTCTATCGCTGTGTTGGCCGACTCATTCTTTGTTTGAAGACCGACCTGGAAGCTTCCGCCCAATCTGTTGGATCTAAAAAAACTATGGATGTCATAAACAAGCCCCTTTTCCTCCCTGATATTCTGCATAAGCCTTGAGGCAAATCCACCACCACCCAGAATATAATTCATGACTGATAATGAATAATAATCAGGATTGTCTCTGCTTACTCCTATATGGCCGAGTTTTATTGTTGCCTGGGTCAGGTCTTTATCGATCTTTATGGTTTCCCTTTTCCTGACCGCTTCTACCTGAGGTGGAGACAACCTGGCAGCTTTATTTGTACCCCACTTTGAAAAATACTTCTCAAGCAGTTTCTCCACTTCTTCAGGTTCAACATCACCGACAACAGACATAACCGAGTGTTCAGGGACATAATAGGTTGAATGAAACTTGACAAGATCTTCTCTAATTATATTGTCAATTGACTCAGATGTCCCTGATATTAACCGTCCATAAGGGTGAGATCCGAATAGGGCCTTCTTGAATTCCCGTGATGCCAGAAAACCCGGATCCTCCTCCTTGGATTTCAAACTGCCCTTTATCCTTTCTTTTTTCTTGTTAAATTTGTCTTCAGGGAAAATCGGATTCAATATAACATCAGACAGAAGATCAAAACCAAGCTCAATGTCCTTTTTCAAAACAGAGAGACTTGCAGAATTATAATCATCTCCTCCGGATGCACCGATGCTCCCTCCGACAAACTCTATGGATTCACTGATCTGCTCGGCTGTTCTGCTGGTCGTACCTTCTGTGAGAAGAGATGCAACAAGACTGGAAAGACCGGCTTTTTCTTCGGGTTCCATCAGGTTTCCCGCATTAATACCTAATGATACTTTTACTACCGGCAGGTTATGTCTTTCCACTATTAAGAGAATAAGACCATTGTCCAGGACTTGTCTCTTAACATTAAGTGCATCTGAATGATTAGGCGAAAGAACATGAAAGAAGCTAATAATTATAGTTGCAATTAATATTCTTTTAAGCAATATCTTTTTCATAATATATTTCAAAACACTTAACTGGCAAAATTAATGGCCCGGCATTGTTTTTTTGACTTCATGTCCGTTTTCACTATTTTTATTTTTTAAGGGTATCAATGTTCCGACTGTTCTTTTATCTGCTATAAGGTACTTCTTTGCCACCCGCTGTACATCCCCTGGAGTAACAGACCTGATCCCTTCAATGTATCTGTCCTTTAGCCGCCAATCACCTATCATTTCAAATTCAGCGATTATCATGGCCTGATAATAGATCGAATCCTGGCTCATTATAAAATCTGCCTCAATCTGGTTTTTTACCTTCTGGACCTCCCTGTCTGTTGGTGGCTCCTTCTTTATCTTATCGATTTCAGCATAGAGTGCATTTTCCACATCTTCAATTTTCCCTCCAGGTAATGCTGTCCCATAAAAATAGAACACAAAAGGATAGCGATATGTGCTGCTATAGCTGGCTCCTGCTGACAGAGCAATCCTCTGCTCGTCAATTAAACTCTTATATATCCTGGCACTCTTACCCCCTGACAGGACCATTGAGAGCACATCAAGGGCGTAACTGTCTTCATCAAGAATATTAGGCGTCTTATAGACACTAAGCACATATGGGAGTTCGGCTTCCTTTTTAACAAGTACGCGTCTTTCGCCCCTCTGTTCAGGCTCCTGAATCTCCAGCTTTTTGATTTCAGGCCCCTTTGGTATAGGCCCGAATTCTTCCCTGATCTTTTTCATAACAGTATTAACATCGATATTGCCACCTACAACTACAAAGGCATTATTAGGAACATATTTACTTTTGTAGTATTCCCACAGATCATCTCTGGTAATTGCTTTCAGGTCAGACATCCAGCCTATTACAGGCCATCGGTAAGGATGATTTTTAAATGCCGTGGACAGAACCTCTTCATAAACAAGTCTCTGGGGATCATCTTCATAACGCATCCTTCGCTCTTCCATAACAACATCTCTTTCAGACATGGTTTCATCGGGGTCCATTATTAAATTACCCATCCTGTCAGCTTCAAGTTCGATCGAGAGATGCAGCCTGTCAGGAGCAAGCTTCTGAAAATAATAAACAAAGTCCTTACTCGTGCCTGCGTTATCTATGCCCCCTGCCCTTTTTATGATTTTTGAGAATTCTTTGGGTCCGTATTCAGAAGTCCCTTTGAACATCATATGTTCAAGCAGATGACTAAGTCCGGTCTTGCCTATCTGCTCATTAATCGAACCGGCATTGTACCAGATCTGAAATACAGCAAGAGTGGCAGCAGGATCTTTTAATACAAGTACCTTAAGACCATTAGGCAATGTCTCTTCATATAACTTATTACCCTTTACTTCATCTGCTGCTGCAAAAATATATGGATGCCCGGTCAGGAAAAATATTACAATTAAAAATACTATTATTTTTTTCATACCACCGAATATTAACAGAGTTGAAAATTATAGGTCAATTAATAAGTTCTTTCAGGTTCATAATTCAAAAAAAAGCAGCCAGGGATGGAAGAAACCTGGCTGCATGATATATTGAGTTAATTCATAATGTATATACTACCAGCATTGTCCATAATTACCTGCTCTCCCCAAAGTTGTTCTGGGGGCTTTTTCTCTGATCCTGTCTTCAAGGCCATTAATCTCTTTTTCAATTTTGGCCAGAGCATCATCAGATGTATCAGAATTACGGCTCATCTCCATATACTCAAATCTTTTGTTGTGCATCTCTTTTCTAAGTTCTCTAGTTTCATCTAAAAACTTCTGATTGCCCTCGAACCTTGCACCCTCACGTGCCATCATACGTCCGCCATAACCGGGTCCCGTCATATGTCCTCCATATCCGTAGCCCTTCATGTTCCCACCATTTCCATAACCCATCATATTCCCACCATTTCCATAGCCCATCATATGTCCGCCATATCCCTGCCCCATCATGTTTCCTCCGCCCGAGCCATTATAGCCGGGACCGTGAGCATAGGCAAAGCCGCCAACCGTGAAGATTAAAGCAACTACCAATCCGAATATCATTTTTTTCATTTCTGTCTCCTTAAAAATTAATTTGATTAATATATAGCAGAGTTACTGTCCTCTGTAGTATCATTGAATCCAATCCCACTTATGATCCCTCCTTTCTATTAGGCAGGTTTTAATTTTATTCTGTCTATAGATTAGTTGAGTTGTTTGAAGAAAAAATGAATAAATTATGAAAATATTATGAAGACATATTTATAAATACAAAATCGAATCAAATAATTACCAGCTATTACGAAGTTACGTCATGAATTTGTAGTATTCGTATTTTTATCCTTTTTCCTATAAAATAAATAGAATTATTCTCATTCTTTATGAAAGGATCTTACGTGATTCAGATCAGGAAACAGTTTTCATTATTAGTTATTGTTATTTCCATTTTGGCAGCAGGTACTTATTCATGCCAGATGGACAAGACAGGTAAACCGGACAAGGAGACTTCTTCCGCCGGGACCAAACTGGAATCTAATATTGCCGATATGATCTCATCAATGAACCTCTATACATTCAATGATATTGTTAAAGCCCCGGACTTTGAGCTGCTTTCCGTAAAGGGCGAAAAAGTCAGCCTTGGCCAACATCGCGGCAAAGTCGTTCTGCTTAGTTTCTGGACCACATGGTGACCATGGTGCAGGAAGGAGTTGCCTTCCCTGGAGAGTCTGCACCAGCAGTTTAAAGACTTGCCCTTTGTAATGCTTGCTATAGATATAAAAGAAAGCAAAGATGCCGTATTAAAATCAGTGCGCAAAAATGGTCTTTCCTATACAAATTTACTGGATACAGACGGCCAGGTGAGCGCACAGTTTGGGGTAAGCTCCACTCCAATGAAATTCCTTATTGACAAGCAGGGGAATATTGTTACAGCTGCCATGGGATACAGGGACTGGGCTAGTGACGACTTTAAATCATTAATTCAAGCTTTGATCAACTCAGAACAGCAATAGATTTTCATCGGGCATCAATTTATTTAACGCTGAAGTAGCCCCTTCTTTTGTAATTAATTTTCCCTATAAGTTCGTTGTACTGCACGTTAGCATGACTTAAAGTAGATCTGGTGGAACTGCCTATAATAATGTCACTCCAGCCTTCACCCTGCTTATACATCCTTATATTTACCCGATCCAGGTTGTTATCTCCATCTTCATCACAATACTCCATGCTTCTGTAAGAATATGGAAGCTGATCATGGGTAACAACAACAACATCTTTAGAGCTAACGATGTTAACGGTTCTGAAGTAGGTCACCCACTTTCCGCCAATTTCTCCTTCCCAGAGTTTTTGAGAAGAATTATCGACAAATTCAAGAGGAGTGTTAATGAGGTTACGGACTACTGACGTAGACTGGGCAGTTCTGGTGTTTGCTCCGCTACAGCTTAAAATCAGTACTGCTGAAAAACAGAATAATACCGACTTTATTACTGACTTTTGCATACACCCTCCATCTGCCTACAAATACCCCTTTGTATGTAAAAAGTATATCACCTATTAAGGAGGCCGTCAATGTAAATTAATTTCTCCTTTCCAGAGTTTTTGAGAAGAATGATTGACAAATTCAAGAGGAGTATTAATGAGGTTCCGGACTACTGATAAAGACTTGGCAGTTCTGGTGTCTGCTCCGCTACAGCTTAGAATCAGTACTGCTGAAAAACAGGTTAATACCGACTTTACTACTGCCTTTCACATACACCCTACATCTGCCTACAAAGACCCCTTTGTATATGCAAAGTAAATCACCTATGAAGGACGCCGTCAATGTAAATTATTGTAAATTTATTTTTATTAGTTATTGCTAGAACTTAGCCTATTATTTAACAATCGGGGACATATACCTTAAGGGCAATACCCCCGAATGTTCCGCTAAATAATAAAAAAAGCCGGGGCAATGTAAACCCCGGCTTTGACATTTCGTTTTGACTATGAACCAAATTCTCTATCAATTGTCCTTTTTATTTCTGTTATGGATTTCCCCTGTTCATGTAACTGGGCGACCCTCAAGGCCTCCTTCTGACAAAGTCCTCACCCGGCTCCATGTCTGTCAGCAAAACAGCTTAACAGTGATTTGTGATTAAACGGTGGCTGATCGCAATAACAGTAGCAGTATACTTCATTCATCAAATCAGGGTATTTCTTGGCAGCTGCATAAGCCATACGTGTCTGGCCGGTAAACATTGCAGGATCCAGTAGAGGCCTTGTCTCCTTACCGGTCAAGTTAAAGGACTTTCCTGTCTCTTTATCACCACTTAAAAATGGCAGGTTACCGGAAATAGCCAGTGCAGCAATGACAATCACTGCAACAGCAGCAACAATATAAATTGTCGTAGAGCTGCTTTTTTTCTGTACCTCAGGCTTTTTCTGTTTCTTTTTGTTTCCCATATAATCCTCCAGGAGTTAATTAATTACAGTCTCTTTTCCTTTACTAATAAATGGATCTTAGTCTGCCTGTCCGGCGGTCAAATATTATTATATCTACCACCTTATTTCCATCTTTTACTTTTGCCTTAATAAACCTTCCTTTCTTCATAATTAGTTCTACTACAAAACCTTTCTTATGATAATAATCCATCATTGCCTTTTTAGCATCTTCGTGACTGAGTGTATATTTGCAGGTACCGTAATCGGAACAGCGGCGGCATGAATCACCATAAGGAGTTATGGGTTTTCCTTCATGGACTGCCTGAACAATCCCCGCAGGCACAAGCAAAAGAAAGGATAATATCATTAATGTCGGCACATATCTGACTTTCATGATGTACTTTAAAATAATAAATAATAATGAAGAAAATATGAATAACCCGGGCCAAAACCCTCATTATTCTGCCCTATATGGTTACTCTTATACTCACTCCCTGCTCATGGCCGCTTTTAATGTCGACTTCCCCTCCCATAGCGTCAACAATTTCCTTAACAATAGCAAGCCCCAATCCTTTTCCCTCCGAGTCCTTTCCTTTGTAAAACCTGTCAAATACTTTCGAAAGATCCTTTTCTTCTATGCCTTTCCCACTATCACTAACGGTAAAAAAATATCTTTCACGATCTTCATTATCTGATTTCCCCCAGTTAATAGTTATACCCCCTGTTTCTGTATATTTAAAAGCATTTGTTATGAGATTTTTTAAGATTATATGAAGCTTTTCAGGATCTGCCTTAACAATTAATTTCGGACCATCTGTCTTTAGGTAAAGTCCCTTGTCATTAAGCATACTGATCACACTCCCTGAAACAGACTGTATAAACTCTTGTAAATCCACCTCTTCCTGGTCACCTCTTTTAAAAAAACTCGCTTCAGCCCTTGTAATATCCTCAATGCCCTCTATAAGTGAAACCAGTCTGTCAATTTCTGTCCTGATACTGTCTATCACAACCTTTGGATCAGAGATAACCCCATCCTCAAGCGCTTCAAGATTGCCTTTAATGATAGTCAGAGGGGTCCTCAGTTCATGGGCTATATTTGAAGTAAGGTGCTTTCTCAACGCATCTTCACGTCTAAGCGCCTCTGCCATGTAATTGAAACTCTCTGTCAGTTTATCCAGTTCATCTTTCTTCCTTCTGTGTGTCACAGGTTCATTGACAGAAAAATCACCGTTGGCAATTTTTTCTGCTGAAACTGTCAACCGCCTGATAGGTTTAGACAGGAAAATTGCAAATAAAATTGATATAAGCAATGCTCCGCCTCCAGCAATCAGAAAAGAAATAATCAAAAACTCCCTTCCCCTGTCTCTAAATATCTCCTCCTTAAGTGGGATCGTTCCCAGCCTTTCAATAGGTCTCACATATAATTTCCCGATCTCATCACCTTTAAGATATAAAGGATACCAGATGAAATCCCCTATACCGGACGATAGGTTTAAGAAAGAAGTCATTCTCTCCATCATGTTTGGGTTCATCTTCGATAATACATCGGATGAGGACAGGACTCTTTGAGCGTCATTGCCTTCCACATAAGTCTCAAGCCCGAGCATCATGCCCCAGTGAAGGGCCTCCTTCAGCATTGACATGTCCCAGTCCTTTCCCTGATAAGATCCCTCAACAGAAGCCATGAGCCAATAGATATTATCTTCCTCATGTCCCAGGACAAAATCATTAAAATCGTCAATGATAAGTTTCTCAAAGATAACATTGGAAAACAGGGCAAGAAATATGATAAATAGGAATGATAGAAAAAGCTTAGTCCTCATCAGGCTGGCCGATGAACTTATACCCAATCCCATAAACCGTCTTCACATAGGTGGGCTTTCTCTGATTATCCTCGATCTTGTGGCGGATATTTTTTATATGGGCATCAATGGTCCTGTCATAGCCTTCAAAGTCATAGCCAAGTATTACATTGACCAGTTGAATCCTGGTGAAAATCTGTCCGGGATGGTCAGCAAAGCATTGCAGCAGTTTGAATTCTGTTGGGGTAAGAGTTATCTGAGATTTCTTTTTCCATACCTCAAAGCGGGAAGCATCAATTACAAGGTCTTCTTTATTAAAGGAGATTTTCTCTTTTGGCCCCTTTACTCTTCTTAGCAGAGCCTTGACTCTGGCAACAAGCTCTCTGGGACTGAATGGCTTTACAACGTAATCATCAGCTCCTATGCCAAGCCCTTTGATCCTGTCTTCTTCTTCATTTTTGGCAGTCAGCATTATGATAGGGATAGTTGAGTCATTACGAATGGTTTCGCATATATCTTCCCCATCCATGTCTGGTAGCATAAGATCCAGGATAATCAGGTCAAACCCTTCCTTTAGAACAGAAATGGCTTTCTGACCTGTCCCGGCAACGGTCACACTAAAATTGTCCTTCTCAAGATAAGCTTTGACAATATCAGCTATTTTGCTTTCGTCTTCAACAACAAGAATTCTGCCATTGCTCATAGTAATAAATAATAACATAACTATCATGAATTAATTATGAAAATCACCTATTTAATCTTGCCAACTAAAAATCAAAAATGCTAAGATTCTTAAACAATGGCTATAGCAGATGCCCTGAAACTGGTACATAAAAATATTATGCAGTCTGCTGCCAAGGCCGGCAGAAACCCTGATCTTATCCAACTGATCGTAGTCTCCAAGACAGTAGATATACAGAGCATTAAAGAAGCAATACTTGCTGGTGCAACCATTCTGGGAGAAAACCGTGTACAGGAAGCCAGAGAAAAGATTACAGAACTGAGAGCACAGTTGCCGGACATTAATGTTGAATGGCACCTGATCGGAAGTCTGCAGAAAAACAAAGCAAAAGCAGCAGTCCAGCTCTTTGACCTTATTCATTCAGTTGACTCTGCATCACTGGCTGATGAACTTAACAGACATGCTGTTAATATGGGTAAACCCCAACGTATACTGGCCCAGGTGAAACTCTCTGATGAATCAACAAAGCATGGTGTAGATGAGGATGAAATAATGGCACTTCTGGATAAAATCATGGAACTGGACAATATTGCTCTGGAAGGACTAATGACCATCCCACCGTTTTTTGACAATCCTGAAGATGCCCGTCCCTATTTTAAGAGGCTCAAAGACATTGCTGATAAAGCATTAAAAAAAGGATACCCTCTACAAGAGCTCTCAATGGGAATGTCCAATGATTATACAGTGGCTATAGAGGAAGGCGCTACAATGGTAAGAGTGGGAACTTTTATATTCGGTGAGAGGAACTATTAATCTCCTGGTAAGTGAGGAATAAAATGAAAATCGGATTCATAGGCGGCGGAAACATGGCAGAAGCCCTGATAAAGGGAATGACTGCTCAGGGCATGAAAGATATTATTGTTTCTGAACCACAACAGGAACGCAGAAAGTATCTGCATGATACATATGGTACGGATACAACAGGGGCCAACAGGGATGTTGTTGATTCATCGGAGATCATTATTCTTGCTGTTAAACCCCAGAACATGAATGATGTAGTTAATGAGATCAGTTCTGCTGTTAGTTCAGACAAAACAGTTGTATCTATCGCAGCAGGTATCAAACTGGATTACCTTACTTCAAAATTAAATACTAAAAAAATCATCCGGGTCATGCCAAACACGCCTGCGCTTGTTCAGGAAGGGATGTCTGTGATGTCTCTGTGTGAATGTTTCTCGGATAATACCATTTCTATTGTGAGAGAAATCCTGATGTCTATCGGAAAAGTAATAACCCTGCCTGAAAAATACATGGATGCAGTTACAGCAGTATCAGGAAGCGGTCCTGCATTTATCGCTTTTTTTGTTGAGGCAATGATAGACAGTGCTGTAAAATTAGGTCTTAGTGAAGACGATGCGCGTACACTGGCTGTCCAGACCGCAATAGGCACTGCAAAACTTCTTGATACAGGAATGAGTCCTTCAAAACTCAGAGAGATGGTGACTTCTCCGGGAGGCACCACCGCTGCAGGTCTTGAGGCCTTTCATGATAAAGGATTGTTTGATACGGTGCTGGCAGCAATTACTGCAGCCAGGGACAGGTCTGTTGAACTGGGCCAAAAATCAGAGTAGATTATTACAGTATTCTATCAAATCAGTTATAATGTCCATTCTAACAGGAGGATTTAAATGTTTATTTTTGGAAACCTGATTCACGCAGTAGCATATATTCTTGAGACAGTCCTTACATTATATATGTGGATAATCATCGTCTCTGCCTTGCTTAGCTGGGTCAATCCAGATCCATACAATCCTATAGTAAGGTTTCTTCATTCAGTTACTGACCCTGTGTTAAGACCAATCAGACGAAGGGTCGGCTTTGCCATGGGACTAGACTTATCACCTATGATCGTAATTTTATTAATCATGTTTATTAAAAATTTTCTGATAGCATCATTGTTTGGAATAGCTGCGAGAATGAGATAGAACTAAGAACTTAAAACTTATAACTTTTTATTTTTCACTTTTATTGTGAGGGGGTGCAGATGAGAATAACACCACTTGATATTCAACAAAAACAGTTTTCTTCAAGATTAAAAGGATTTGATATGGAAGAGGTTGATTCATTCCTCGAACTTATCAGGGAAGAAATGGAAGAACTGCTTAGAGAAAACGCCAATCTTCGGGAAGAGACCAAAAGATATGAAAAACAGTTAAAGGAATATAAAAACATAGAAACAACGTTGAAAGACACTCTGATCGGCACCCAGCAGATGGTTGAAGACTATAAGAATACAGCCAAAAAAGACGCTGAACTTATCAAGAAGGAAGCAGAGCTGAGGGCTGAGGAACTCTTAAGAGATGCACAGACAGAGGCCATTAAGATACATGAGGACATCACTGACCTTAGAGTTACGAGACGCCACTTTAAAGAGGAGTTAAAAAGACTTATTGAAAGCCATTTGAGCATGATGGAATTTGACAAGGATCGCGAGGAAGACACTCCGGATGAAGTATAAGACCCTAAAAGGCCTTCAGGACATCCTCCCCCCTGACATTGCTATCTGGCAGCACTTAGAATCAACTGCAAGAAAGATTTTCAGAAATTATGGTTACCAGGAAATAAGGCTCCCAATTATTGAGTCTACCGATATTTTTATCAGAAGCATAGGCGAGACATCGGACATTGTTGAAAAAGAGATGTACACATTTAAGGACAAGGGAGGCCGAAGTGTAACTCTCAGGCCGGAAGGCACAGCTTCATTTGTAAGGGCCTATGTACAGCACCATCTTTATAACAATCCTGCACCACAGAAATTCTACTATACCGGTCCCATGTTCCGTTATGAAAGACCTCAGGCCTTCAGATACAGGCAGTTTTACCAGATCGGGGCAGAGGCAATGGGAATTGAGGACCCAAAGCTTGATACAGAGATAATATCCATGCTTTCCAGATTGTTGAGCGCTATTGGCCTTGAGGGGCTAAATTTTCAGGTCACCTCAATAGGATGCAAAAAGTGCAGGCCTGCTTACCGGGAAGCATTAAAGAAATTTTTAAAAGACAGACTGGACAGTTTCTGCAGTGACTGCCAGAGACGGTATGACCTTAACCCCTTGAGGATACTTGACTGCAAAGTGCCGGGCTGTATTGAGTCAAGAAAAGGTTCCCCTCCGGTAATCGATTATCTTTGTGATGAATGTGACATACACTTTGAGGGGCTGAAAAAAAACCTTGTTGAACTTAAAGTCCCCCATACCATAAATCCTAACCTTGTCAGGGGTCTTGATTACTATACAAAGACGGCATTTGAAGTGACCAGTGAGAACCTTGGCAGCCAGAACGCTGTAGCGGCAGGTGGACGTTATGACAGCATGGTAGATGAATTCGGCGGCCCCCCTACCCCGGGGATCGGATTTGCAATGGGCATGGAAAGGATTATCCCGCTTATTAAGGAGTCCCTTAATATCTCTGAAGGCCCGGAGATATTTTTATGCCCTCTCGGAGAAACTGCCGCGGATAAGTCCCTCCTGCTAACGGAACAACTCCGTTCAGAAGGTCTTTGGGCAGAGATGAACTTTGACGGGACATCGCTTCGCAGCCAGATGAGAAAGGCCAATAAGGTTGGAGCTAAAAGGGTCGTTGTCATTGGTGATGATGAAATTACAAACAACCAGGCTGTAATAAAGAACATGCAGGACAGGGAGGAAATAAATATAAGTCTGGATGTTAAAGATTTTATAAAAGTCATTCGTCAATAACAAAGTTCATTATCCCCTTATTGGTTAATCAATGAACACCTTCATAAAAAATTGTACAGGCGTAATTCTGGCTGGCGGCGAAAATACCAGAATGCCTGTGTTAAAGGCCTTTATTAAAGTTGAAGGCGTGCCTATTATCGAAAGGTCGCTCGATACTTACCGTCAACTATTCAGAGACTCTGTTATCGTGACTAACCAGCCTGAGTATTATTCTCACCTTGGTTCTAAAATGCTTGGTGATGCATATGATCTCAGGGGACCCATGACCGGGATTTTCACATCTCTCCTTAACTCATCATCATCCTGGGTATTTGTATCTGCCTGTGACATGCCGTTTTTGAACAAAGATGTAATTCAGTACATGGCTTCCGGGCGTAAGGGATATGAGGCTATTGTTCCGATTTATAAAAACAGTCCCGAACCGCTTCATGCATTATATTCCACCCGCCTCACATCCTCTATGGAAAAGGCCCTGCTGAGTGGTAAAAGGGCTTTAAAAGATTTTTTGCGATCTAAAAAGGTAAAATATCTTCCAATCAGGGACATGAAACAATATGATCCTGAGGCAAAGTCTTTGATAAACCTTAATACGCCTCAGGATATTAAGAATTTCATAAAATCCTGATTTATAGTAAACTTTAGAAATTAATAACCGAGGAGGTAAAAAATGTTTGGTCTTGGAGCAACTGAGTTAATCATTATCCTGGTAATTGTAGTAATCCTCTTCGGGGCACGAAGATTACCTGAAATAGGCAAGGGAATCGGAGAGGCTATAAAGAATTTCAAAAAATCCACTAGCGAACCCGATGAGATCGATGTAACACCTGATGATAAGTCTAAAGAATCTTCAGATTCCAAGGGAAACCAATCGTAAGTGAAGCTTCAGAAGGTCTTTGCCGAGATCAATCTCAATGCACTCTCACATAACCTTCAGATAGTCCGAAAAAAAACAGGAAACAAAAACATATTGGCCGTTGTCAAAGCTGACGCATACGGTCATGGTGCAGAAACAGTTTCAAAACACCTGATCAAAGATGGCGTGTCCATGCTTGGGGTTGCTTTTACCCAGGAAGGCATTGCCTTACGTGAATGTGGAATAAAAATTCCCATTTTAGTCTTCTTCGACAGGGACAATGCAGCTGCCTGCATTGAATATAATCTTACCCCTGTGATTTACGATTTCAATTCAGCAAAGAAGATAAATACAATTGCAAAGAAACTGGATCTTTTAATACCTATCCATATCAAGATTGATACCGGCATGGGCCGTGTAGGAATTATGCCGGATAAAGCCTTTAGTGATATATCTAAAATATCAGCCCTTTCAAATATAAAACCGGAAGGCATTATGAGTCATTTCTCAGAAGCAGATCTTCAGGACAAGAACTTTGCCATTCATCAGCAGGACATTTTCAGTAAGCTTATAAAGGAGTTAAAAAAGTCCGGCATTACTTTTAAACTTATCCATATGGCAAACAGTGCAGCAGTGCTTACAATGCCTGATGCCCATTTCAATGCGGTAAGGCCGGGAATCATGCTTTATGGCTACGGATGCTGTGAAAAGGAAAAGCTTAAACCGGTTATGACTATTAAAAGTAAAATCATCCTGCTGAAGAAAGTACCAAAGGGTACATCAATAAGTTACGGTAGAACCTTTGTTACAAAGCGTAAAAGCATAATTGCAACAATTCCGGTGGGCTATGCAGATGGCTATAACAGAAAACTCTCCAATAATGGTGAAGTGCTGATTAAGGGAAAGCGGGTGCCTGTGGCAGGAAGGGTATGTATGGATACTATAATGGTAGATGTTACAGACATTCCTGATGTCAACTATAAATCAGAAGTTGTGCTTATAGGCAGGCAGGGTAATGAGCAGATATCCGCTGATGATATTGCAGAAAAAACAGGAACCATTCCATATGAAGTACTTACATCAATAGGTGCACGGGTAAAGCGGGTATATAAATAAGCTTATCAGGCAGTAGGAACATCTCTGCTTATTTTTTTGAACATGGTTATTCTTGTGCTGTTCATGACCCTTTCAACCTTAATATCATCCACATAATATCTCATCATATTAAAAGCATTATCATGGTCAGGCGATGAATAATCATGTCCTGTCTGCGGTGTCTCAACTTCCATAGAAAAAATATTGTCAGTCACGCTGAAGCTTATATGATAGTTCTCTGTTGCCGCCCCTTCTCCGGACAGGACATTTGCGAACAACTCAACAAGGGCTATCTGAAGCTGCCCTATAATATCCAGAGATATATTATGGTGCCTGGCAACCTGCTCCAGAGACTTCACAGCTACAAGCTCTGCTTTGGGATCAGGAGGAATGGTTACGTCAAAAGAGGTTGCCCTGTCTTCAATTACATTCTGAAATTTATTGCCAATGATTTCCTCTCTTATCCTTTCAGAAGGTTCTCTCCTTATTTCTTTCAGATATAATCCTTTTATTACGTCGGACAGGACCCTGTCATCTGCAATCTCAAGCGTGCTGAAACCTGTCTCTACCGCACCTGACGCATTTAAAAGCCTGATTATCCTGTCCAGATCATCCTGTTTCTTTGCCAGATCTTCTGTAAGGTTTGATAATGCAATATCATTATCATTTGTTAAAAGAAACCAGAGAAAATTCAGGGTCGGTCTTCTTAAATCAAAATGAGGGATGTAAGATTCAAGAAGGGATGTCCAGTAAGTCTGAAACTTTCCCTTTGTAACCTCTCTGAAATATATCTCCCATGCATCATCCCTGTTAAGAGATTTACCTGCCTGGCGCGCCGCCTGAATAAAGCTTTTAATATAAAGAGGATTGCCATTGAACAAACTGAATAAATCATAAAGCTCCCCTTCAAAATTTAGTGAGTATTTTTCACACAGCATATTGAATAACCTGCCGGAATCATCTTTGTTCAGGCCCGGAAGATTTATCACATCCATATGCTCACCAAAGGCAGATTCTTCAAAAAACATCCTCTTTAGATCAGCCTGGTTGCCAGAGATAATATGAGGTACATTCCCGGAATGGATAAGACTCTCAATAAGCACCCAGAAGTCCCGACCGTTCTCACTTGCATTAAGCTCGGAAAACTTTCTTATCTTGTGAAAATCATCTATCATTACTACAATCGGTTTTGTCGTGCTCATATACGATTGATATGGAGCTGACATTGCATAGAAAAAGAGCTTTATAACATCATTGCCCTCACGGATCTTTGTGTAACTGTCAATCATATCGATGATCCATTTCGCTTCTGATTTTCCGGCAATGTCCCGCAAATCTTCCAGGGAATATATAGCGGAAGTTATAAGAGAAGGCTCTTTCCTTATAAAGGCAAGGTATTGCAATATGAAAGACCCGATATAATCTTTTGAGAAATTCTCTATGGATGTAAAAGCCGTCTTGATGGTGTAGAAGAAAGGAACCGGTCCATCACTATGATTAAACAGTTCATAAAAAAGACGCTTTAAAAGGCAGGTCTTTCCCAGGCCCCTGTTACCGGACAGAAAGACACTGCTGGCATCACCTGAGATTGCTTCTGCCATAACACTTTTCAGGACTTCAAGTTCATTTTTTCTTCCAATAAAATTCTTGTCCGAAATCTCTTTTAAATACATATAAATTTTAAGGAATAATGATCAGAGCGTATTAAAGATATACAACCCTGTTTCCCCCTCCCTTCTTTGCAAGATAAAGTGCCTGGTCTGTTTTCTCAATCAGTTCCATTATGGAGGATGCATCATCAGGGAATGTGGCCAGCCCTATGCTGACGCTTAAAGGCAGTTCAAGACTTTGTTTTCTTAATGAGATATCGATCTTTTCCTTCAGACGGTTGGTAATCTGAATAGCATCAACCTTGGGGGTCTGGGGGAAAATGGCAACAAATTCATCACCACCAAACCTGGCAGCTATGTCTATGCCCCTCAATGATTTGGCAACTTTTTGAGCAAGGGCCTTAAGAAGATTATCACCTGCTATATGACCAAAGGTGTCATTATAGTCCTTGAACTTGTCCATATCAAGCATCATAAAACTAAATGGATGCTTATACCTGTTATATCTGGTAATCTCCTCGGACAGTCTTTTGTTCAGGTAGCGTCGATTATAAATTCCGGTAAGCGGATCTGTAATAGACAGTTTCTTCAGATGCTCGGCCTTCTTAAACAGCAGGCTTCTCTCAATCGCTATTGAAACGTTGTTTATAAAAGACTGGATTAATTTAAGATCCTTGTCATTAAAAGATGCTCCCTCGACCTTATCAGAAATATTAAGAACTCCAGCCACCCGGTCCTGAAGTTTAATAAGAGCGCTAAGAAAGGATTTTGTCCTGTAGTGGGGTCTGTTCTCCTGTCTTACCCTGGGGTCATTCTCGATGTCTTCAACAACAAGCGAGCCTCCGCTGTCAATAACCTTGCCAGCAATCCCCTCGCCTATCTTGATACGCATCTTATCCTTTATTAAATTACCTGTCCCCTTATGTGCCTCAACTACAAGCTCTGATGTCTCCTCATCAAGAAGCATGAGAGAACCCTGTTCAGCATTTAAAATTTCCAGGGATTGTTCAAGCAGTGCATTAGAAAGTATATCTATATCAACTGCTGAATATATTTTCTTCGTCATCTCAAAGGCCGGTTCAATGATTATGTCAGGCGTTTTCTTTTCATCTGCCTTAATTCTAAGCCTATGATTCTCTAAATTAATTTGAATATACTCTCTAAAGGCGTTCATGATCTTCATGTCTTCCCGGGGCAGCTTCTTATCAAGAACTCCTATTATTCCTTCTATTGAATTATTCACAAGAATCGGAAACAGGCATAATGAACTAATGTCTTTCAATGAAGTACCGGACGTGATAGTCCCGGGCTGATCTGCAACAAAGGCTGATCCAGTGCTGATCATTTCATTGATGGCAGGACTATCAGATCTGATCTGAAAATCCATTGCAGCATCCTGATGTCTGCCGGTGCTGCAAACAGTTTTATATACAGCCCCTTCACTGTCCAGAGACATAAACATGGATGCAGTCTGGCCCATAACAAACTCGATAGTATCAAGTATATATCTGTACATCAGCTCCGGGTTCCGAGAGAGAGTTCTTATGGTCTGCCCATCAAACAGGGAGGTCATCCTTAAGAGTTTTTCCTCCAGCTTGTACTTATTCTCATAGCTCTTAAGCAGACGGATGACTGTGAGGTAGACATATTGAAGTATTAACTTTGTATGTTCTTCACCCTGAAATTCAAATGGCATGGAAACGGGAATTTGAGGGAGTTTCTTTTCCTTAATGATCCTCAAAAACTCCAGCATGTCTTCATACTCTGAAAAGCTGTTTCTCCCGATAATGTAAATTCTCCCCCCCTGTCTTTCAAGAGGTATAACAAAGCATGATATTTTTGCATTGCACTTGATAGCAACAGGTTCATTCATCCTCAATGCTTTCAGGCATGAATTCGGACAATCCAGGCTATCAGAACATTTGGTCCTTATAAAATTGCACAGAGGTTTTTCATTTGTACTGAACAGAAGATCGCCTTCAGAATCATAGAGGCTCAACTCAAACTTGATTACTTCTGACAGGCTTCTTAAATACTCGGCCCATTCTGCAGATGATATCAGCTCTTCGAGTGGAAGCTCATCCCTGTCATAAGCTTCATCAGATGAATCAAAGTTGTCATTACCGTCAATAAAAGACATATACTGCTCCAATTTACTAATTTAATGAGTTTTTTATACTATGGATAAAGACACTACTCTGCGCAAGCTGAACATGCAATAACATGGCCAGATTGCAACTCATTGAATTAATTAGATTTTATATTCCAGTATTACTACGGCATGTAATTAGATTTTACACCTAATTGTAAAAAAAATACTGTACCGGATTTTTTCGTTATTTTTCAGTTACTTAACGCATGTATAAGTTTTTTACAATATTAGGAATATAAAAGGAATTGTGCCATTCGCGCCTAGTTAAGTACTACAAAGAATAGCATTTAATTAAAGATGAAATCAACGGGAAAAGAAATACTGACTCACTTGCCTGTAAGCTTCTGTGGATTAAGCACTTTTTCTGCTTCTTTTTCTGTCAGCAACCCCTTATCAATGGAAACCTGCTTTACTGTCTTGCCTGATCGATAGGATTCCTTTGAAATTTCAGCAGCTGATGAGTAACCAATAACCGGGTTCAGTGCAGTTGCCATCGCAAGCGTTGCATTGGCATATTCATTACACTTGGAACGGTCTGCCTTTATTCCCTTAAGGCACTTATCAGTAAACGCAATGACCCCATTTGATAGTATCTCGATCGAAAACAACAGGTTATGTGCTATAACAGGCATCATCACATTCAGTTCAAGTTGAGATGCCTGGGTAGCATAGGCAATAGCAGTATCATTTCCCATGACCTGATAGCAAATCATATTTAGCATTTCAGCCATTACAGGGTTAACTTTGCCCGGCATTATAGATGAGCCAGGCTGAACAGCAGGAAGCTCTATCTCAGCAAACCCTGTTCTGGGACCAGAACTTAACAGGCGGATATCATTGGCTATTTTAGTTAATGTTACAGCAACACCCCGGATAGATGCGCTCAATTCAAGAGCAGGATTAACATTCTGAATTCCTTCAAACAGGTTTTCACAACTTTTAAACTTGACTCCTGTGATTTTTCTTATTTCTTTTACAATCGTACTTCTAAACCTTGGCGCGGCATTAATTCCTGTTCCCAGTGCATTTCCGCCTATAGGCAACGATAGTAGGGACTCAGATGCCTTGTTGACACGTTCAATATCTCTACTGACCGCTTCAGCATAGCCGCCAAACTCCTGTCCAAGCCTGATTGGAACAGCATCCTGCATATGGGTCCTGCCGGATTTGACTATATCATCAAACTGCACGGCCTTATCAAGCAATGCCCTTTGCAATTTAATAAGAGCAGGAATAAAATCATCCCTTACAGCTTCGTAAGAAGAAATATATATGGAAGTCGGAATAGTATCGTTAGTTGACTGGGCCATATTGACATGATCATTAGGATGGACAACACTGGCATCTCCCCTTTTTCCACCCATAAGTTCTATTGCCCTGTTGGCAATAATTTCATTGGCATTCATATTCTGTGAAGTGCCTGCTCCTGCCTGATATACGTCAACTACAAAATGATCGTCAAAAGTCCCTTTTATCACCTCTAATGCTGCTTTTTCAATCGCCTTTACGAGCTTTTTATTTATCTGTCCTAAAGATCCATTTGCTCTGGCAGCGGCAAGCTTCACTATTCCCTGGGCCCTTATAAAACGCCTTGGCAGCTTTAACCCGCTAATCGGAAAGTTTCCAACCGCCCTTTGTGTCTGTGCCCCATAATATGCATTATCAGGAAGTTTCACTTTTCCAAGAGTGTCTTTTTCTATTCTCACTTGCCAGCTCCTCTCATATAACATTTGTCTGTAAATTTGCATTAGTTTAGCACAACCATATTGGAAATTATAAATAATTCAAAGCCAAACACTACCTGTCATATCTGCCCCA
>PVMK01121269.1_pt1 | contig 38368 bp, 36 predicted proteins | sample 1853481 | NCBI WGS metagenome assembly PVMK01 (sample SAMN08533507, study PRJNA380276) | Marine sediment metagenome, whole genome shotgun sequencing project.
AGCAACGCCGATTTCTCCAACGATGCATTCCCCTTCGGCGCCGTTCGCGAGATCGAAGTCGGCTATCAGGCGGCGAAGGCCCTGCGCATCTCGTACTCCGGCGAACTCGGATGGGAGCTCTACATCCGCACCGAATACGCGCTGCCCGTCTACGACGCGTTGATCGAAGCGGGTTCGGAGTTCGGTTTGCGCCACTGCGGCTACCACGCCCTCAACTCGTTGCGAATCGAGAAGGGTTACCGCGAGTGGTCGCACGATATGGGCCCCGAGGATTCGCTGCTGGACGCGGGCCTCGGCTTCACCTGCGCGTGGGACAAGCCCGGCGGCTTCATCGGTCGCGAGGCGCTACTCGAGCAAAAGAACGCGGGGCCGCTCAGCAGGCGCATCGTCTCGTTCCTGCTCGAAGACCCGGAGCCGCTGCTCTACCACAACGAGCCGATCTACCGGGACGGCAAGCTCGCTAGTTATTCCACTTCCGCGGGCTACGGCCACACCCTGGGCGGCGCCATGGCGATGGGTTACCTCGAGCGCGAAGAGGGAGTCGACGCCGACTACGTCTCGAACGGGCGCTACGAGATCGAAGTCAACGGCAAGCGCTACGCGGCGAAGGCCTCACTCACCCCGCTGTACGACCCGAAAAACGAGCGGATTCGCATCTGATCCCGCGATCGAAGGCTGAAAACAAAGCGCCCGGAGTCTCGAGTACTCCGGGCGCTTTCAATTCCTGGCGGCAGGCTGAATATCGCGCGTTCAGGCGTAGGTGCGGGCCATCAGCAAAATCAGGCCCACGTAGGTCAGTGATAGCCAGAGTTTTTTGTTCTTCAGTGCTCGACTCACGCTTCCCCTCCGACTGTTTTCTGGGCCGGCTCCCTTGGCCCACTTGCTCATTGCCGACGCTCTCAGCCGACCCTACTAGTCCTTTCGAAAATTTCCCCCAACACTTGAGTGCTAGCACACACAAATTCCAATTCCGTGAGTGCCGTCACCAGGAAAAGTGCTCCGACGGTGTTCGGACGGAAACCAATGTGCAACTCGAGCAGGTCCCGAGCCCCTTGCACCCTTCAATCTGCCGATCGGCGCAGGAAGGTCGGGATGTCCAGCTCGTCGTCGAATGGCGACACCCAATCCTCTCCATGCTCGCCTTCCGGCTCCTGATGGAGGGGAGTCTGGGAGGGCGAGGCCTCGCGGAACTCGGCCTGAGCGGGTTGGGAATCTAGCGACGCCGCGGGTGTCAGGGTCTCCACGTGGCTCGAGCCGCCGCTCGACTCGGGCCGCAGCGGAGTCACGTTCCCGTGCGAATCCGAGGGTTGTTCGAGATCCGGGCTGCGGCGGACGCGCGCATCGTCGAGACCGGTCGCGATGACCGTGACCCGCATCTCACCCGCGGGCATCTGGTCGTCGATCACGGCGCCGAAGATGATGTTGGCATCTTCGTGGGCGGCTTCCTGGATCAGGGTCGAGGCCTCGTTCACCTCGAAGAGCGAGAGGTCCTCTCCGCCTGTGATGTTGATCAGCACCCCATGGGCGCCCTCGATCGAGAGATCCTCGAGCAGCGGGCTCGAGATCGCCGAGCGCGCGGCTTCGACTGCGCGCTCCTCACCGGACGCGGAGCCGGTGCCCATCAGTGCGACGCCCATCTCGTTCATGATCGTGCGGACATCGGCGAAGTCGAGGTTGATCAGGCCGTGGATCGTGATCAGGTCCGAGATGCCCCGCACGGCGTTGAACAGCACTTCGTCCGCGAGCTTGAAGGAGTCGCGAACCGAGGTGCCCTTGCCCGCGAGTGCGAGCAAGCGCTGGTTGGGGATCGTGATCACCGTGTCGACAACGCGATGGAGTTCGTCGAGACCGCGTTCCGCGTGCTTCATGCGCATGCGGCCTTCGAACTGGAAGGGTTTGGTGACGACGCCGACGGTGAGGGCTCCGAGTTCGCGCGCAACTTCTGCCACGACCGGTGCGGCACCCGTTCCCGTGCCGCCGCCGAGGCCGGCGGTGACGAAAACCATGTCGGTGTCTTCGAGCAGTTCGTGGATGCGATCGCGCACTTCGGTTGCCGAGGTGCGGCCCTTGTCGGGATCTGCACCGCAACCGAGCCCACGCGTCTCTTTGCCGCCCAACTGGAGCTTCATCGGCGCGCTGTTGTGTTGAAGGGCTTGCGCGTCCGTGTTGGCCGCAATGAACTGAACACCCGTCAGTCCCGAGCCGATCATCGTATTGACGGCGTTGCCACCGCCGCCGCCCACGCCGATCACCTTGATCGACGCACGGGACGGACATCCCTCGAATTGAAGGAGCTCGCGCTCTTCATCCGAACGGATCAGCTCGTCCGAGAGGGCGGGTTGCTCTCCCCCCGCTCGGCGTCGATTTATTTGAATTTCGCAGACTGGTTCTTCTTCCTGGACATCGCTTTTCCCCCCACGCGATCTCGAGAACGCGCAAAATGTAACATGAAACTGAAGTTTTTGTGCCACCTTAGCTCGATAGTTGCGAAATTTCCCCCGGGGCGCCAAAAGCCCCCGAGGGGATTCTTGGCGCCACCGGGCTCTCACCGTTACTCGTCCTCCGAGAAGAACCAATCCCGCATGCGCTGCCGGACCCGGCCAAAAATGGATTCGTCGCGGATCCGGAACCGGGAATGGCTGCGGTCGTGCTGCTGCGACGCGCCGTAGATCGCGAGCCCGACACCGGTTGCATACATGGGACCGCGTACCACGTCTTGCAGGCCACCAATGTTTCGCGGGATCCCGCGCCGCACTGGGGCCTCGAAGACTTCCTCTGCGAGTTCCGGCATGCCTTCGAGCGCCGAGCAGCCACCCGTCAGAACCACGCCCGACGGAATCCGGTTCTCGAGTCCCTGCTTGGCGAGTTCCTGTCGCGCCAGGTTGAGGATCTCGTCGACGCGCGGCTCGATGATCTCGCAGAGCATCTTCCGCGACATCTGTCGGGGACGGCGCCCTCCGACGCTCGGAACGCTGAGGATGTCATCGCCCGACAGGTATCGCGCAGCCGCCACGCCGAACTTCTTCTTGATCCGCTCGGCTTCGTCGAACGGCGTGCGCAAACCCACCGCGATGTCGTTCGTGATGTGATAACCGCCGAGGCTCAGCACCGATGTGTGTTTGATGGCACCTTCTTCGAAGACTGCGATGTCGGTCGTCCCGCCACCGATGTCGATCAGGCAGACGCCGAGATCGCGCTCGTCGGCGGCCAGGGCAGCCTCCGCAGAGGCCAGCGGTTCGAGCACGATGTCCATCACGTTGAGTCCCGCCCGGTTGGCGCACTTCACGATGTTCTGTGCGCTGGTCACCGCGGCGGTCACGATGTGGATCTGGGCTTCGAGCCGAACACCGCTCATGCCGAGGGGTTCGCGGATCCCATCCTGTTCGTCGATGATGAATTCCTGCGCGATTACGTGGATCACCTCGCGGTCCATCGGGATCGCTACCGCCTTGGCGGCATCGATGACGCGCCGGATGTCTCCTTCGCGAACTTCACGATCCTTGACGGCGACCACTCCGTGGGAGTTGAAACCATTGATATGGCCGCCCGCGATCCCGGCGTAGACCGATGTGATCTCGCAATCGGCCATCAGCTCCGCCTCTTCGACGGCCTGCTTGATCGAATTCACGGTCGCGTCGATGTCCACCACGACTCCCTTGCGCAGGCCGCGCGAGGGATGTGTTCCGATTCCGATGATGTCCACTCCGTTTTCGGTCCGCTCGGCGACGATGACACAGATCTTGGTCGTCCCGATATCCAGCCCAATGATGAGATTGTCACCGCGATTCATATTTCCCCCCTTTTCTGCGAAAGCCCGTTAGCGACTTCCGCGCGGCGCGCTCCCACGCGCCGGCTCGGACCGCCCGTCATCCGGTCGGTCTCGCTTTGGACGACGCCGCGCGTCCACGCGTCGTCGCCGCTTGTTTCGCCCCTTTTGGGGACGGTGCACCGTGCAGAACCGCCTGGTCTGCGAAGCGAAGATCCAGTGTTTCGGAGCCATTGACCTCTTCCAGTCCCGTTTCCAGCAGGCGGGCCAGGCTGGTGAGGCGCGCGTCGAAGTGGTCGTGACCCAATACGATGCGCGGCTTCAGGTTCGGAAGTCGAAATGCGAAGCCCGTCGGATCGCCCTCGTCCGAAAGGAACAGTTCGGACGGCAAGGGCAGGTCGAATTCCGGCAGGCGATAGGCGAGTTCGATCGCGCCGGCCAGCCGTTGATTCGCGGCGTTAGGCTCGATGGTGGCTTTCGAAATCAAACGCGGAAGCCCCGCTGGAGCCCGGCTTCCCGCAGGCGCGAAGGGAACTCCCTCCCGGTTGACGGCGAAATCCTCTGCGGGTTTTCCGATGGCGACCAGCGCGCGCGGAATCTGTTCGCTGACGTGAACGAGCAGGCGCCCCGTTGGAAGTCGGACCGCGCTTGCATCGGCGATCCACGGGTGCGCGATCAAGCTTGCTTCGATCTCGCGTGAATCGACCGACGCCCATTCCGCACCGAGCGGTAGCCCCGTGGACTCTGCGATCTCGGTCGGGCTCATGTATTCGGTGCCGCGCACGGAGATCGCCTCGATGCGCAGCGGTTCGCCGGCGATCCAGGAGCGGGCCGTCGCGACGAGCGGGCTGCCGAAGAGCACACCGATCGCGAGCGAGGCAATGACCGCGGCGGGAACCACGAGCTGAAACGGCAGCTGCGGCTGTGGCCGCGGTTCGCTTCGCATGCGTTCCAGATGTTTTCGGGCGCGGTTCTGGCGTTTGGAATAGTCGCGTTCGCGCTGGGATAGGCCGTGTTGGGGGCGTTCACCCGGTGCGTTCCGTCGATCCGACTGATGGAATTCTTTCATGGTTTGCCTCCGATGATCCGGACCTCGGTAACGAGCCGCACACCCGCCGTTTGCCAGACCGCCGCCTGGGCTTTCTGGATCAGGGCGAGAACATCCGCAGCCGTCGCACCCCCGCGGTTCGCGATGAAATTTGCGTGAATCGGCGAAATCTCGGCACCGCCCAGGCGATGACCCTTGAGACCGGCCGCATCGATCAGGCGGCCCGCGAAATCGCCCGGCGGATTCACGAATACCGAACCACAAGATGGAACGTTGAGGGGTTGGGATCCCTGGCGGGCCGCCAGCAATCGAGCGACCTCTTCGCGAACCGTCTTGGTGTCAGAAAGAGTCACACTGAACAGCGCGGACAAGATCACCGAACCCGGTGCGAGTCCGCGCAGGGCGCGGTAGACGAAGCGCAGCTCGGCGCGCGGGATGTGCCGCACCTCGCGCCCCGTCGGGCTGATCACTTCGATCTCCTGCACGACGTCTTTCACTTCGCGACCCGGAATCCCCGCGTTCATCGCCAACCAACCGCCGATGCTTCCCGGTATTCCGCAGCCGAACTCGAGCCCGGCGAGGCCGCGCTCGATGCAAAAGTTCGTGAGTTGGTTATGAGAGACGCCGGCCTCCACCCGCAGGCTGCAATCCGGCCGTTCTTCGAGGCCGCGCAGCTTGCCGAGTTGAATCGCGACGCCTTCGAGGCGATCGTCGAGAGCGAGTGTGTTGAAGCCCCCTCCGATCACGCAGTGCGGAATCTGGTGCGCGGCGCAAATCGCGAGGGTGCGAGCGACTTCTTCTCGCGTCGCGGGTGTCGCCAACGCATCCACCGGGCCGCCGATCTTGAGTGACGTGCAACGCGCGAGCGGGAAATCGATGCGCACTCGATCTCCGAGCGCTTCTTCGAGTGCTTCGCGTGCAGAGCGGGGAATCACGCGCTTTCCTCCCGCAGGCTGGCAACCAGCCGCTCGCCAAGCGTCGAGATGTTTCCCGCTCCAAGCGTGAGGACGAGGTCGCCCGGCTCAAGTTCAGCCAGAAGCCTTTCTACGACCGCGCCGAGATCACCTACGAAATGGGCGTTCCGATGCCCGTGGGCGCGGATCGCTTCCACGAGCGGCGCCGATTCGATCCCCTGGATCTTCTCTTCACCGGCCGGGTAGATTTCCGTCATCACCAGGAAATCCGCGTCGTTGAACGCGGTCACGAAATCCTCCCAGAGATCCTGGGTGCGGCTGTACCGATGGGGCTGAAACGCGACCACGACCCTGCCGCGATGAAATGCTCTGGCCGACTCCAGCGTCGCGCGGATTTCCGCGGGGTGGTGGGCGTAATCGTCGAAGACGGAGATCCCGGCGGCCTCTCCCTTGGATTCGAAGCGCCTCTCGATACCGAGAAAGCTTTCCATGGCCGCGGCGGTGTCCGCGAAGGGAACGTTGAGTTCCCGCGTCACCGCGATGGTTGCCAGTGCGTTCAACACATTGTGGCGCCCCGGCAACCGGATGCGGACGTCGCCGAGCGCGTCTCCGCGCTCGTGAACCGTAAACCGCATGCCCGTTCCATCGACTTCGACCGCGCTCGCGACGAGATCTGCTTGCGGCGCGAACCCGTAGGTCACCTTGCGCCGCGTCATTTGTGGAACGATGGCTTGAACGCCCGGATGATCGAAGCAGAGGATCGACAGGCCCCAGAAGGGAATCCGATTCGCGAAGGACGCGAAGGCTTCCTGCAGGGCCTCGTAGGATCCGTAGTGGTCGAGATGCTCGGGGTCGACGTTGGTCACGATCGCGATGACCGGAGTCAAGCGCAGAAAGGAACCGTCGCTTTCGTCTGCTTCCGCGACGAGCAGATCGCCCGCTCCCAGCCGGGCCCCGGTCGGAGCGCTCTCGGATGCGAGTACGCGGCCGCCGATGATCGCGGTCGGGTCCAGGCCCACCGCGTCGAGGGTGTGGGCGATGAAAGACGTGGTCGTGGTCTTGCCGTGACTGCCCGCGACCGCGATCCCCTCCTTGAGTCGCATCACCTCAGCGAGCATCTCCGCTCGCGGGATCACGGGGATGTTCTGGGCCTCGGCTTCGCGAAGCTCGGAGTTGTTCGCGCGTACGGCTGATGAGTAGACGACGACGTCAGCATTGCCGACATTCGCGGCCTCGTGCCCGATCGAAACCGACACGCCGAGGCCGCGCAGCCGCTCGACGGTTGCGCCCGTTTTCAGATCCGAACCCGTCACCCGGTAGCCCTGGTTGTGGAGCAGTTCGGCGAGGCCGCACATACCGATGCCGCCGATTCCCGACGAAGTGGATCTGCTGGATGCGACGGTCCATCGCTAACTCTCCATCTGCTTGGCGCACGCTTCGACGATCCGGGCGGCGGCATCGGGGCGCGCCAGCTTGGTGGCGCTGTCACCCATGGCTGCGATCTGCGCGGGAGCTTCGAAGACTTCGTGCAGCGCACTCACGACGCGCGTGCCGCCCAGCGGGTTCTCGTCGAGCATTTTCGCTGCGCCCGCCGCGACGAGTGCCGCCGCGTTGGCTACCTGATGGTTGTCCGCCGCGAACGGGTAGGGGACCAGCAGCGCGGGCAGGCCTGCGAGCGCCAATTCGGCCACGGTGAGCGCGCCCGCCCGACACAGTGCGAGATCCGCCCAGCGGTAGCGCTTTGGCATGTCGGGCTCGAATGCGACGACCTCGGCCTTCAATCCGGCGGCTCGATACGCGGCCTGGGTGCGCTCCCGATCCGCTTCGCCCGCTTGATGAAAGATCTCGATCTGAGACGCGTCGAGTTGCGGAGCAGCATCGATCATCGCGTTGTTGATCTGACGCGCGCCCTGGCTTCCGCCGGCGATGAGCAGCCGAAACGGGGGCTCTGCCGTGCGCCTGGCTCGCGCGTCCGCAAAGGTCGAAACCAGTTTCTCGCGCAGGGGAACGCCGGAATTTTGCACGCGATCCGCTGCGCCCGATTCTGAAAAAATCGCTGTCGCTTGTTCGAATTGAACAAAGATGAGTTTCGCCATTCGCGCTGTCGTGCGGTTGGCGCGACCCGGTATCGCATTGGGCTCGACGATCGCGATCGGGATCTGCCTCAGGCCCGCGGCGATCACCGCGGGGACCGACGCGTAGCCCCCAACGGAGATTGCGAAGTCGGCGCCGAAGGAGCCCATGGTTCGCCAGGCGGACCAACACGCCTGCGCGGTCGCCGGAATCGATTGCATCCGCGTGACCAGGCTTTGGCCGTAGAGCGGTTGGGCGGGAAGCGCCAGCAGATCGAAACCGGCTTCCGGCACGAGCCGGGTTTCGAGGCCCCGCTCGGATCCCATCAGCAGGACTTCGTCTCCGCGTTTGCGGATCTGCTCGGCCAGCGCGAGTGCGGGCGTGACGTGCCCGCCCGTTCCGCCGCCCGCCACCACCCAGTGACGGATTTGAGTTCCTTGTGTCACCTTCGACCGATCCTTCTGCGCGATGCACCTGAGATGCGCGTTTGCACGGGTGCCGCTTCGCAGGCGCCGATCCGAAGCAGGATCCCGACCGCGAGCGAACAAATCAGTAGTGAGTTTCCGCCGTACGAGACGAAGGGCAGGGTGAAGCCCGTGGTCGGAAGCAATCCCATCACCACGCTCGCGTTGATGGCCGCCGGGATACCGATCAGGGAGGTCATCCCGATCGCGACCAGCGCTGCGAGCGGTTCGCGGGCGCGTTGGGCGATTCGCACCCCCGCCCAGACGAGTGCAGCAAACGCGCCGAGTACGGCCAGAACGCCGATGAGACCGAGTTCTTCCGCAATGCCGGCGAGGATGAAGTCCGTGTGGGCCTCGGGCAGGTAGTAGAGTTTCTGCCGCCCGCCGCCGAGTCCAACTCCAAAGAGGCCCCCGCGAGCGAAGGCCACGAAAGACTGCACGAGCTGAAAGCCCTCGCGAGTTGCAGTCGCCCAGGGATCCAGGAAGCCGATCCAACGCAGGTGCGCGTAGGGTCGAAGTGCGATGTAGACGGCAGCGCCGCCAATCGAGAGCACGGCGGGCGGAATCAGGTAACGCATCGGAGTGCCGGCCGCGAAGAGCAGGACTCCGACCGCAGCGCACAGGACCAGGGAACTACCGAAATCCGGCTGTAGCAAGAGGAGCGCGACCGGTGGAACGCAGAGAGCGGCAGCGCCGAGGATGGACTTCAGGCGTGTTTTGCGCGAAGGCTTTGAAGTCAGCAGCACCGCAACCGCGAGAACCGTCGCGAACTTCGCGATCTCTGCGGGTTGCAGGCGCAACCCGGGGAGTGCGAGCCAGCGCCGGGCCCCGTTGACTTCGACCCCGAAGAGCAGGGTCGCGAGCAGTAGGGCGACCGAGACTCCCCAGAGCGGCAGTGCGAGTCGACGCCACGAAGCCAGTGGAACGCGCAGCGCCGCGATCAGCATCAGGATGCTCGTTACGAGCGTCACCAACTGGCGGATGAATTGGGGAGGCATCGCACTCGCGTGCGAAAGCGGCGCGGTGAGGCTGTAGATCATCACCAGGCCGACCCCCGCAAGGACCGAAAATACGGCAATCACTCCGCCGTCGAGCGCGTTGGCGGTTAGGGCGCGGGGCTTGTGGACTGCGCGGTTGGTGCGCGATCGCGGCGAATAGCGGCGCGGGACCGGGCGGCTCATGACTTCTCCCCGGTTTGAAGTTCGCCAACCGCAGCGCGAAATCGCTCTCCCCGCTCGTTGAAATCGCGAAACTGATCCTGGCTCGCGCACGCGGGAGAGAGCAGCACCACGTCGCCCAGCTGTGCGAGTTCGGAGGCGCGCTGCACGGCTTCTTCGAGTGACGCTGCAGTGAAGACGTCCACGCGCCCGCCGAGCACGGCTTCGAGCTTCGGAGCGCTCTCGCCAATCAGCACGGCGGCACGAACCCGCGAGGCGGCCGTCCCCGCCAATTCTTCGAACGCGAGGTTCTTGTCTCGGCCGCCTGCGATCCAAATGAGATTTTCGGAGAAGCTCGCCAACGAGCGCATCGCCGCGCTGGGATTGGTGGCCTTGGAGTCGTTGACGTAGCGCACGCCCCGGACCTGGCCCACGAGTTCGCAGCGATGGGGGAGGTTTGCGAACGACGCCAGCGCGTTGGCAGCGCATCGGGGGTCGACTCCAACCGTGTACACCGCAGCGAGAGCCGCGAGGACATTCTCGCGATTGTGAAGCCCGACCAGCTGCATCGCATCGAGCGAAATCCGAATCGGCTCTGCGCCCTCTTTGCAGAGAACGACGCTGCCAGCATCCAAGAATGCACCCGGCGAAACGGCTTCCTGGGTTCGAAACGGAAACACGCGTCCGCTCGCGGTCTCCGCGAGTGCGGCAACGGCCGGGTCGTCGAAATTGAGCACCGCGGTATCGGTGCTGAGTTGGTTCGCGAGGATTCTCGCCTTGGCGGACGTGTAGGCGTCGAAGTCGGCGTGACGGTCGAGGTGATCCGGTGTGATGTTCAAGATGACGGCCACCGCAGGTCGGAAGGTCTCTACGGTCTCGAGTTGGAAGGATGAGATTTCGAGAACCGCAAAATCGAGCGGCTCGCCGACCAGTTCGAGTGCGGGCGTTCCGAGATTCCCCGCGGCGCGGGCGCGAGCGCCTGCCGCGCAGAGCAGCGCCTCGAGCAAACAGACCGTGGTCGATTTTCCATTCGTTCCGGTCACCGCGATGATCGGCGCGGCGATGGATCGATAGGCGAGTTCGATGTCACCCCAGACGCGCTGTGCTCGATCGCGGTAGCGCTCGGGGGGGACGCCCGGGCTCGGAACCACCAGATCGAATTTTCCGGGATCGGGAAAGGGCTCGCCAAAAACGCGCTCTACGCGCGGGTCGAGCTTCTCGAGCTCGCCGCTGAGATCTTCAGCGCGCTCGTCCGCGGCCAGGACACTTGCTCCCTGGGCGATGCAGAAATTGGCGGCGCTGCGCCCGGTCGCTCCGAGCCCCAGCACCAGAACCTTTTGATTCTCGATTCCTTCCATCAGCGAAGTTTCAGCGTGGACAAAGCCACGAGCCCCAAGATGGCCGACACGATCCAGAAGCGAACGACGATCTTCTGTTCGGGCCAGCCGAGTTTTTCGTAGTGATGGTGAATCGGCGCCATCAGGAACACGCGTTTTCCGGTCATCTTGAACGACGCCACCTGAATCATCACAGAGAGCGCTTCGACGACGAAGATCCCGCCGACGATCGGGAGCAGGAATTCCTGCCGGATCAGCACGGCTATCGTTCCGAGTGCGCCGCCGAGAGCGAGGGAGCCCACGTCTCCCATGAAGAGTTGTGCGGGAGACGCGTTGAACCAGAGAAAACCGAGCCCACCGCCGATCAACGCACCGCAGAAGATCGTGAGGTGTCCGCTGCCGGGGACGTACTTGATGGCCAGGTAATCGGCGATTCCGGCGTGGCCCGCCGCGTACGAGAGGATCAAGAAGGTTCCCGCCGCAATCAGAACCGGCCCGATTGCAAGCCCGTCGAGGCCATCGGTCAGGTTGACACTGTTGCTCGTCGCCACGATCACGAACGCCGCGAAGGGGACGTAGAAGACTCCGAGATATGGCGTGAAGTTCTTGAAGAACGGCACGGCGAGGTGGGCGTCGAAATCCGGATGGTTGTAGATCGCGAGTGCGACTCCGATCGCCATCAGGGTCTGCCAGAAGAGTTTGGCGCGCGCCGAAATCCCGCCGTGGTGGCCCTTTTTGACCTTGCGATAGTCGTCGATGAAACCCAGAAACCCGTAGCCCGAGGTGATGCCGATGACGATCCAGACGAAGCGGTTGTCGAGGTTCGACCAAAGCAGCACCGACACCAGCAGCGAGAGCAGGATCAAGAGCCCGCCCATGGTCGGCGTGCCCTCTTTGCTCTGGTGGTCGGGGCCGATGTCGCGGATGGGTTGCGCCACTCGCATGCGCTCGAGCCATCGGATCAGCGGCGGTCCCACCATGAAGGCGATGAAGAGCGCGGTCAGTGTGGCAGCACCGGTTCGGAACGTGATGTAGCGAAAGACGTTGAACGCGCTGACTTCGGAAGCGAACCGGAAGAACAAGTGATAGAGCATTCAGATTCCCTTCTCGGAGGCGATCGCTTCGACGACGCGCTCCATTCGCATCGATCGTGAGCCCTTCACCAGCACAGCATCGTGTTCTCGCAGGAAGTCACAGGCGCGCTCACTCGCGTCGCCGTGATCGCTCGCGACGACGGCGTGCGCCGGATCCATGCCCGATTCGACCGCGGCAGCCGTAACGGTCTGGGCGCGAGCCCCCAGCGCGACCAGGAGGTCGATCCCGAGCGTCGCCGCCAGCTGGCCGAGCCCCCGATGGGCGGGCTCGGCTGTGATGCCGAGTTCTCCCATGTCGCCCAGGATGGCCACGGCGCGGTGGGTGCCCTTGAGTTCTGCGAGCAGGCGCAAACTGGCCTCCATCGATTGCGGATTCGCGTTGTAGGTGTCGTCGACCAGTGTGATCCCGCCGGCTAGCTCCCGTCGTTCGAGGCGCCCCTTGATGCCCTGATAGTTGGCGAGTCCCTTGGTGATGTCTGTGATCGATGCACCTGCAGCGAAGGCCGCCGCCGCCGCGGCCAGCGCGTTGATGACCGTCGTGGGCCCCAACCCCTGTACCTCGACCGTGCTCCTTCCCGCCGGCGTCTCGAGTTCGAACCGATAACCCCGGTCGTCGATCCATTCGATATCCCCGCCGCGCACGTCCGCATCGATCGAGGTCCCGAAGCTGATCACGCGCGCACTCGTGCGATCTCGCTGCGCGAGCACGAGCGGGTCGTCTGCGTTGAGGACCGCGGTGCCGTCTGCGGGGAGCTGTTCGACCAGGTCGCCTTTTTCGCGGGCGATCTCCTTCCGGCTTCCCAGGAATTCGATGTGCGCGGTTCCGACGTTGGTGATCACGCCCACGGTCGGCTTGGCGATTTCGACGAGCTGCGCGATTTCGCCGCGGTGATTCATCCCGAGTTCCACGACGAGAGAGCGGTCGGCTTCGCTTCGGCCGAGCAGGGTGAGCGGAAGCCCGTATTGGTTGTTCAGATTTCCGGGCGTTCGATGACAGGGTGCACTCACGGACAGGATCGCCGCACACATTTCCTTGGTGGTCGTCTTGCCATTGCTGCCCGTAATCGCGACGACGGGGCCGTCGAATTCTGCGCGATGGCCCGCGGCGAGGGAGCCGAGTGCGCGCGTGGTGTCTTCGACTGCGATGACGGGAACTGCCAGCGCATCGGGCAACGCGCGGCCGCGTTCGACGATCAGTGCGGTCGCACCCCGATGGAGAGCGTTCTCGAGGAATTTGTGCCCGTCGTGGCTCGGGCCCACGATTGCGAAGAAGAGTTCACCGCGCTTGACGGTGCGAGAGTCGATCGAAACTCCCGAGAGGGCTGTTGCGGCATCGCCGGCCACCAGTGCACCCCCGGTCCAGCGCAGCGCATCTTCGACACGGATGGCGAGCGTCATTGCGAACTCCTCGCGAGCAGCGCGTTGCGCGCTTCTTCGCGGTCATCGAAGTGCAGGCGATCTGGCCCGACGATCTGGTAATCCTCGTGCCCCTTGCCGGCGATGACGACCATGTCACCCGGTCGAGCGATGCCGATCGCGACTTCGATTGCGCGCCTTCGATCCGAAATTATCGCGTAGGAAGCATCGCTCGCGTCGAGCGCATCGGCTTCGACTCGCCGCAGTGCCGCGAGCCCCGCCTCCACGTCTTTCAGGATCTGCAGCGGATCTTCGGACCGCGGGTTGTCGCTGGTGGCCACGACCCGATCGCTCCAGCGCACCACGGCTTCCGCCATCCGCGGGCGCTTGCCGCGATCGCGATCGCCGCCGCATCCGAAGACCGCAATCAGCCGCTCTTTGGCGAGCGGCCGCAGCGTCGCGAGCAGTTTTTCGACTGCGTCGGGCGTGTGCGCGTAATCGACGACGACTACTGGCTCGCCTTCCCGCGCCGTCTGCACCCGCTCGACGCGCCCGGGAACCTGCGGACAGTTCTCGATGCCCTCCGCGATGATCTTGGGATCGATTTCGAGCGCGACCGCAATGCCGCAGGCGACCAGAGTGTTTTCGAGGTTGAAGTCGCCCACGAGCGGGATTCGCAGGTCGAGCACTCCGCTTGGAAGCGCGATCCGCGCATCCGTGCCGTTCAACGCGACCTGGGCGTGTTCGAGCCGGACATCCGCAGCGCTCTCGCTCTTGCGCGAGACGCGAACGAGCTTCGCGCCCGATCGGCCCGCGGCGCGGATGAACGCGTCGGCGCTCGCGTCATCGATGTTCACCACCGCCGATCCGCTGGAGCGCAGGTAGTTGTCGAAGAGCCGGACCTTGGCGTCCCGATAGGCGTCCATCGATTCGTGAAAGTCGAGATGATCCTGGCTGACATTGGTCAGCGCCGCGATCGCGAATTTGCAGCCCCAAACGCGATCGAGTGCCAGGCCGTGGGAAGAGACTTCCATTACCGCACATGTGACGCCGTGGTCGCGCATCGCGCGCAGGCTGCGTTGGATCTCGTAGCTCTCCGGCGTCGTGTTGACGGCGGGCTGTTTCTCTCCCGCGTAGCGGATGTCGAGCGTTCCGATCACTCCGGACGAAAGGCCCGCGCGCTCGAGAATCGATTCGACGAGGTAGGTGGTGCTCGTCTTGCCGTTGGTTCCCGTGATGCCGATCATGGTGAGTTCGGATGCGGGATGGCCGAAGAACTGCGTCGAGATCGGGGCGAGCGCTCGCCGGCTGTCCCGCACGGCGATGACAGGGCGATCTGCAGCATCCCAATCGGCCGGCACGGTCTCGACGATCGCCGCCACCGCACCGCGTTCGAAAGCGGCCGCGAGGAAATCGTGTCCATCGCTCGATTCACCGCGCAGTGCGAAGAAGAGATCGCCGGCTTTGACCCGCCTCGAATCGTAGGAGATTCCGCGAATTTCGAGCTCGCGAGTGGCGGCGTTGGATTCGCAGCCATTGAGTTGGAGTTCGGAGGGCAATGCTTCCAACAGTGAGGAGAGGAGCATCAGATCTCCCCCTCGCCGCTCATCGCCAGCTGGGTCTCGAATCGAATCGTTACCAGGCCGCTGTCGAGCGCGAAGACCGTGCCCGGCGGCGGTTGCTGGCTGACGGCTCGCCCCTGGCCAGAAATCTTCACCTGGATGCGCCCTGCCGTCATCTGCCTGACTTCATCCACCGTTTGACCCCGAAAATCCGGCAGTAGCACGCGATCTCCGAGACTCGTGAGCCGCTCCACGGTGGTCCGCTGCGACGGACGCGCAGCACTCGGCTTCGATGCGCGCGCAGCACTCGGCTTCGGCGGGCGCGCGGCACTCGGCTGCGTTCGAGGTGCGGTTTTTTTCGGCGCTGCGGAGATGGGGGGAAGTGATTCGTTTTGAGCGACGAGGACCGCCGGGCGCGGCTGCCCCCGGCTTCGCTCGGGCTCGGTGAAGATTCCGTACCGTGTGAGCTGCGCTGCCGCCACGCGTGCAAACAGCGGCGCTGCAGTGGCCCCGCCCGTATGCGCGGGCCGTTGCGCTTCGTCTACGCGCACGACGATGACGAGTTTGGGCGCGTCTACGGGGACCACGCCCATGAACCACGCCTCGTGGCGATCTTGCGAGAAGGTTTTCGATTCGGGGTCGTACTTCTGCGGTGTTCCCGTCTTTCCGCCCACCCGGATGCCCTTCAATCCCGCGAGGCTGCCGGTTCCCTCGGGCGAAACGACTCCCTCGAGCATTTCGAGGATCGCGTCAGCGGTTTCTTCGCGGATGACGCGGTGCCCGGGCTCCGGTCGACTCGTGCGCCAGTCTCCGCCCGGAGCCCGTTTCGCGGAAACCAGGCGCGGCTGTACCCAGAGCCCACCGTTCGCGAGCGCGGAAGTGGCGGCTGCGAGCTGGATCGGCGTCACGTTGATGCCCTGGCCATAGGCGATCGTCGCGTGGTCGATGGGCTTCCACTTCTTCCACGGCCGCAGCACACCCGCCGACTCGCCCGGAAACTGGCTCTTGGTGGCGCCGCCAAAACCGAACCGCCGCAGCGCGCGGTAGTGGTCGGCGCGCCCGAGCAGGTAGGCGATCTTCACGGCTCCGATGTTGCTCGAGACGCGAAGGACTCCGGCCGGGGTCAGCTTACCGTTGGGATGGTGGTCGTGGATGGTCTTGCCCGGAACCCGGAACGAACCGTTTCCGCAGTCGATGACGTCGTCGAGTTGGATGACATCCTCTTCGAGTGCGGCTGCGATCAGGAATGTTTTCAGCGTCGAGCCCGGATCGATCGCATCCGCGAACGCCCGCGAACGGGTCGACGCGAAGTCGAGATTTCGGAAATTATTTGGATCGAAGCCCGGGCTCTCGGCGAGTGCCAGGATGTCGCCGGTCCACGGATCCATTACGACGACGATGCCGCCGCGCGCGCCCGAAGTGCTGATCGTTTCTCGAAGCGCTTCCTCAGTTTGCGCCTGAAGGGTCGCGTCGATGGTGAGCGCGACGTCGCCACCCGCCGTATTCCACTGCGAGTCGCCTCCGATCCAGAGCTTTCGGCCGCGCGCGTCTCGCTCGACCGGGATGCGGCGCACCATCCCACGCAGCCACTCGTCCTCTTGCTGCTCGATGCCGCGCACGCCTTCACCATCGATGTTTGCGAAGCCCACCACCCGGGAGGCGAGTTGCCGATGGGGGTAGATGCGGCGCGGCTCGTCGAGTACGCCCACTCCGGCGAGACCGAGATCGAGAACCCGCTGGGCTCGCTCCGGCGTGACCCAGCGCGCGAGAAAGAGGAAGGACTGCCGGTCGCGCATCCGATCGGTCAGCTTCTGTTGCTTCCAGCCGAGAATCGGCGCCAGTTTCGCGGCGGCGGCATCGACGTCGTCGATCGAGGAGGGAATCGCGTAGATGGAGGGGGACTCCACGGAGAGCGCGAGTTCCGCTCCAGAAGAATCGACCACGGCGCCGCGCCCCGGCGCGATCTCGAGCACCCGTTGAGTCTGATTTTCGCCGCGCGCGATCCCACGCTCTTCCACGCTGAGGTGTGCGGCTCGAATCCCCAGAACGGCAAATGGAATGATGAGCAATATGCGCGTGATCCCGATCCGCCGGAGAGAGATCTGGGCGCGCGACGATCTCATGGGCGCAGCTCATCGCCCGGCGGAGCCAGTGCGATTACACGATCGGGGCGTGAGAGTCCCATCTTCTGCGCGAGCTTCGCGAGCCGTGTGGGGTCGCGCAGCTCGGCGACGCGGGCGGTGAGAATGCGCTGCTCTTCTTCGAGAGCCTGCAAGCGCTCCACTGCGCTGTAGCGTTTGTAGCCCTGATCGATCAGCTCCACGCGGACATGCGTGACTGCGAGCGCGGCGAATACCGCGCCGACGGCGACTCCGGGGATCAGCCAGACCGGGATCCGCCTGCGCGGTGCGTCGTTCCCGACGTCGCGGCCGACGAGGTGCCTCGCATCACCCAGGCCGCGTCGCTTGCGCGGCGCGTGCAGATTCAGCGAAAACGACTTCGATCGATGCGACCGCGCTGCCGTTTCATCGAGGCCCCGGCTCATGAGGCCTCCGCGACGCGCTCGGCGATCCGCAGTCTTGCGGAACGCGCGCGGGGGTTTTTGCGCAGCTCGTCATCGCTGGCCGAGATCGGTTTCCGCGTGATGACGCGGAGCCGCACCTTCTCGCCGCAGATGCAGACCGGTGTGCGCGGTGGGCACGAACAGCCGCGGGCGGCGCCCCGCAGCTGATTCTTGACGATCCGATCCTCTCCCGAGTGGTACGCGAGCACCACCAATCGACCCCCGACACGCAGGCTCTCGATCGCAGCCTCGAGTCCTTCCGCGAGCGCGTTGGCCTCGTCGTTGACGGCGATGCGAAGCGCCTGGAAGACGAGGGTGGACGGGTCGTGCCGGCGACCGCGCCCGATCCGGGCCTCTGAGATCACGGCGCGAAGATCGGCCGCCGTTCGAAGGGGTGCGCGTTGACGGGCCTCTACGATCACGCGTGCGAGCTTTCGCGATCCCGGGAGATCGGCGTATTTCGAAAACCACTTTTGGAGCTGCTCGGGGTCTGCGCGACGCAGCAGATCCGCGGCGGTCGTTCCCGATTCCTGGTCCATCCGCATGTCGAGTGGGGTCTCTTCCGAGGTCTCGGTCGCGAAGCGGAATCCGCGCTGCGGGGAGTTGAGCTGATGCGATGAGACGCCGAGGTCGAGCAGAACGGCGTCTACTTCCGGCACCTCGAGGTGTGCGAGTACCGCGTCGAGATTGCGAAACGATTCCTGAACCAGCGTGACCCGCTCTCCAAATTTTTCGAGTCGCCGCTGCGACTCGCGAATCGCTTCACCGTCGAGATCGAGCCCGATCAAGTGTCCATCCGGCGCCGTTCGCTCCAGAATTGCCGCCGCATGTCCGCCGCCCCCCACTGTTCCATCCACCACGTTTGCGCCAGGTTGCAATTTCAGGGCGGTCAGGCACTCCTCCAGGAGTACGGGCTGATGAGAAAACTCGTTTTGCGTCGGCATTTACGGCACTGGGACTACGTTGCTGGCTGATGGCCGGACGGGAGCCGGGGTGTGCCCCGGAATATCTGATTCGCAGGAACGCTCAGCCCCCCCCAAGTGACTTTGCGGTCACCGCGAATCGATACTCCGGGGACACCACCCCAACCTCTCAATTGAAGGAGTAAAACACCTTCGATCCCCCCACCGACGCACCTCTCACTGCTCCAGGCCCGCAACCACCGCTGCAATGCGCGGGAAGTCTTCTTGGGTCCTGGCTAGATTCTCGTCGAGCAACGACTTGTTCCAGATTTCGATCCGGCCGCCGGCACCCATGATCGTGACCTCGCGCTCGAGCTCCGCGTGCTCGCGCAGGAATGCCGGCAGCAGGGTGCGGCCCTGGCCGTCGATCGGGCACTCGGTGGCGCCGGATACCATGAAGCGCACGTAGGCCTGGACGTCGAGATTGCTCGGAGCGAGCTTCACGATTCGGGACTCGTAGTCGCACCAATCTTCGTAGGCGTAGAGCCAGAGGCAATTGCCGGCTGCGGTTACCCCGTTGGTTACGATCGGCGCGTGCTCACTGTTGCTCTGTAACTCCAATCGGAACCCCGACGGGATGCTCACACGACCTTTTGCGTCTATCGTGTGAGAAAATCTGCCTCGAAACATCAGTGGGAACCTGCTTGGTAGTATTAGTGAGCGTCTGCCACTTTGTACCACTTTTTCCCACTGCGCGACACGTATAAGGCACTTTGGTACACCGGTCAACATTTTTATCGAAGACCGCTTAAGGAATGGGACCTCGTACTAGATGTCGTGGTCTGAGCATCAATTAACTACAAGATGAGCGCACACTTTCGCCTTAGCGTCGCGTATTAGGCTGCCAGCAAAATTCGCAAAAATTACAGTGAGTGGGTGCTAGCGACCTGTTCGACGACGGCGTCGAGCACCGTACCCGACAAAACAGGCTCACTTTTGGGCAGTTTTGGGGGATCTTCGCCCAACATCACGTCGAGTACGGCATTGACGCCGTCCTCCAACCCAGAGACCGCATAGCCGCCTTCGAGGACGAAAACGATGCGGCCGCCGCAGAGGTCATCGGCGAGTGCGCGCATGATCGCGGCCATGTTTCGAAAACCCTCGCGCGTCACGTTCATGGCGGCGAGGGGATCGTCTCGATGGGCGTCGAACCCGCAGGAGATCAGGATCATTTCGGGTCGAAACGACTGCGTGGCGGCTGTGACCAGGCGCTCCATCACGCCGATGTACTCGTGATCTCCGCAACCGGCCGGAAGCGGAACGTTGAACGTGGATCCCTCGCCCCGGCCGATGCCGATTTCACCGACGGCACCGGTCCCCGGGTAGAAGGGAAACTGGTGAGTCGATGCGTAGAGGACCGACGGATCACTCTCGAAGAAATGTTGGGTGCCGTTGCCGTGGTGAACGTCCCAATCGAAGATCATGATCCGATCGATGGATTCTTGTTCCTGGAGTGCACGCGCCGCGATCGCGACGTTGTTGAACAGGCAAAACCCCATCGCGCGATCGCTCTCGGCGTGGTGGCCAGGCGGCCGAACGGCGGCGAGGCCGCTATCCAGCTCGCCTCGCGCCACGCGAAGCGCGAGCTCGGTGGTGCCCCCGGCGGCCAGCAGCGCCACCTCGAAGCTCCTGGCAGAAACGTAGGTGTCCGCGTCGAGCAATGCGGGCGCGCGCTGGCTGGCCTCGGCGACTTGTTCGAGGTGCTCGCGGCTGTGCACGCGGAGAATTTCGTCGGGCGTCGCGGCACGTGGTGCAAAACGCCCCAGCTCTGAGCCGCGCGCATCGAGCGCGGCCCCGACTGCGGAGATTCGCTCGGGGCGCTCCGGATGACCGGCGGGACCGCGGTGGTCGAGAAACCGCTTGTCCTCGACAACGGCTGTCTTGCGCTTGGCGGGCATCGCGCGGCATGTTATCTGAGGGTTCGGTTGTGTCCCAAAGATTGTGCTGATCGCGATCAAACCCTTGTGGGATCGGGGTCTTGGCAAATGAGATCGGTAGCGTGGCGGGAAGTCGCTGCCGCCATTGCGCAATCTTCACGCCAAGCACAATCTTTGGGACACGGCGGAGGGTTCGGAAGGCAGCGAGGCGCGGTTTTGCGAACCCACTGCATCGCCTCCCCGAGGACCGTTGAATTCACCTGGCGTCATCGCCATTACCGGGCTCGGCTCTTTTCTGGGGCGTTCTCTCGTCGAGCGCCTGCTGCGGCGGTCGCCCAAGATCCGAATCGTGGGTATGGATCGGCGCCGCCCGTTCCGGCTCGACCCGCTCGTGCGGTTTCACACCGTCGACCTGACGGAGCCCACCTCCGATAGCCGGGTCGCCGAGGTGCTCGCCGAGGAGCGAGCCGAGGTCGTCGTCCATACCGCCTTTCGGTCCGAGCCGACTGCAGATCTCGAGATGGATCACGAACTCGAGACGATCGGAAGCCTCCACGTGATGAACGCCTGCGCGGCCGCCAAGGTCAATCGGCTGGTCGTCACATCGAGCACGATGCTCTACGGCCCCTGGCCCGACAATCCGAACTTTCTGACCGAAAAACATCCGCTGCGTGGACACCCCGCCTCGCACTCGGTCTCCAATCGGATTCAGGTCGAGTCGCTGCTCGCGAAGTGGCGCTCGCGCAATCCCGACACCGAAGTGACCGTGTTGCGAAATTGTTGGATCTTCGGGCCCACCTACACGGATCATGTGGCGCGCTATTTTTCACGACCACTCGTCCCCAAGTTGATGGGATACGACCCGTTGATGCAGTTCATCCACGAAGACGACTGTGTCCATGCGCTCGAAACTGCGACGCTCCATCAACACCCCGGTGTGTTCAATGTGGTCGGGCCAGGTGTGCTGCCCCTGTCGACGATTCTTCGAATCGCCGGCAAGCGGATTCTTCCGACGCCGCCCCCGATCCTCTACCGGATGGCCAACTATCCGTCCCAGGGTCAGACGGGAGACTCACCCGAGGGTTTCTACGACTACCTGCGCTACCTCTGGGTGGCCGATGGTCAGCGCGGCTGGGATGCTTTCGGCGAGCCGGTCTATACGACCCGCGAGGCCTGGATGTCGTTCGTATCTACGCGGCGCATGAGGCGCTACCGGTGACGGGGAGGGCGCGATGAGTGAAGAGATCGAGCTCGAAACGCCGATCGGCACAGAATCGCCCGACGTGCTGAGCGCTGAACTTCTGGAAGCGCTCGACGGACTTCGCGGGGAGATTCGCAACCGGTTTCCCGAGCGAGAGCGGGCTCCCGTCGAAACGATCGACTGGATGGAGGTCATCCAACAGATCCAGCGTCGCGTGAGCACGCTGGGGATGAGCGAGCGGTCCGGCGAAGTCGATGAGTTCGGCATGGACGAAATCGTGTTGCGCCGGGCGCGCCCCCTGCTCGAACTGCTCTACGAACACTACTGGCGGATCGAACTTCACGGGATCGATCGGATTCCCGACGCCGGTCCGTGTCTGCTCGTCGCGAATCGCTCGGGGTTGCTGCCCTACGACGGGTTGATGGTTTCCCACGCCATCTGGCGGAAGCGACCGCAGTTGCATCCGCGGTTCATGGTGGCCGACTGGTTGATCACACTTCCATTTGTGCAGCCCTACCTCGCGCGACTAGGCGGTGTGCGGGCGTGTCGAGAGAACGCGGAGCGATTGATTCGCTCGGGTGGAAGCGTTCTGGTCTTTCCCGAGGGACAGAAGGGTGCCGCGAAAGTGTTTCGCGAACGCTACCGGCTCAAGCGTTTTGGACGGGGTGGCGTCGTGCGCGTGGCTCTCGAGACGCGGATACCGATCATTCCGATCGGCGTCGTCGGCGCGGAGGAGGCCCATCCGATCTTGTTCAAATGGAACGCCCCAGCGCGAGCGGTGGGGTTGCCATTTCTCCCCGTCACCCCGACGTTTCCGCTGTTTGGCCCGCTCGGGCTTCTCCCACTGCCGACCAAGTGGGTGATCCGGATTGGCGAGCCGATCTCGATCGATCACCTGGCGCCCGACGCCGCCTCGGATGAATTGCTGATTTCGAGAATGAACGAGCAGCTTCGCTCGGAAGTCCAGCTCTTGATCGACATGGGACTGAGCGACCGCGGTTCGGTCTGGGAATGAAGTAGCGGTTGGGCGTTAGCCGAGTTCGTCGTCGGCTTCGTCGGAAATCTTGGCACCCGGTCTGTCGCCAGCACCCGCCTCGTTGGACTCGGCGTGCTGGAGGGATTCGACGGCGTCGGCCACTCGCCGCAGGTTTTCGTTGAGGGCTTCGATGTCCGCGCGGTGCGGCAGGTCGAGCACCTTGAAGACGCGCTCCATCGCGCTTTGTACGATGCGATCGAAGTCCGGCGTGGCGACCGCGATCCACTCTCCGAGCTTGCTCGCATCGTGCTCCCGGTCTTTGACGATCTTTCGCAGGTTGTTCTGCAGCCCCTCGATCCCCTCGCTGGCGTCGCCGACGCCCCGGCGAAGTGCGCCGTAGAGTGCATCGCCACCGCGTGAGATCAACTCGGACAACATGGTCCGCGACGCGGCGCTGTTGGAGCGTTCGTGGTCTACCAGGATCTGTGACAGTGCGACGTTCGTGATGTCTTCACCGGTTTCGTTGTCGATGACGCGAACGTCTTCGCCGGCGTCGATCAACTCCGCGATGCCCTTGAGCGTGATGTAGCGGCTGGCCTGGGTGTTGTAGAGCTTTCGGTTCGCGTAGCGTTTGATCAACACGCTCATCGCGGAATCCTCGCATCGCAGCGCCGTGAACTTCGGTGCCGTCGTTCGACACACCACGTTAGCCCAGATCGCGTTCGGAGAACCGTCTTCGTCAATTTCATCATCCCTCGACGGTTACGCGTTGCACACGCGACTTTTTGCGTCGCCTGGAATTCGAGCGCCCCGCCTTGCGCGCGCCGCGCGGCGGGTCTTCTTCGCTCTCAGTCGGGTCCGGATCGGATTCGCGACGGATCCCGAACTCCCACAGCAGTTCGCGAAGTCCGAGAAAAGCGCGCAATACCGCGCGCGCTTCCGGGTCGGATTCGGCGCGCGCCTGCCAACGCGCGATTTCGGTATCGAGCGCTTCGGCGATCGAGCGGAGCAAAGCGGCGGCTTCACCGGTGGCCGCGCCAGCGTCGAATTCCGCGCGGAGTCCCTCGAGGATGCGCGCGAGTGGAGCCAGTACGGCGTTGTTTGCGGACGCTTCTCCGGTCAGCGCCAACGACGATGCGTCGAGCAATGCGCGAACCGCTGCGAGCGCTTCGGCGATCGCCGAGTGGGTGTGCGTCCGCGCTCGGGCGAGGGCTTCGGTTGCACTTTCCGGGGGCGCGGCCTCGCCCTGCCGCTTCCGGTCTCTGGGGGGGGCGCTCGTCGGCACGCTACGGCTCCTCTTCCTTCCCCGCGATCTGATCCGCAACACACCCCAGGCTCGAAAGGTCGTGAACGTCTCTTTCGAACTCCGGTATGCAGCCCCAGAAACAGCCCTGCGCTTCGACTCTTTCGCGCAGGGGCTGGGCGGAGCGCGCGTCGGCTCGCACCCACTCAGCGTATCTCGTTGCCGCTTTCGCCGCCGCTTCGGCGGCGACTTCCGCGGGATAGTCGGCGCCTTCGCTGGCCCACAGCGCATCCCGGAGCGCCTCGACGTCGGCAATTCGCTGCGGTTCGTCTGCGGGCAGAGAGCCCTGCGAGGGCCAGATCCGGACCCGGTTCACCAGTACTCCCGCGAGCGAGACGCCGTAGGCCTCGAGGTGGTCGAGGAAGTCGGTGGCGTGCCCCGCAGAGATCCGGCCGGGTCCCGACACCAGGACGAAGGTGGACTGGGGGCCGAGCAGCAGGGCTTGGACGTGCAGGGCCCGGTCGCGAAAGCCGACGGACATGGCGTCGAACGCGATCAAGAATTCGGAGAGGTCCTCGAGAAAACCGATGCCCGTGATGCGCTCGAGAACCTGCAGCACCTTTTGGGTGGCGCGATGAAACAGCCGGAAGCCGAAGCGGCCCGCTTTGAAGGCGGGGTGGATCAGCATCTTCACGATCCGGCTGTCGAGGAATTCGAGCAGGCGCTGGGGGGCTTCGAGAAAGTCGAGCGCGTGTTGTGCCGGTGGTGTGTCGACGACGATCAGGTCGAACGCGGCGCTCTGGTGCATCTCGAAGACCTTTTCCATTGCCGAGTATTCCACGCTGCCCGCGAGCGCATTGCTGACGTGCTGGTAGATGGAGTTGGCAAAGACCCGATCGCGGATCTCTTCGCTCTCCGCGAAGCGCTCGACGAGATCGTCGAAAGTGCGTTTCATGTCGAGCATCATCGCCGACAGATTTCCCGTCGCAGGGACGCCGAGCGCGTCGAGGGTTTCCCGTGGAATGGCCTGGGGCCGATTTCCAAGCGATTCGACACCCATCGCGTCCGCGAGTCGGCGCGCTGGATCGATCGTGAGCACCAACGCCTTGCGGCCTCGCCGCGCCGCCTCCAATGCGAGCGCTGCGGCGACGGTCGTCTTGCCCGCGCCCCCACAGCCCACGCAAACGATGACCTCCCGGTCCGCGAGCATGGCGTCGATTTTTGCGTCGGGCTTCATTCGAGAAAGACCGGGTCCGCGAGCAGCGCGCTCGCCAGCGACGAGATCTGGTCCGGACTCTGGATGCCTTCCGCGAGTCGCGGGAGTTCGACGATCGGTAGTCCCGTCGTGTGTTGGATTTCGGCCGTAAAGCGGCGATTGAGTTCGTGCCGCGATCGGAGATAGCGCGCGCAGCGGGCCAGGACGCGCGGTGACGGCAGCGCTCCAAGCTCGAGATCTCCGTCGAGTCGCGCAAGCGCTTCATCGAGATCAGAGACCTCAGCGGGGAAGGGCGCCCCAACGACCGCATTGACGATTACGCGGTCGATCGAGATCCCCATCTCATCGCGAACGCGGTCCGTCAATTCTGCGATTTCGCGCGCGGGGAGTTCCTCGGCAAGCGCAACCGGAAGCACGAGCGTCTGTTCCGGGTCCTCGAGCAACTGCTCGACGCGCTCCGAATGCGCGTGAAGGGGGCCGGCCCGCACTGCCGAGACGACCACGCGCGGAACGTCGAGAAACGCGACACCGTGCCCCGTGGCCGGTGCGTCCACGACGATCAGGTCGAATTCGCGCTTCGGGGGATCTCCGGTTTCGAGCTGGGCGAGGTGCCAGATCTTTCCGAGCGTGATCAGCTCGCGCCATCCGGGTGCCGCCGTCATCAGCTGGCGAAAGGCCTTGTTGCGCACCACGGCGTCCACGACCGCGCGGACCCCGAGCTGCAGGGTGAGGTACTCCGCGAGCGCCTCGAAGGGGTCGATCCGGATGGCTCGAAGGCCGGGGAGGAGCGAGCAGCCCGCGTAGCCCGCCTGGGGCGCTCGAGGGTCCAGCAGGCGGGGAATCTGCTCGTCGGGGCCCATTTCGGCGATCAGGACCCGCAGGCCCGCCCGGGCAGCAGCCAGCGCAAGCGCGGCCGAAACCGTGGTTTTGCCGGTCCCGCCCTTGCCTGTGACGATGACGAGCCGGTGCTCCAGAAGGGACCGCTGTTCGGAAGATTCCACGCTCTCGGGCACGCTCGTAGCGTATCGCAGTCAGCGGCCCTCGAATTGGAGCAGCCGATTGGAGCAGAATTGGATCAACACCAAGGGGTGACTCCTTCCGCGAGCCGTGTCAGGGCTGATAGCGAAACGATGGCGATTGAGTCAAATCCGAGCCGCGATTCCGGGCTAACGCGGCCCGCGGCTTGTGCCGATGGGCTGGGATCTGGACGGGGGCAATAATCTCAGTGATGCGTACGACGGAAAGGCGCCGTGGTTACCGCGTCTCCATACGCCTGGAGGCTTACTTCTCCGAAGACCTCTACGAGGTGATCGGCACGCTCGCCAACATTTCATACTCCGGCTCTCTGATCGAAGACACATCGATGCAGCCGGAGATTGGCACGCCTTGCGTCCTTTATTTGTACCTTAAACCGCCGGGCGCCTTCAAAGCGGTGAGCCCATTCAGGCTGTCCGGCCACGTCGTCCGACACACCTCCACTGGCTTTGCGATTGAGCACGAAGACAACTTCGATCCCGATGTACGTCGGATGGTGGACGATGCGACCGCAATCTTGACCGCTCAGCGCTGAGCAGCGCCTCCGGGGCGGGGCTACCGCCGCGACCCGCTAGCGATTCGCGGTCTTGGTGGTCAGGAAATTGCGAAACCACTGGACGGTCTCTTCCCGGCTGACGATGCCCTTGTCCATCAGCACCGTTAGGAGCTGCGTGAGGCCGCTGAACACGGCCCGGGACGACATCAAAGACGCGTCGCTCGGTTCGGTTCCGAACTCCAGATTGGTTTCCGGCGTGGCGGCCTGGGCCTTCGTCTCGAACGTCAACAACTCCGGCATCTCTTGGACTTCGGGTCGGCTCGCGGTTGCGCGCCCCTTGGATTTACCGGATTCGTAATGTCTTTGGAGCGCGTCCTCGAGTTCACTCGGCGCCGCAAGGACCGGGCTCACGTTGTAGCCGACGTGAAACCGAACGGCGTCCAGGGTCTCCAGATCTTGGGGGTCCTGCATCGCGAGATGGAGCGTCTTGCCACGCCCTTCGTCGATCACAGTGAGAGGCAGGCAGCGGTGCTTGAGCGCGAGTTCGGCGGGTACGAGATCGAGCACTTCCTGCCCAACCCACTTGTCGCGCAGCCAGGCGATCGGGAGCTTTAGTTGCCGGGCCAAGGCGCGAACCAGGGCCTCTTCATCGAGATAACCCAGCCGCACGAGCGTGACGCCGAGGGGGCGGCCGTACTGCCGCTGATCGCCGAGCGCTGCGCCGAGCTGCGTTTGGTTGATCGCTCCCGCCGCCACTAGCAGTTCGCCGAGTTTGGGTCGTTCAGCCATCCGGGGTCTCCGGCCCGTGAAATCGGCAGAACGCAGTCGATAGCCTGAATCGGGAGTTTCGCCGCGCCGCAGCGGACGCCAGGGCAACCGCCACGAGCTGCGGTCTCAAGTGGGTGGGCGCGACTCCCGATAATCCTAGACGAGACTCCGTGCGTGCTCCCTCAGCGTTGCGCTCGTGGATGGTTCGATAAGGGGGAAAATGGAAGGCCACGCCTACATCGGCGAGCTACTCGCGGGCGTCGTCTATCTGATCGCGGGAATCCGGCTGCTTCGGCTGAGTCAGCGAACTGAAGAAGTCCCCTGAGCGGCTGCTCGGGGCCTGCTTCATTGCCATCGCCGCGTCTGCTTTGTTCTACGTGCTTCCGAACTTGTCCCCGTTCGAATCGCTGTGGACGTCCCTCAATTTTGCTGGCCGCGTCTTCGTCATCCCGTATTCGGTGATCTTCGCGCTCTTCACATGGCGTGTCTTCCGCCCAGCAGCGCGCTGGGGTGGATGGCTCGTGTGGGCAACGGCCAGCTTGCTCGTCATTGGAGTGGGCGGTTCTGCCATGGCAGGCGACTGGGAGGGCTTTTCGATTAGCAGCGGCTGGTTCTGGTTCGAGTGGGTGGGATTCACGTTGCCATTCGGCTGGGCCGGTTCGGAGGCTCTCATAGAGTACGTTCGCGCGCGGCGACGTGTGCGCTTGGGACTCTGTGACCCGCTCGTCTGCAATCGCTATCTGCTGTGGGCGCTGTTCGGGACGTTGCAGGTCTGCTTGTGCCTGATCCTCCTCCCCCAGTACGCCGAATACGAGGCGTCGAGTCGGTTCACCCAAGCCTGGGACGCTCGTCTACGGAGCCGTCGAGATCGGCTCCATCGTGATGATCTGGCTCGTCTTCTTCCCGCCCGCTATCTACCGGCGGTGGTTCAGCGGCAACGCTTCCGCGGCGAAGCCCGGCGGGGGCTGACACATGGATGCCACGCTCTTCGACCTCGCCGCCGAGCGGCTCGAGCACCACACCGGGTTTCGACCGCCTCGAGGCGCGCGGCACGCTGCGCATCGCGCTCAAGGCCGCTGGCCTCGACGCCCAACAATCTGACCGGCGCCCAGCTGCGGGTGGTCTTCGAGAAGGTGATGCCCGGAGAGCTCGACAGTCGCGGCGTCAGCGACGTGCCGGGTGTCTGCGCCTCCGTGCTCGCCGACCTCGCGCGCGCCGGCGGTGCCGCAGCGGGGCGCCAGCCGCTACTGGCTCCGACGATATCTTCCGCCGCCTCGCCGACGGGTGAGCTATCGGTGACTCGACCTACCTCCACCTATATCCAGCGGACGGTCCTCGTCGTGGACGACGATCGCATGATCCGGTTGCTCGCGCGCGACGCTCTCGAGCGGGAGTGTTACACGGTCCTCGAGGCGTCGGACGGCGCCGAGGCGATCGATGTCTTCGAACGCCATCGGCCGGATCTCGTGCTGCTGGACATCACCATGCCCGAGGTCGACGGCTTCTCGGTCTGCGCTGAGATCCGACGCCGGCACCCCGGCGATCCTACGCCGATCGTGATGATGACGGCGAAGGACGATCACGAGTCCATCGATCGCGCGTACGAAGCTGGCGCGACGGACTTCGTCAACAAGCCCGTGAACGCGGCCCTGCTCGGACACCGCGTTCGGTACCTGCTGCGCGTACGCGATGCGATGGTGAATCTGAAGCTAAGCGAACTCTCGCTCGCGGACGCGCAACGCATCGCTCATGTCGGAAGCTTCGAGTGGTACTCTGAGACCAACGACATGAGTTGGTCGGAGGAGACGTTCCGCATCCTCGGATGTCGGCCCGACGGCGTGGAGGCGAACCACCGCAACTTCCTGGGCTGCGTGCACCCCGATGACCGGGACCGCGTGCGCGAGGTTACCTGCGAGGCGATGGACCACGGAAAGAGTTACGCCATCGAGCACCGGGTGCTTTGGCCGGACGAGGAAGTGCGGCACGTGCGCCAGATCGGCGAGGTCGTTCCCGTCGACCCGCCGGGGATGCCCTGGCTCCGGGGCACGCTCCAGGACGTTACTGAACAGCAGCGAGCCGATGAGCAAATTCGCTATCTGGCGAGTTATGACAGCCTGACGGGTCTCGCGAACCGCCGCCTCTTCAAGGAGCGTCTCGGGCTGCTACTAGAACGCGCCCGAGAGCGCGGCAGCCCGCTGGGCCTGCTCTACATGGATCTCGATCGCTTCAAGCGCGTCAACGACACCCTGGGTCACAGCGCGGGCGATCAGCTGCTGCGGCGGGTGGCGGACATCCTGCGACGCCACGTGCACGAATCCGATGTTGTCGCCCGCGTCGATACCAAGGCGGACCCCGAGGACGCTGACGTCTCACGGCTCGGAGGTGACGCGTTCACCGTCGTTCTCTCGGAGATCGCATCGCCGGAGGCCGCTGGCGACGTCGCGCGGCGCATCCTTGAATCCGTGACTGAGATCTTCAACCTCGAGGGTCACGAGATTTCGACCACGGGAAGCATCGGGATCGCGCTCTTTCCCGACGACGGCGAAGACGTGGAGACCCTGCTGCGTCACGCGGATACCGCGATGTGCCACGCCAAGAAACGGGGCCGGGACAACTACCAGTTCTCCTGCCAGTCGATGAACGACGGCTTGCAGCGCAAGCTTGAAATCGAGGCTCGCTTGCGACCGGCACTCGAGCAGCGCCAGCTGAAGCTCCAGTACCAGCCGAAGCTCGACCTGCGGACCGACGCGGTCTCCGGCATGGAGGCGCTGCTCCGTTGGCGCGACGCGGAGCTCGGGGTGGTTGCACCGAGGGAACTGATCTCCGTGGCGGAGGAGTCGAGCCTCATCCATCCGCTTGGGGCCTGGATCCTGGAGGAGGCGTGCACGCAGAACGCGGCGTGGCAAAGCGCGGGCTACCAACCCGTTCCAGTGGGCGTGAACGTGTCGGCCGTTCAGTTCAGCCGAGGAGATATCTGCGCCTCAGTATCCCTCGCGCTCCAGCGTTCACGGCTGGATCCCCAATGGCTCGAGATCGAGATCACCGAGAGCATTCTGCTCCAGGACGGGCCCGAGCACGAGCGTACCCTCTACGAGCTTAAGGCGATGGGTGTACGTATCGCCCTGGACAACTTTGGTACCGGCAACTCGTCGCTCAGCTATCTGACGCGTATCCCGTTCGACACGCTCAAGCTCGATCGCTCCTTTATCCGCGACGTGGAATCCGACTCTCGCTCCAAATGCGTCATGCCCTCGGTCATCGCGATGGCGCACAGCGTGGGAGCGCGGATCGTCGCCGAGGGCGTGGACTCGGAGGAACAGGAGAGCTTCCTTCGCAGCCACGGCTGCGACGAGATCCAGGGCTTCCTCTTCAGCGCCTCGCTCGCGCCGGAGGACTTCGTCCGCTTCCTCCCGCGCCAACCTTAAACACACGTTTGCGCCATCCTGCCAGGATCTGGGTAGAATAAGCCCCCAACGGTCTGGATCAGCCGGGGCGGCCCAGATGCCTTTCATCGCCGTGACGTGGCACAACGGCCCTTGGCGGAAATAGGGTATCTACGCCCATGCGCGTCGCATTCGGCGAGTACCAGCTCGACACCAAAACGCGAACCCTCCAGCGCGAGGGCCGGCGGATCCCAGTCCCACGCCCGCACCAGCCCCCCCGTTCACTCTATCGATAGTCCGCTTACTTCCGTTTGGCCCCAACCCGTCTCAGATTGCTCGTTTCAATAGATGAGGGTTGTGGTCTCAAGTTTCAGGTCACGGGAACCCCGAAAATCACCCTTCTGGGGTTCTAGAAGCCGACTTTCTGAAACGACCGGGGTTAGGGCGCGTGTGAGGCAAAGAAGACGCTTCTCAGAATGATTTAGGCGGATCTTTCGCTGTTTCTTAGCCGTGGTGGCACCATCCCTATTACGCGGCCGGAACGCGGGGCGGCTGCGGTCGGTTATTGATGTGCAGCGTCGTCGGTGTCGAAACCCGCCGGGTGCCAGTTCGGCGAAAGCGTGCCGAGGCTCTCGAATTGGTGGGCACCGTCCCCGGTCATCAGCCAGAGAACGAGCTCGCGCGTCTCCGGATGGAAGACGAGCAGGTCGGCGGAACCATCGCCATCGTAGTCCGCTGAACCCACCACGGAATGATCGATTCCGAGCTCCAGATCCAGCGGGTCACCGCTCAGTTCCAGACTCCTCGAGAGGTGCCACACGCCCGCGCCCCCCTGGGTGCCCGACGAGAGATCGCGCCAGAGTAGATCGCTTTGGCCGTCGCCGTCGTAGTCACCGCTGTCGATGACGTCCCATAGCGCTGTCCTCTGTCTGTCCAGCAGCACCCGTGTGGTCGAGAACTCCGCTGACACCACTAACGCTTCGATTCTTCGCTTGCGACGATCCTGAAGGATGATGTCATCGTCCCCATCGCCATCGAGGTCTCCAAACCCAGCGACCTCCCAGTGCCGGCGAATCGAAATCTCCGCGAGGCGAACGAGTTCACCCCGCAAGCCCCAGATCTCGAGTCGAGTCGACCGGTTCCAGATCGCGACCTCGTCGCGGCCGTCGCCGTCGAAATCGCCGACCCCCGCGACCCCCCATCCCGCCGCGAGCTCGACGCCGACTTCGCCATCCCCCGCGGAGTCGCCCATCAACCAGATGCGGACGCTGCGGTGGTCATCGTGAAACCAGAGGATGTCGGTGGTTCCGTCGGAGTCGAAGTCGCCCGCCCCCGCGGCGCGCCATCCGGGATCCATGCTCGGCAATGCGATCACGTCGACGATCTCGGAGCCGACCATTTGCCAGCAATCCAACTCGCCGGTCGCCGCATTCCGAAACAAGATGTCCGAATACCCGTCGCCGTCGAAGTCGTATGCGGCTGCTGGCCCCTGATTCGGCAGCGGGGCTTGACCGCCGTCCGGGGAATCCTCCGGGAGAGGGTCTTCCGATGCGGGGGGTTCGTCGTCGGGCGGACTGTCTGTAGCGGGCGTCGGGCTTGGCGTCGGAGTCGGTGTGGGCGTCGGAGTCGGTGTTGGCGTCTGAGTTGGACTTGGCGTTGGGGTCGGCGTCGGGGTCGGAGTCGGCGTTGGGGTCGGTGTCGATGTTGCAGTCGGTGTTGGGGTCGGCGTGGGCGCCTCGACGAAGCGAACTTCGTCGGAGGGATCGGATCGCGGTCCTGTGTTGCCGTACTGGTCGAAGGCGGTGGTGCTGACCCGAATGGCATCTCCGTAGCTACCGTGAATCGTCTGGCTGTTCGCGTCGGTCACGGTACTGTGGAGGTCTGCATCCGCTCCATTGCGTGATACATAGACGTAGTACCCCGCTACGGCTCCCGACGGCGAATCCCAGCCGAACGTCGCATGGGTTTCGCCAACGATCTCGATCGCCGCGTGCGCAGGAGCAACGACGCCGAACCAAAGCGTGAACAGTGCACACCATCGGAGAACTTGATTCTTAGTAACGAATATCCCGAGGTACAAAATCGTGCGATCTCCTGCGGGGGGATCTCTCGCGGAGTACCTGGGTATTTCGGCAGGATGGGCGTTGGGTTTGTGACACGGCTCACACGAATTCAAGTTTGTTCGAGAATTCGAGTGACGAACCCCGAACGGTGTTCGAATGAGTTCGGCTTTGATCACAAAGACAATGACTCGGGCGCCGCGTGCTGCATCCGCATCGTCTGATGAATACGCCGAGAGCGGGTGGTCGGCGGAAGCTTCGAGGTCGACACCCATCAAAGACAGCGCGACCGCAGCAAGCCCTCCGCTCGGCGAAGTGGCTACTGGAAGACGAGCCGAAGCATCAACGCCGAAGTTCTGGGCCGTCGATCGCATCTCGCCCGCGATCTGTGCACCAACGCCCGGGCCAGGCCTGCAGGCGCCGCTCCGCTGGGTTTCCGATTCGCGCCAAGGCCTTCAGTGCTGACGCTGGCTGCCCGGCGGCGCTGGCCCTTGCGGTCCTTGGCCCAGCGGCGCGGGACGCGCCGCCCCTTCAGGTCCTTAGGATGGGTGCGAATCCCCTCGGGTCGGGTGGCGGCCCACCCGAACGGGACCTGCGTCGAGGGTTGGGGTTGCACACGCCGGTTGAGTTTCGCGCGGACTCGGCCGATGAAATTGGGGCCCCCTGCCGGAAACCCGGGAGGCCCGCCCATGCGCGTCAGAGATGTCTTCTACCCCGCCGCGCTCGTCATTTTGCTGGGGTGGCTGATCATGGGCAGCATCATCGACGCGGCGTATCCGGGCGGCTCGCCCACCAACCAGAACACGGCCTCACACCTGCCGGCTGTCAGCGCGTCGTCCGGGCAGCTGCAGCCCCTCGCCACGGCGACGTTCGACGAACGGAACTTTTGGGTCTTCGTCGGCGGGCGCCCCGACGTCTGGAGCGTCGCCATCAGCGCGGACGACTGAGCGGTAGGAATTACCGACCTCGCTGGACACATTGTATGAACATTCGTGTCTGGAATCTGGAGGTCGGCCAAGAAGCTAGAATGTAGAATCTAGATTTGTCGACGCTTCGGCGGGCGATAGACGAGGGCTGGCGTCGCTTTTGGTGGTGGGTCTTGGAGCATGAACCGAACCTCGAATCGCTGCACGACGAGCCCGAGTTTCAAGCGATGGTCGCCGAGATCGAAGCCGACATGGCCACCCAGCTAGCGCGGGTGCAGGAGATGGAGCGCAACGGAGAATTGGAACCGATCCCTGAGGTTTCAGCGACGACTCAATGATTACTCGCCTTACGGCGACGGGTGCGCCAGTCCGTGAGGCCATCGTGGATTAGGGTGAGACTAATTTGGAAATGCTGCTCAAGATGGTCAAGAGGTTCCTCTGCTTGGCACTGTGCGGGGCATGGATTGCAGGATGTAGCGTTCTGCAAACCCAGCCCTTTTGTGAAGAGTGCGCTGTTAGAGATTGCCATGCCGTTTGGTTTGCAGGTCTGCTTGAAGAAAATATCCAGAAGTTAGACCAGGTACTTGCGGAAGACGTAACACTTTCATTTCCGGACGGCTCCCTTTGGGGAAAGTCGGATTTTCTGGATGACCTGCGCTCCGGTGACCTTAAATACGACGCCGTAGACGAGGAGGAGGAACAGGTCCGATTGTACGGTCACGTCGCAGTTGTGAACGGAACGGCCACGCTGCAATACACTTACGGAGGTGAGTCTGACGAAGAGCGTCTTCGTTACACAGCCGTCTATGCTCTTCCGGCTCGTGACTGCAAAATGGTCGCGTGGCATTCCGCTGGCAGAGGGAATAATTGAATTCACCCGCAGAACGCAAACGGCCGGACCTCGCGCGTAGACTTTGCAATTAGCGGTACTTCATTACCAAAGCGAATTCCAAGACAGCACGAACGTCGAAAACGGGAATATAAATGGGACGGTTGTTGGTTCTGTTTGTACCTGATGTTGCACGGGTTCGACGACCTCACACCCTTGATTCTCCAACGATCGGATGCAGGGGGACCACGAATTGCCCGACAACGGCGTGCAACTGCTTTCGTCAATGGACTCGGGAATGGTGAGTCCAAAAACTTGGTACTGACCACCGGCTACTAAACACCCCACCACCGAGTCTGGCTTCGGATCATGCGGAATCCCCGCCGCGACAGTTCCAATAAGCACGAAGCACAAGGCTACTATCATTAGAATTCGCTGTTTGCTCATCGTTTCTCCTTTACGCAGTTCTGGACTGTTTGATCGTGCCCTTCTCAGACGCTAGCCATCCTACACCCGTCGGTGAGACCGACGAAATCGTTTAGGTGTAGTGGCGACCGTTGGTCGCACCGGTCCGCTCGGGCGACTCAGAGCTGCCCGAGCCTGATCACCGCCCTCGACATCGTCCCTACCGCCGAGATGACAGCGTCGGCGCGGCCAGTGCAGACGAAGCCGAAAAGCTCAGTTGCATTCTGTGAACTACTGCCGATCTCACAGATGTGATCCGGAACCTCCTCGGCAAGGCGGGGAATGAGATCCGAGCATTCTTCAGATTGGTCCCTGGCTATAGCCAGGGGTCGTTGATCCGGGGCCCCGATCGCTTCTAGCCCCACTCCTATCCCCGCGTCGATTTGGTGAACCACAGTGTTCAATCCATCGGGGAAGCACCCGATCGTTCCAGATACGACGACTTGCGGGTTCCCGCTTTCCTCCCGGTCAAGTCCGGGGGGGGCCGCAGTGATCTGCTGAGCAAGGAGGAAGACGATGATGCTTGCGAGAGTGATTGTAAGCGTGCGCATAGGGGGCTCCGATCCTCAGCCCCCATCATCGCCGATCAGTGTACACCCGCTGGAGCAAAAAGGGGGGTGAGAACGTTGAAGTAGCAGCTCCACAGAAGAGCGCCGTTGAGACAAGGATGGCGCCGTTAGGGGGAATTCCCTTGGCGGCACCGTCGGCATTCAACGCCATCCCACGGCCGACCACAGAGAAAGGAGAGTCAGATATGCCCCGGAACCAACCGATCCAATACTCGCTTCTCGCCAACACCGCGAAGGTCTGCGCCATGAACGGATGTGAAAAGCCGAGGTTCAAGCTCGCCAAGCACTGCCGGATGCACGACGAACGCCGCCGCCGCTGGGGCACACCTCGCAGCCGCTGTTGGCGATCTGGCGACATCAACACCTACGCGGACGTCGCGGAGGACTTCGTCACAGCCAACGCGGAGCACGCGGGAATCAAGGTGGCTGTCGAGTGGCTTGACGCGGTGCTGGCGGCGGCTGAACGAACCAAACAGCCCTTCGCCGATCTGACCACCCGAGCGTTCAGCGGTCTCCACGCCGCTGGCGTCGATGGTCACGCGATGTTGGTCCGCTGCGTCGCCGCGACGTTTTACCTCACTGAGCTTCCCGAGTACGAGCAAGAGCTGGAGCCGTTCGTTCGGAATCTCGGTCATCACTGCCTTCGTCCTGTTGTCCCCGCACTGGGCAAGGGCGAGCGCCAGCGACAGTACAGCCAGGCGCTCGGCAACTTCTTGTATTCACAGCTGTCCACGCTCCTCGCGCAGGTCATGGTCCATAAGCGCAGGCACGAGCAAGCCAAGAAGCAGTTCGATGAGAAAGCGAAGCAACCATTCGCCGGAGCGTGAAGTACGCGCCCCGTACACAACCCAAGCCACCAGAAGGAGCGGTACCGATGCAAGACAAAGACAACAGGCGCAACGACCTCTTAGCCTCGGCCGACTTGCGAACGAAGAAACGAAAAGAAGGCGCGGCACTACAGGCTTTTGAGAAGATCATCGATCGACCCGTGCCGAGCCCGTGCGCCGCGAAGATAAGGAAGCCGAAGAACGGCCGGCTCCGGCCGCACGAAGTGGTGCTGTACGAGACTCCCTCCTAGTGCGGCGCGTGCCAGCAAGGTGGATGAGGAACTCGCGGCGTTCAAGGCTTCGTAGGCTTCTTCAACGCCGCCAGCTCCCCTCTGAAGTCAAGGCGCTCGACGGCATCGCGCAGGACCACCACACTCGTACCGCTGCCGTACCGCCCTCGGGTCATCGTCGGGTTTCGGTGCCCCATCAAATCGCCGATGGTCGAATCCTGCACGCCAGCGTCAGCCAGCCGTTGGTTAAATGTGTGCCTCAAGCTGTGCAGGGTTTTGCGCTTGTTGGTGACGCCAACCGCCTTGCGGAAGCTTGGGAACCACGCGGTGAGAGTCTTCTCGGGAGTCTTGAGCTTTGCCATACGTGGGAACAGCAATCGCTCCCCCGCCGCGCGAAGGGCTTCGACGTGCTCCATGAGACCGAGTTCAACGAGGTGCGAGTGAACAGGAATGCGCCGCTTGCTCGATGCTGTTTTGAGTTCGTCGTCTTCTTCGGGCTCCACCGCGAGGCACTGTACCCCGTCGACGTGGTCGAAACCGTCAAGCCGGAGCAGTACCGCCTCACCCGGGCGCAGCCCTGCGTAGAGACACAGGAGCGGACCCCAATACCGTTCGCCCATGAACATCTGCACGACGCCCTCGCCCTTCTTCCGCCCGATCGGGCTTCGGCCCTTGGTCGCTTCGAAGAGGGCAGGGCTGAAGATCTTGCGGAGGTCGTCGGAGTCGAACGGCAGCTTCTGCTCACGCGGCGGCGGCTCCTTCGCCCGGAGGCCCTTCGCCGGGTTGCGCGCCATCCACTCGACCTTGACACCGTAGTTGAAGAGAGAGTTGAGGGTCTTGAGTTCGGTGTTCTGTGTTGTGGATTTGAGGTTGCGCTGTTGGAATAGCTCGAAGACGCCCTGGCAGCGGAGAGGGTCGATCTCCGAGAGGGGTGTGTTCGCGCCGAACCATACGACAAGACGCTGTAGCCGCGCGGCGCGCTGCTTGGCAGTCGCCCCTGCCTTCCAGGTTCCCGAGTCACGCTGGTGCTGCACGAAGAGTGTCGCGAGTTCTCCGATGGTGTGGGGGTCGGGCGCGGGGTCGGGGTTTGGTGCGATTGCGCCGGACGGTGGGCCTTGAAGGCTGAGGGTGCGAGGAACGAAGGCAGCGTCTTGGCCACGGTCTTTGAGAGCGGCACCGATGGAGACGACGCGCGTATGCAGAAGCTCGCGGAGGAGCCGCTTAAGCGGCTCTGGCGGGAGTTCTACCCCCGCCTCGGCCAGCAAGGCTTCAGCGGCGGGTGCAACGATCTCCACACGCTCGTGCTCCACGTCGTCCTGGTAATCGTCAGCCACATAGAGCAACCCACCTTCAACGTCACCGCTCTCCTCGCCCGACTGCCGCGACGCGCGATCCTCGGCGAGAAGCTGGCGCAGGTAGGTGTCGCAGAGCCGTTCGATTAGTTCTTGGCCGCGCAGCACGTCGGTCGAGCTGTCACCACTCATGCCGCCTCCTGCCGCGACGCTAGCAGCGACCTTGAACAGGCGGCTGATTCGCTCGTCGAGGGCAGAGGCGAGGCGTTCGGCCCGCCGTAGATCGCTGGTCTGAAGGGACCGAACGATTTCGCTGCACCCGAGGACGGCGCGAAGCTTCGAGGGCACTCCTCGGCGGTACGCCCACCAATGACCCCGAAGGCGCAGGTGGGCTCCCGTCGGAAGCAGAGACCGCCTCGCTTTGGAGCGGCGGCTTGGAGCAGTTTTGGAGCAGTCTCGTTTGGCCATCGGGTACTCCCAAGTGGAGCAAGTACCCGAGAACGCTGTGGAATCCCCTAGTTAGCCGGTCACCTGACCGCCGACCAGCTGTCCCGTTTTTGCTCCAGAAGGGACCGCTGGCTGTCTGCGGCCAAGAAAGAGCCTCCAAGAGCCTTGATCTGCCGTTTCGGAGGCCCCGCGGATCTCAAGCGGGGCCCGCTCGCCTCCGAAACGAATGAAA